>OLOZ01000308.1_pt1 | contig 50441 bp, 53 predicted proteins | sample 1673021 | NCBI WGS metagenome assembly OLOZ01 (sample SAMEA3136747, study PRJEB25190) | human gut metagenome | biome: human gut; feature: human-associated habitat; material: faeces | place: Austria | collected 2013 | reverse complement strand
GGTCACCAAGCACAACCTCAAGTACCGCCGCTACTACCACCAGTTCGACTACTAAGAGTCGTCGCTGCGATAGGCTTGCGTAACAGGGCGTCCGCTTGTGCGGGCGCCCCATTTTTTCGATACCTCTCAGGGTCTCCCGCGTTCGGTAAGACATGCCGCGTCTCGAACGGCCCTATTTCGATGACCTGCCTGCTGCACCCCAGCACATCGGTACGTGGGCATGTTTTCTTAAGGTCCCCTGTGTTCTGGCAATACATGCTGCGTCTCGAATTGCCCTTGTCTGGAACGGTTTTACCGGTGGAGGGGTCGACCTTATCGGGGTGGCATGTTATGCCTGTGCTTTTGGTAAGGCGATGCTGCTTTCCGTTATCATCCTGCCAGTTAACGATGGCGCGCCATTTGCTGCGGTGCTTCACTACGTAGCCCTGCGTGTACTTCCTCTCCATCTGCGCCTCCTGTGTACTATACGGGTACTGCATGTGTACTGCCGATGATAGATGGCGCAAGACGAGGGCGGATAAATCTGCTGATGTATTCCTGTTTCTACCTGCTGGAATTCTCGGAAAGTGTAAACGAGTCTGGATTATTCTTAAGGCGTTTTCCAAGGATGTCGCTCTCATAACCCGGAGGTCGTAGGTTCAAATCCTGCCCCCGCGACCAAGAATTTTGTAGCCCGGAAGTCTTACGGCTTCTGGGCTTTTTGTTGCCGATTGGCCGGACCTGCTTCATCTCCGCTCGCGGCACACCGGCGACGAGGAGCTGGGACTACCAGCTCTGTGCTATTCCTCAAAACTGAATAATTTTCGTTTTTGAGGAATAGGCTCGAGATAAGACATCTTTCAACAGGGTATATTGGCAGCAGGGTTATTCCTCAAAACTGAAAATTTTTAATTTTGAGGAATAACGGTAGCTGCCCAAAGGAGGATGCCGATGAAGCTCATCAATAGAGCATCGTATATGGATACCTTGACGAGCCTTATCGGCGTACCGGATATCAAGGTCATTACAGGCATTCGCCGTAGTGGAAAATCGAAATTGCTCGAGTTCCTCCGCGATTTCATAGAGGCGACTCTACCTGACTCGAACGTGATTCATATCAACTACAACCTCGATGAGTTTGAGGGCCTGCTTGAGTATCATGAGCTACTCGCTTATGTAAATGAGCACCGGAAGGAAGGCACTCAGAACTTCTTACTTATCGATGAAGTGCAGATGTGCAATGGTTTCGAGCGGGCAGTCAATAGCTTCCATGCGTCTGAACAGTACGACATATTTATCACCGGGTCGAACGCGTTCTTGCTGTCGAGTGACCTGTCGACGCTTTTTACGGGGCGGACATTCGAAATTGAGGTCTTCCCGTTCTCGTTTGAGGAATACCGCCTTTATAACGATGGGGGCGAGGTCGACTACGACTTTGATGAGTATGCCCGCATCGGTGGCATGTCCGGCTCCTATCTCTATCGGACACAGGGGCAACGCTACCAGTATCTCTCCAACGTTTTTAAGACGCTAATCGTGAGAGATATTGTGCAGCGGCATAGCGTAAGAAACGAATCGGCGTTGCTGCGTATTGCCGATTATATGATGGATAATATCTCCAACATCACGTCGGTCCGCAACATTACGGATATTTTGAATGCGGACGGGCTAAAGATCACGAACAAGACGGTCGGCACGTACATGGGGTATCTGTGCGATGCGTTCGCTTTCTATAAGGTGCGCCGGTACGACATTCGTGGCAAAAAATTTCTCAAGAGCGGTGAGAAGTATTATCTGGCAGATCATGCGTTTAAGTATGCGCTGCTCGGTACGCGCGATATGGACTGGGGTCGCGTGTACGAGAACATGGTGGCCATTGAACTGTTGCGTCGCGGATACGAGGTATACGTCGGCGTTCTCTACAAGAAGGAAATTGATTTTGTGGCGATCAAACGAAGCGAAAAGCTCTATATCCAAGTTAGCGACGATATCAGCTCGGAAAAGACGTTCGAGAGGGAGATTTCACCGCTTCTTAAGATAGGAGACGCGTATCCCAAGATCATTCTCGCTCGTACACATCACGAGACAACGGATCGCGACGGAGTGCAGGTTGTGGACCTGGCGAGATGGTTGGCCGGCGAGGCGTGATGCACGGAGCCTATTCCTCAAAACTGAAATATTTTTAATTTTGAGGAATAGGCTCAATACGTGGCTTCCGGGAACCTCTGTACCCGTCCTTTCCTGGTCAAAGGTATGTCCGCGCGGCGTGGAACAATACTTCTGGTTCTAAAGACGGGAGCAGATTATAGCCAGCGTCGCTCTGCCGTCGGTAGATGCTTCCGAATGGCGAGACTGAAATTGGCGAAGGGGGTCGCTATGTCAAAGGTCGCCAACGTGCTTTTCCCGGCGGAGTATTTCGAAAAAGGGGCTCCAGACGGGGCGATGCGCATCGAATACGAGTCTGCCTGCGCTGAGAAACGACTTGACGTGAGAGTATTCGATCTTGAGCTATTCAAGGAGTGTGGGGAGCTTTCGTTTGAGCATCCTTTTCTCGACAAAGCGCTGCCGTTGGTCTACCGGGGCTGGATGATGAAGCCGGAACAGTACGAGGCTTTCTTTGTTGCCCTGAAGGAGAAAGGCCTCCGCCCTAATGCCGGCACCTATCGCTAAAAGCACGCTGAATGAATTCGTTTTGATGCTGAGGCATCGGCGTATGACGGATCAAGAGGACCGTTCTTATACAAAGGAAAACGTCAAGACCGCCATTATTGAGTATTATGCAAACTACGAGAGCGCGAGCACCTCAGAGCTCGCAAAGGCATCGGGCATATCGGCCAAGACCATAAGGCGATCCGATAAAACTTTTCGGAATCGGCATGTTGGGATTCAACGGACGTCGCAGTCATCGTACTGACTGGGGTAGGGGAACAGCCCGCAATTCGAGCACCAGTTTGTAAAGACCCTCCTGCTGGATTGTCCGGTTGAGTAGCCAAAGGAGGAAAAGCATCCGATGGTAGTGCGGTTCAATGCGGCTGGGAGAAATCCTGATTCTCCTTCTTTTGAAGAAAAACGATTCTCAATCTCGTGACGCTTTTTGACTAATTAGTTATTGGTCTTGAGTTTATTGCTGACATAAGTTGAGTTATATTTTGTCATGCTTGCCAAGGAGTACTACAGCAGGGGTGATTGCTTGAACGAGCGTATCGTCAGTATAGTTCAGAGATTGTCCCATGGCAGCTCATGTACGCTTTCTGAGCTTGCGTCCCAGTTCCTAGTCTCCGAACGGACGATTAGAAAAGACATAAAAGCCCTCAACACATTTCTTGAGAAAAGAGGGATGGGCCAGCTGAGGTTTGGTTCCCATGGCCTCATAGTGCTCCCCGACGACTTCAAAGAGGTTGAGAGATGTATTCCCGTAGAGGATACATTTGTCTACAAGATGTCAAGCAGTGAACGAAAACAGCTTGCGGCGGCTATTCTTGTCGCTGCGACAGATTATATGACGCTCGGAGAGATAGCCAAGTTGTTCTCGGTGAGCCGAGCTACGATTTTGAATGATTTGGACGGAATCAAAGAAATCATCTTGACCGCCGGACTCGAACTCGAATCAAAGCCAAGTCGGGGCGTCCTTGTCACAGGTACCGAAAGCAACCGGCGAATCTTTCTTGCAGACTTTCTGAGCAAGGACGTTCCCGTTGTCGACCAGTGGTATAGCCTCACGGATAGGGCTGAGATGCGTGCCCAATCCATCGTTATCCGCAAGATTTTAAATGAACGCTGCCATGCCGAGGGTTTCACCCTGCCGGACGGTCCATTCAAGAAGACGCTTGGTCTATTGAGCATATGCGTTCAGCGAAATAAAGAAGGCAACCGCCTAGAATCATTCAGGGGGGGGTTCCGTGGATATACGCATGATGACGTTGGAAGCTACGAGCGAACCGTCATCGAGCTCATTGGACAATATTGCTCCGTCTCGATGGGTGAAGACGAGGAACTTTTCTTCACCGAGCGCATCAAGACAAGGCGACTCAACCGCTTTAACCAGTTTGATGCAGACGACCTGAGGGTGAAAAAGCTCGCTCGCCTCTTCACAAAAGGGGTCTCTCAGAAGATGGGTATTGACCTCAACGCCGATTACGATCTTTTCGAGTTTCTCTCCAATCATCTCGAGTCTATGTTTACAAGCGAGCCCTCGCACTTTCCCGAGAATCCCGCTCTCGATGAGGTTCTTGACGATCAACCTGAAGTTCTTAACGCGGTAAGAGATAATCTGGATCAGATAGAGGGGTATGCTGGGAGGCCTATTTCTCCCATCGAGGTCAAATACCTGGCGCTTCATATCTGTGCAGCTCTTGAAAGGCGCAGGAATAACGCTTCTTATTTGCCACGTGTCATAGTTGTATGCAATGGTGGCGTGGGAACCTCCCAGCTGCTTGCCGAAGAGCTGAGGGGCCACTTTGATATCAAGATCGTAAAGGTCATGCCCTCCCATGAAGTGCCGTACATCGAGCTCTACAGTGCCGATTTGGTTATATCGACGGTCCCTCTCGACGCCTGTCCTGTTGAGCACCTCGTTATTCACCTGCCTCTTAAAGACCGCGAGTATGGAATCATCCATAAGAAGCTCGACTCCCTGGCCTCTCGCTCGCATCGTGCGGTCGCTGATGAACCGACAATCAACGCAAGCGGTCTATTAAAACGCTTGGAGCCCATTGTCGCGCAAACTGAGGGGGAAAACGGCGCTCTGATGGACAGCATTCGCGTTGAGGTGAGGCGCTACTTCCATGAGGCCCAGCATATCGAGAGCCAGCTGCTTTCTCCCTATCTGCATCAGCTTCTTTTGCCGAGCTACATTATGTTGGATGTTGATTGTTTGGACTGGAAGGACGCCATTAGGAAAGCATCACGTGTGCTCCTAGATCTGGGTTACATCGAGGAGAGATATGTTTCGGCGATGATTTCCAGCGTGGAGAGGTATGGGCCTTATGATGTTCTTGCTCCGGGTTTTGCCGTGCCGCATGCGTCTCCTGACGAGGGCGTCGTTAAGATGGGAATGAGTCTCATACGGCTCACCCATCCTGTGGACTTTGCAGACAACCCAGAGATGCCAGTTACATTTATCTGTGTGCTTTCCGCCGTTGATGCAAAGACCCATTTGAGGGCTTTTGCCAATCTTTTGGACATGATTTCGCTTCCAGACAATGCATTTCTCGACGCTCTCGATAAGGCGAAGACTTCTCGAGAAGCGGCCAGTCTGATCGAATCGTATGAGTATCAGCTCGTTTCTCGCTAGACAACGGTATAACTTGCTTCAATTTCCAGTGAAGAACTTTATATCGGTTCAAAAAGGCTCAGCAATAAGTGAAGACCCTTTGGCTGTTCCGTTTTTCCCCAACCTTCTACGATTGAGTTAACTCAAACAACAAGGGCGCAACCGTATTTTGATGCGAGGAGCGCGAAGATTGGAGGGAGTATGGCATCGCAAGATGCAGAGCTGTTCAGCCCAGACCTAGTCTTCTTTGACATCGAGGCAAAAGATCGTCATGAGTTCTTCCAGAAGTTGGGCGAAAAGCTCGAGGAAAAGGGTCTGATTAAGTCCTCATGGCTTGGGGCTATTGAAGAACGCGAGGCAAACTACGCAACTGGTTTGCACTTCGATAGCATCGAAGTGGCGATTCCTCATGTCGACCCAGACAACATTAACAAGCCTTATATCGCTGTTGTCAAACCAAACACGCCAATTGAATTTGAGCATATGGCCGGAGCTGGCCCCAACGTTAACGCCCAGGTCATCATGAATCTAGGTGTTGAGCGCGATGGCGGCCAGGTGGCGGTTTTGCAAACCCTCATGAACATCTTCATGAATGAGGACAAGTCAAAGGAGATTTTGGCGCAGGACACTCCTGATGGAATGGTAGACGTCCTCACAAAGTTCTTTGAGGAATCCGAGTAGTGTCGGTTTTTGCTAATTGGTTGGTAGGGTGCCATCGGGGCGCCTGAAATAAGGAAAGGAATAAAACTATGGCAAGGGTTATTTGTGCATGCGGCTCGGGCGTCGCTACTTCTCAGCTCGTCTCTTCCAAGGTTAAGCGTATGCTGGCCGACCGCAACGTTAACGCTGACGTAGAGGCGGTGGACATCAAGTCCCTTAAGCATTACATCGACGGTGCCGATGCATATGTTTCCATCGTAAAGGGCGAAGATTACGACATCCCGACTTTTGATGGCATTGCATTCCTTACGGGTAATGGAGCAGATGCGGAGGCCGATAAGCTGGCCGATTTCCTGAAGACACTGTAAGAGAGCTTAATAAGAGGGGATGAGGCCATCATGAAGCGGGACAAGGCACCAGTGTACTATCGCAGCGCGCTCCCCAAGCCCCTTTGGGCTTTGGTATTAGTGCTGGACATGGTGATGTTTCTGCTGGGCTCTCTTGCAGGCAGAATCGACCTCATCGTCCTTGCGTTTCTGTTGACGCTGCTTGTTGATCAGATGGGCCGGCGGGGTCTTCTCCGGGGTTACAGAGATCTTGACGAGGGCGAAAACAGCACCGGTCGCGTGCTTACGTTGACGAACGAACAGAAGCGAGAACTTGTCAACGAGCTGCGCGCCCAGCGGAAAGTTCGTCGGGATCGGCGCAAGAAAGGCGAACGGGAAGCTTAACCGCTTCTGCCGCCGAAATAAACAAGCTGGTCGTTACTCATTTCCTCTTGGGAATCATGCGATAGGAGAGATATGGCAAAGAACTGGAAGGAACTCACTGCCGTTAAGGAGGTCGCCGACCTTTCTTACAAGATGTGGGAGAAGGGATGGGACGAGGCAAACGGTGGGAACATCACGTATATTCTTACCGATGATGAGGCCGCAGACCTTAACTATATTCCCGGTACGGGAGAAGCCGTTAACCTTATGGGCGGTGTGCCTGATGCCATGCGTGGAAAATATGTCCTGGTAACCGCCACGGGATCATATTTTCGGGAGCTTCGTGACAATCTCGACGAACTCGTCGGCATCATCTATCTCCCGGAGCAGGGAGACAAGTACGAACGAGTTGTCGGCCTTGAGAACAACCGCCCGACTTCTGAGCTTGCCGCTCACATTCAGACGCACGCTGTACGTCTAGCTGCTGATCCGGAGCAGCGTGTGGTTATGCACAACCACGCAAGTCACGTCCTTGCCATGACCCATTGTGGTCCTACAAACGAGCGTGATTTTACCGTTGCCTTGTGGCGTATGATCACCGAGGGCGTTGTAGTTTTCCCCGATGGCATCGGTCTTGTTCCTTGGTGCGTATGCGGTACTCCCGAGATTGCGGCACAGACTAACGAGAAGATGAAGACGCGTCGTTGCGTCGTATGGCAGTACCATGGCGTCTTCACTACCGGAAAATCCATGCATGACGCTTTTGGTCTGCTTGAGACTGTGGATAAGTGTGCAGAGGTTTGGCTCCTCTCCGAAACCTCCGGCTCTCGTAATCCTGGTATTGACGATCAGGGTTTGAAGGATACTGCCGCTTACTTTGGCAACACCCTTCCAGAGGGCTATTTGGATTAAAGATTTTTGGGGTTGTTGCCCCCGAAAGAAAGAAGGGAAAGAAATGGAAGTAGTCAACAGCGTTGTCCAGTACATTCTGGGCTTTGGCGCTGCGGTCTTCGTACCGCTTATCATGCTGATTGTAGGCATGGTCTGCAAGATGAAGTTCAGCGATGCCTTCGTTGCCGCCCTAACGTTAGGCATCGCCTTTACGGGCATGAACATGCTCATCAACTTCATGACGGGTGCTATTACACCTGCAGCTCAGGGTCTCGCGGAGACCACCGGCATCTCTCTTCCCGTCACTGACGTGGGCTGGCCGGCTCTTTCCGCTATCGCTTGGGCTTGGCCTTATGGCGTTTTGTGCTTCCCGCTGCTTATCGTTATTAACATCATCATGCTGAGCCTGAATCTCACCAACGTGCTCAACGTTGATCTGTGGAATGCTTGGACCAAGCTCTGCACCTGTGTCATTACCTATTTCTTCTGCAAGACCGCTGGCATGGCTGAAGGCGTTGCCATTGCGCTTGGCTTCGTAGCCGCCGCCATCCAGATTGTCGTCGAGCTTAAGATCGGCGATGCTATCCAGCCTACGCTTCAGAAAGTTACCGGCATCCCCGGTGTCACCGTTCCGCACGCCCTGATGCTTACTTGTGCAGTTGTGCTCCCGATCGACAAGATTCTCTCCAAGATTCCCGCTATCGAAAACAACAAGGTTGATGCTAAATGGCTTCGTGATAAGATCGGCATCTTTGGCGAGAATGCAGTCATGGGCTTTATCATTGGCATTCTTCTTGGCGCCTTTGCCTATCGCGATCTCCAAAAGTCTTTGACGCTGGGCATTCAGGCGGCTACCGCCATGCAGCTCTTCCCGATGGTTTCTAAGCTGTTCATGCAGGCTCTGTCTCCGATTTCCGACGCTGTCGGAGCATTCATGCGCAAGCGCTTCGAAGGGCGCGAGCTGATTGTCGGCCTTGACTGGCCTATCGTCGCCGGCTCTAACGAGATGTGGGTCACGATGATCCTCCTTATTCCGTTCGAGCTCGTCATGGCCTTCGCTCTTGTTCCTGCCGGCAATCTGGTTCTGCCGTTTGCGGGTATCGTCAACATCTGCATCGGTCCAGTGCTGCTTATCATGACCGGAGGCAATCTGGTCAAGATGCTCATCGAGGGCATTATCATTACTCCCATCTACCTGCTTGCTTCCTCCAGCTTTGCTCCGTATCTGACCAAGCTTGCCCGTGCGTTCTCTCCTGACTCCCTTTCCGGTGTGCAGAATGGCATGATTACCTGGTCTACGCTCGAGACTCCTGACTTCCGCTGGTCTGTTGCCAACGCGCTTTCCGGTAATCCTGTCGGAATCGTTGTCTTTATAGTCTGGATCTTGCTCTTCGTCTGGCTCATGTTTGAGTTCAAGAAGCGCAACGCTGCCATCGCTGCTGAGACTAAATAGCCTTCAATATAGATTTTGAAAAGGGCGTATCACAATTGTGATGCGCCCTTTTTGCATGACGAAACTGCTGTCTATAGGCAAGACCGATTGAACTCGATTTAAGCCAGGCTTTTTGTTTTCGCAGGAAGGAATTATTACAAGTGAGTGTCGTTACGGGCCTTTCGCAATTGCCTGAGCTTGTTAAGACACCGTTCGATTTTCAGTGATCTTTCTCGTCCCCCGGTTCATCCTTCTTGTCCGGCTTCGATATGTTCCGGTTTGCTCCTTTGTCTCCTCCACTAGCATTCAGCAATATATGGAAGAAGAGCATATGCCACAAACCGACCTATTTCTTGTTGCGTTCGATGCGGCCGATTTTTGTTCGGAATGGTGGATGGAGAGGACATTCTGTTGGTACGCGATTTTTGCCTATGGTGCTAAAAGCGCGCGGACGCGATTTCTATGCCGTCTTGGTTTTTTACAGATTGTCGATGGCGCGATACTCGTACTTATCTCCACGATAGTGGGTGAGGACATATTCAAAGGGTCGCCCGTCGGTGAGGAACGCCACACGCTCCATCTCGAGCAATGGCTGGCCAAACGAGAGCTGCAGGCGCGCGCGTTCTTCGGAGGTCGGCATGGTTGCACGTACGGATTTATGGACGCTGGAAACCTTGAGGCCGAGCTTCTCGCTTGCAAAGCGAATGATGCCTGCCGTGGCATCTTGATATTTGAATCCGGGGACCAGGTCGATGGGCAAGTAGACGTATTCGACGGCGAAGAGCCCGTCATTTGTGCGAAGAACACGGGTGATGAAATACGCGAATGCGTGGGGGTCCATATCCAGCAGATGCTTAACTTCGGCCGGTGGGAGTACTGCCGAGAAAGCATCTAAATCGGTTTGGATGGCCTGTTCCTCGTTGGGGTCTTCTTTATAGTTGATGATCCGGTTGTAGTTTTGCCAGTAGTTATCAGATTCCGTGGCGAAGCTCTTTACGAACATGCCAGATCCACGCCGCCGCGTGATGAGGCCACGGTCCGAGAGCTCGGTGATGACCTGCGTGATGGTGGACTTGCTTACTTCGTATTTATCGCAAAGTTCGACAACGGTGGGGAGCTGCTCATAGGCTTTTAGCTCGCCATTTGCAATGGAGCGCTCGATGTCTTGCGCGATTTCCTCATATTTATACAAAGCATCACACTCCCGGGCTCTTCATGCAAACAAGATTTTAACCAATCGAGAGCCATGAGCGCCCGTCCGGGCCTTTTTTGATTATTACCTGCCTATTAATGAGAGATTGCTCGCCCATTAATGAAGCGTTTCCGTTTAAGGCCATTTTACTACCATCCACAAAAATCGGGATAACAAAGAATAATATCGGGATAATCTTTTAGCCATCGCGACGTACTGCTGGTCTGAAATGGACCCAGCATCCTTGTCAAGGGCGAAAGCTTCGAAAGCTCCCTGTATGGGGCAGGGCACTAAAAATGGGAGGCGGAAACCATGAAATTGCTTACCGTCAAAAACGGCAAGCTCCTCTCCTCGGTAAACGGCTTTACTGGGGAGACCGGCGACGTGTTGCTGCAGGATGGCAAGATTGTCAAGGTGGGAGGCGTTATTGATTCCGAGGGCGAAGTTATCGATGCAACGGGTTGTTTTGTAACTCCGGGCTTTATCGACATACACACTCACTGCAACCCTGCGGTCCCATTGGGGGTTGATCCGGACGTTCTGGGAATCATGCGCGGCTCTACGACGATCTTGGACGCCGGCTGTTCTGGCTCCGATAACTTTGAAGAGTTTTACGAGAATGTGATCAAAAAAGCTCAGACAAAGGTGTTTTCGTTGCTCAACATCGCGGCGGAGGGCTTGATTCGCGGCCATGAGCTCAACGACCTTGCAAAGATTGATGTGGACGCCTGCAAAAAATGCGTAGATGAGCACCGTGGCGTAATCGTTGGCGTCAAGGCTCGCGCCTCCGCCAGCGTTGTGGGCGATTTGGGCATCGAGCCTATCGCACTTGCTGCTAAGACGGCTCATGAGCTCGAAGTTCCGCTCATGGTGCATGTTGGCAATTGCCCTCCGGCACTCGGCGAGGTTATCGACCTGCTTAATCGAGACGACATTATCACGCATACCTATCATGGCAAGCCGGGTGGCATTCTTGGTGAGGATGGGCATCCAATCGAGCAGGCCCTTCAAGGACGCGCTAGGGGCGTTAGGTTTGATGTTGGCCATGGTGTTGAGAGCTTTGCATTCAACACATACAGGCATGCCTTGAAGGCCGGCTTTGACTGCGACTTGATTTCTACCGATTTGCATGTCGAAAACTACGAGGGCCCTGTTTTTGATTTGGCCACCACGCTGACCAAGCTCATCGCCTGCGGCGAACCCTTTGAGGCGGCGATTGCCAAGGTTACTAATGAGCCCGCACGCCTTTTTGGGTTGGAGGGTTTGGGCCAGCTTGCCCCTGGAATGATCGGCGATATCAACATCATTCGCTATGAAGATGTTGACGCGGATCTACAGGATTCCACCTGTGCGGTCGTCAACGCAAGGCATCACGTAAATGTTCGCAAGACGATTTGGAGTCGTGAAGGGGAATCACATGTTCTCGAGCACCCCGACAATCCGTGGAATCCAAAGGTGGTGTCTGCCGAGGAGCTTGCCGCGCGCATCGCTGAGGCAAAGAAGGAGAAATGACATGTTTTCTGCCCTGGAATTGAAAAGTCGGTGCGACGCGGCGGCAGACGCAAGCGAAGAGGAGCTTGCGGAGTACGAGGCGGTTTCGAAGAGATATGAGGAGCTTGCTCTTCCCCATATGGATGATCAGTCCGACCTTATGTTTTCGAATCACGTATTTTGTCTGATAAGAAGAATCGGCAGTGGTGAATACGTTGACGAGATGCCCGAGGAATTTTTTAGTGAGCTATCTCGCCCGGCTCGCGATGGTGCATACGATCTGCTATCCGATCTTTTTGCGGCTCACGGAGAAGAGCCCAACTCAACAGAAGTCTTGATGTTGGCAACTCATCTTGAGGTGGCCATGCAGCTGACTAAATAACAACGGTGGAGAAAAGGAAAGGAGAAGAGGATGTCTAAAGAAGTGTTGGTGGTTATCGGTACGCGTTTGGGAAAGGGCCAGGCTATTGCTCGTGGGGTGGAAAAGGCGGGCGGTCGCGCACACGTTATCCCCGGTATGGCGGCCGATATGAAGCTTGGCGACGTTATGAACGAAATGGGCGCAGACCTGGGCATCTCCCAGTGCGGCTCTGGAGGCGCTGGCGCACTTGCCGCCTCTAACAAGTACGGTTGGAAGAGTAAATACGGTCTTCGCAGTGTGGATGCGGCGTGCACTGCCGTAAAAGACGGCTGCAAGGTGGTGGGCCTGGGATTCCTCGATACCGAGGAGCTTGGCGAGAAGCTCGTCGAAGCATGGCACGAGGTAAACCCCGATGCTTAATGAACCTTCTGCCAAAACGGAAATTACGGACGGGGCCGGCATTCAGCTTCTTGAAGAGATGGAGCATGTCATTACGGTCAAAGCTCGTGGAAACACTTTGAGCGAGATGACGAACAACGTCTTTCAAATCATGAGGAAACAGATTTTCCAAGAGATTGACAAGCCGATCATTCAGATGGAAGCCAAAGAGGTTTACTTCGATGAACTGGAGATGGAAGAGACGGAGGAGCACTTCATGCTGTTTTTCTGGCCTCGAACCAAGGTCGGCTACGAGGCAACGGCGCGAATTGTAGTGAAGGTCAAATACCTTAATATCAACGAAAGGAAGAAAGATGCTTGAGATCGTTATTTACTCGATCATCATTGGCGCGATTGGCGGTGGGTGCATTGCTGCTGGCGCAGCGAGGATGCATCACGCCCCCGAGGTGCAGGCAATGGGTGCATTTCGTACTCTTGGTGAGATGAACGCATGCGGCGGAGACCCGATTTCCCACTTCTCATTTGGTCTTGGATTCCTGTTCTCGTCTGCCGCGTCCGCGGTCGCCGCAGGCGCCCTTTCTCAGGATGTGATGCACCGTATCGTCCCCAACTGGGCTGCCGGAGCTCTGCTCCTTAAGAACAAAGATCCTGAGCAGACGGTATGGAATCCCGCAAAGATGATGATTGCCGGCGCGGGGGTCGGCGCGGTAGTCGTTACTGCTCTGAACACGGTTGCCTCAGTCATTCCGACCAATCTTTCCGATATCGCTTCCGGCGTTTTGGTTCAGGCAACGACCTGGCTTATCAATCCTGTTATGCCCGCGATTTTCTGGCTTGCAGCGGTTGATGCCGGCAAGATGACTGGCATGTGGGGTACCGTTCTTGGCGGCGTCTCCGCTCTTATTACGGGCAACGCAGTCCCCGGTATTGTCCTGGGCATCCTTGTGGGCAAATCTGCCGAGGAGAACGGTTACAAGTCGAACATTGTCAGAATTCTGATCGCCATCGTTGTCGTGATGTTTATCGCTATTGCATACTTCCGTGGCTTCTTTGCTCAGTTCGGGCTCTAATCAACGTTTAAGGAGGTAAGTCATGAGCAACAACAACGTCGAGGCTACTGCCAAGCTTTCTTTGATGGATAAATTCAACGCCTTCATGATGAAGGATGAGACTTTCATTTTGCTGGTCATGGGCGCTGCGGCAGCTATTTTTGCCGGTACATTTATGTATCTTAAGTTCCATACCGGCGCATTTAACGATGTGTCTATCGTCGCTATGCTTCAGGGCGGTATCGATACGGGTGACTTCACGGCAGCCGCTGGTTTTGCTGCAGGATTCCTAATCGCTCGCATTCTCGAAGGTCCGTTGGTCGGCCTGATGGACATCGGCGGTTCGCTGCAGACTGGCGTCGGCATCGGTATTCCGGGCTTGCTGCTCTCCATGGGTGTTACGTTTCCGCTTTCCAACTTCTTTGTCGCTCTGTGCTTTGGTGCGCTTATTGGCCTTGTGATCGGTGCTATCGTCATCATCATTCGCAAGGTTGTTCCCGACGGCGTTGCCGTGGGTGGCACGGATGTCATGATGGGTGCTGGTAATGCTTGTGGCCGCTACCTTGCTCCCCTGATTGTCGTTGCCGCTTGCACCTATAACGTGTATGCAGGTATCGGCGCAATCATCGGTTCCGCCATCTTCTATAAGTTGGGCAAGGAAATGACCGGCGGCGCCATTCTCGGTGCCATGATCATCGGCGCGATTTTTATTCATTAGTCCTTAAGGGCTTAATGCAAAGATAGACGACATGGGTCAGAGTCCTCCTTGTCTAGCTGGGCGGGGAGGACCCCGAGAGAGAAGAAGAATGAGCGTATACACTGAAATCGGCCTCAAACGGGTGGTTAACGCAAGCGGCCGCGTTACCGTTCTGGGTGTCTCGACGCTGAGCGATTACGTTGCCGAGGCGGCACGTAAGGGCGGCCAATCCTACGTGGTGATCGAGGACCTTATGACTCGGGCGGGCGAGCTTATCTCTGAGCACACTGGTGCCGAGGCAAGCTGCCCCACGTCGTGCGCATCGGCATCGATCGCTCTTACCACGGCGGCTCTTGTGTCAAAAGGGCGCTACACGGATATGATGCGTCTCCCCGATTCCGAGGGCCTTGCTAATGAGATTGTCTTGCAAAAGGGTCATGCCGTAAACTTCGGTGCTCCTATCACGACTATGATTCGCCTGGGCGGCGGCGTGCCGGTCGAGGCGGGGCAAGCAAACGAGGTTCGGCCCGAGGAAATCGAGGAGTCGATTACGGATAAAACCGTGGCGCTTCTATATGTAAAGAGCCACCATTGCGTCCAAAAGGGCATGGTCGATATCGAAACTATGCGCGATATCGCACATGCGCATGGTCTTCCGTTCATAATGGATTGCGCTGCCGAGGAGGATTTTCGCAAGTATATTGCGCTCGGTGCTGATGCGGTTTGCTATTCGGGCGCAAAGGCTTTGGAGGCGACAACCTCCGGTTTTGTTACCGGTCGTCGCGACATCATCCAGAACGTGCAAAAGCAATACCATGGAGTTGGGCGCGCCATGAAGGTAGGCAAGGAGCAGATTATGGGCCTTCTTGCTGCACTTGACCAGTATGACAATCGCGACCATGAAGCCGAGGTGGCTGCTAACGTTGCGAAAATTGATTGGCTTGTGGAGCACGTCAATCAAATTGGCGGATTGCACGCGGAGAAGATTCAGGACGAGGCCGGGCGCGCGATTTTCCGCTGCCGTGTAACGTTCGATCCTACTCATAAACCTGCGTTCAGCATGGAGCGGGTCAATGAGCAGTTGCTCGGCGGAGACCCGATCATTTGGGCTCGCACCGAATTTCTCAACCTTGGAAAGATAGATTTTGACCCGCGCCCCATGGGCGAGGGCGACAAGGAGCTCATCGTTAAAAGGCTGTCGGAGATAATGGAGGCATAGCCAAATGGCAGAAATGAATTATTACAAGGACCGTATTGTCCTCAACGTTCTTGGCGGATCGGTGGAAAACGCTCGTGAGTGCTATGAAGCGGGTGAAGGTCACGTGGCAGTGGGCGTCCTTACGGCCAATTATCCTTCTGTTGAGGCGTACGTTGAGGCGGCCGGTCCCTATCTGGATGCGCTGGAGGGCAATCTGTCGGTAGGCTTGGGCGGCGGCAATCCTGCGCAATGGCGCGCTGTTGCCGAGGTTGCAAAGTCCGTTCATGCGAACCATTTCAACCAGGCCTTCTGTGCCGTTGGCTGGACTCGCGCTAATTTGGGTGACGCCGACTGCCATTTGAATGCCATGGTTTCCCCTTCGGGCAAGCCGGGTTTCCTCAGGGTGTCCACTGGCCCGCTTTCCCGTACTGCCGCTGAACCCGCCATTGTGCCCGCGGAGACCGCAATCATGATGGTTAAGGAGATGGGCGGCAACTCGCTTAAATTCTTCCCGATGGGAGGTCTCAAGGTCGCAGAGGAACTGAAGAGCGTTGCTGAGGCATGTGCTGCCCAGGACTTTATTCTTGAGCCTACCGGCGGCATTGACTTGGGTAACTTCGAAGAGATCATGCGAATTGTTCTCAATGCCGGGGTCAAGAAAGTGATTCCGCACGTTTACAGCTCGATTATCGACAAAGCGTCGGGCTGTACGCGAACCGAGGACGTCAGAGCGCTTTTCGATATCATCAAAAAGCTGGTCTAGCGCAATCGATTGTTTGGGAGCCACCGGAAACGGTGGCTCTTTTTTATGGCGAACAGCCGAGTGCGTTGCCCACCTTCCTGGGGTGTTGCTTGGAAAAGGCATATCCACACGACGTAGGAGAATGAGACTGTAGTAATAGCCTCCCATCGAGAGGAGCGCTGAGATGCCGTTTGCAGACATCCTTTATGGGCATTACACCCTCTTTTGGTCTTATGACTGTCAATTTGATTTAGTGCTCTGGCAGCCGAATGTATCGGAAAAGGAAGCCCTTCCATATGGAGCTAGAGCTTCTGCGATCAAACGTCTTGCGGGCGGTGCCGATCTCTGTGTTGGCCCCAGTCGTCATCATGATCTCTCGTGTTTCGCGGCTCTCATGCGTCATGGTTTTCTGTTACATCTCGGCATCTCCCTAATAGTGCTCTCTGCTGTTCACCCCTTGCATTTTCTAAGACGTTTTGTGTTGGTTGGCAGTTACTGTGATGGGCTGTTTTTGAGCATTGAGGGAAAAAAGATAGACCTGAACTGCACTTTTAAAAAAGCTGCGCAAATTCTTTTGCGATCCTGGATATGTGAGCCGCGGCGCGCATAGGGTCTATGCTGCTGCGGGTCCCCTGTAATCGAGTCAATAGGTGCCATAGCATTTGCAGTATGTAGGTATCTATTCGCTGCATCCTTGCGAGAAAGCCTTTTCTCGACCTAAGCAGCGGCACGACAAGAGGGGGATTGAAATGAAGATTGGGGAGAGGGGGCCCGATTCGCCCAAGCAACGCGTACGCTTTCCGGGTCTCGCATTGGCGATCGCGTGTTTGCTTGTCTTTGCGGCGCCGGTTTCGGCGTTGGCGTCCACGCCTGCCACGGTGAAGACAGCCGACGAGTTTAAGCAAGCAGTAGGCGAAGGTTCAAATCCAGTTACGGTGGCCGGAGATTTTGAGTTGGATAGCCTGGTTGAGCTTCCGGCTGGCTCCGACATCACGCTTACAGGGTCCGGCACTATAACAGCGGGCAAGCAGGGCGGTCTTTATGTTCCCGAAACCTCGGCGCTTACGCTCGACGGAGAGAAGCTCGTTCTCGACGGTGGCGGCAATAAAGTTGTTCACTCCGTTCCGCTGCTGTGGTGCCGCGGTGCTTTGAAGTTTAAGGCGGGTACCGTTCGCAACTTCGTCGGCGGCAATTACTCTTTCGATATGAGCAGCATTTTTCTATCTTTTATCGGTGTGAGCGCGGTGAGCATGGAGGGCGGTTCCGGCAACGATTGCTCATTTGTCATGGACGGTGGCTCTATTGAGCATAACGCCACGACGGGCGCCAACTATGGCGGAGGCGGAGTTGTACTTGTTGGCGATGGTGCCGCTATGACACTTAACGCGGGTTCGATTTCAAATAACAGCGCACAGCGCTCGGATGCCAACGATGCCGTTCTCGGCGGTGGAATCCTGCTGTTCAACGGTCCGGCGCTTACTATGAACGGGGGCTCCGTCTCAAATAACGTTGCGGGCTCTCGCGACTTTGGTAACGACGCCATCGGTGGTGGCATTGCGGCAATGGGCTTTGGTTCTGCATCGCACATCGTAATGAACGGCGGCGAGATCTCGAACAACAAAGCACTTTCGGGTGTAAAGGGTGGCCATGGTGGCGGCATCGGTACGCACACCCTCACGACGTTTGTGGCTAAGGGAGGCAGCGTTACCGGTAACGAAACCACCGGCATGGGTGGCGGCCTGTATGTGGACGGCGTGGCAGCTACCAAGGATGGTACCAAGGTATCCAATAACCGCTTCTACAACACTGTCGTTACAAATAACGCCGCAAAGAGCCTGGGCGGCGGCTTGTGGATCTGCCCGACCGGCTACGGTAGGGCGAACGTGACCCACGGCGCAGCGATCTTTGGCAATGCCGCGGGCTCGGGTGTTGGTGCAGCTGGTGATGATTTTGTCGTTCATCCGCACTCTCAGCGCGATTACACGGTGACGCTTGCCAACCGTATGCTCGGCGGCGGCGCTGCTGCTTGGTATGCCGACGGCGGCGTTCAGGCAAACACCTCAACGGGTTCTCCTAACGATACTGCCGATCCAAATGCTTCGCGCTATGACGCCTCGAACCCGGGCAAGTCGGTTGTGCTGAACGACGACAATGGACCCCATGCGCTCAAGAACGTTACCGATTCCGGTGCCGAGGGGCTTGCTCGCAAATTTGGCACATTTACGGTTTCTGGCAATACCGCCCTTGTTGGTGGTGGCATCGCGACGAACCAAATGATTTCTTTTGGCGGCGATGACGATGGGTCCAACACGGACTACAGTCTTACGGTGAGGAAGGCATGGGACGCTTCCATTGCCGAATCCGAACGCGTCGAGGTTGGCGTAAACCTCACGGTTGGCGGAGTTCGCGTTGATTCTGCCAAGCTTAATGCCGACAATGGATGGGAGGCAACGTTCTCGAATCTTCCCACGCCCGATGGTTATGAGGATAATGGGACTCCCTATCTTATTGACAAAGATGGCAATCGTCTCGATTTTGGTATCGAAGAAGAGGATGGAGACTGGGCAGTAAGCGTGGGCAACTGGGTTGTGAGTGCTTCTTCGCACGCTCTTTCGGTCACGGTTACCAATTCCGCTCCTGCGCCTGCCGAGGTTCCCCTTGTCGGCACTAAGTCGATTGAGGGACGTTCATTTAAGAGTGGCGACAGCTTTATGTTCGAGCTGGAAGGCCTCGATGGCGGCTCCCGCTTTCTCATGCGGGGATTCTGTGACAATCAAACCGTCTTCCGATACGACTGCGCAGATTGACTTTGGTACCGCGAAATTTACCAAGGCGGGCACCTACACGTATCATCTCCGCGAGCGCAAGGGCGCGCAGGAGGGCATGTCCTACGACATCGCCGAGCGAACGGTGGTTGTGAGGGTGGCATCCAACGGCAAAGGCAAGCTTGAGGCGTCCGTTGCATATTACGTGGGTGATAAGGCGAGCGATGGCTTGTCGTGGACCAATCGCTACGGTGAGGGGACGCCGGCCGGTTCCGACAAAACGACGGGTAGAGCCCACTTTGGCGGCTTGCCAAAGACGGGGGACGCCGCGTTCGCTACGGTCATTCTTTTCACAGTGCTCGGAGTAGCTCTCGCTTTTTGCGGTTTCAAGACCGTAAAGCATAAGTAGCAAGAGAGTTCATATTTCAAGCCAACGCCCCTCGTTTCTCGAACCTGAGATGCGAGGGGCATTTTTCGGCTCGTCAATTCGCTGTGCAGCGCTATGTGCCTGTATATCGGCTAGGAGATCTCTATCAAGGTCAAACACATTCCGTCCACGGTAAACGCCACATCGTATCCAGCGTAAGCCAAATGATAGATGCGTTCCGGCTCGTGTTTGCTGCCGGCGCGGCGTGGGTCTTGGCGTAGGACTTCTATGAGTCCCGGGAGCTTTTCGGGCTCGATGCGCTGCTGCAGTTCTTTGGGAAACTCGACTTCCAGCTCCTGCCACGGGGCGTCTTCGATCCAGCCACCACTGGCATCCTCGTGGCAATCGGCAAAGGGAATGTAGGGCTTGATGTCGAGAATCGGCGTCCCGTCGCGCAGGTCTGCACCAAGAACGTGGATGATGGGCCCGGCCTCGCTGTGCTCAATGCTATCGATTTTCACGCAGGTAAGGCCTATTGGATTAGGCCTAAAGGGGCTGCGTGTGGCAAAAACGCCTACGCGCTCGGTGCCGCCTAAGCGTGGCGGCCGTACCGTTGCCGACCAGTTGTCGTTGGTGCCTGCCTTGTTTGCGGTTGCGCTATCGGCGGCGATGTCTTTGGCAGTACCTCCGGGCGTGCCGTTCTCAAACTGCCAGATAAGCCACAGGTGGCTAAAGCTCTCGAGTCCCGCCACGGCTGCATCCAGCGCAAACTCGGGTTCAAAAACAATTGACCCTTTCAGGTGCGGTGCCAAGAAGCTGTTGCGAGGAATGCCAAATTTCTGCGGCAGGTCGGTATGAATGTGCGCGATAGGTTTCATGGAACCGATTGTACCGTGCAGCATGCGACATCGAGCGGACTATTCATCGTAAAAGAACCCGGACGCCGCCTTTGTAGCGCCCGGGCCCGGACAACGATTATTAGCCTTGGGACATCCTACTTCTTAAAACGGTGCACTAGGTAGTTGGTGGGTGCGGAGACGTCGATGCCCAGCAGCGCGTGTCCCATCCAAAGGAAGGCGGCGAGCACCAAAAGCGGAATCAAGCACGAGGTAACAATCATCACAATGGCACCCTCAATCAGGTTTGTTGCCTGCGTGATCACGCTGTCGGTCAGGCTCTGAACGCCGCTCGAAAGAGCTGAACCAAGCTGCGCTGCGCCATCGACAAGCTGGTCCAGGAAGCTTTTGTTTTCCTGTTTCTGCTTGCTGTTGCTCTTGCTTTCCTTGGCGGCTTTTTCCTCGGCTTCCGCCTTCGCCTTCGCTTCTTCCTGTGCGATGCTCACCTGGTAGGTTTCATCGACACGCTGCGTGACCCATACGCTGGCGGGCACTACCGTGATGGCGATGGCTGCCACGATGAGCACGCGCATGCCCAGGACTCGCAACGCGCGGCTGGTACTCAAGCGCCCGTGAATGCCGAGCGAGATGGCAAAGAGCACGCAGACAATGGGTATGAGCACGCCAAATGAGAGGAAGCTCAAGATTGTGAGCAGGTATTTTTCTAGGTAGAGCACTGCGAGCACGATGCCCAGGTTGCCAGCGAGCTGGGAGAGTTGCTCAGCTACGGGAGTGCCGGCGTCGTCGGGGATGGCGGTGATGGCTGCCGAGAGCGCAAGGGACGAGGTCGTGAGCGCCAAGACGTTTGTCTTCTTGGCGTCGATGACCTCTATGGTACTTCCCCAGGTCTCGACCTGCTCAAAGTGCGGGCGCAAAGCAAATTCCGAGACAAGAGCTGCAACGATCAAAAGAACGATAAAGCCGATCTGCAAAGGGCGGCGTTCGCAAATCCAATCGGAAAGGCTTAGCTGCATCGCGGGCTGCGGAATTGCCTCGGCAGTAGGGATGGCAGGCTCGATATCTTCTCGACCATCTTTTTGCGGCGTAATTTGATTTCGCTGCATGATGCACCTCCTGCAGACGCATTCGTTGGTTGCCCAAATGATACCCCGCGGCATGGAGGATAGATCCAGTCAGGACGCTTTCCTTGCCCCCTCTTGGTGTTGATGCCCTGGTTTAGATCTTTCCGCCCATCGTTTTGTCATCGCCGCTCAGCCGTTAACAAATTGGATGCTGTCAACCGTCCTGTTTTCGCGCATACAATGCATTTGGATTGAACTGACTGTCGCTCGTGTTTGCACGGCGATTCGAAGGGGAGTGGCTACCATGAAGCGTGTGTTCGGCATCGATGTGGGCGGCATGTCCGTGAAGTTTGCCATCGTCGACGAGACGGGGACCATTATTGAGCGCTGGTCTGTCCCTACGAACCTCGTCGATGCGGGCTCCCACATTCCCGATGAGATGATTTCCAGCATTAACGAAAAGCTGGCTTCGTCCCTCGAGCCTATCGTCGCTATCGGTGCGGGCATTCCCGGTCCGGTGAATGGCGAGGATGCCGTGCGCGCCGTCAATTTAGGATGGGGCAACATGCCGCTCGGCAATATTTTGCGCGAGGGAACGGGCCTGCCCGTGGCATTGATTAACGACGCTAACGCCGCTGCCGTCGGTGAGGTTTGGATGGGCGGAGAAGGTTCCGTTACGGGCAATTCCATATTTGTCACGCTGGGCACCGGTGTTGGCGGCGGCATCATTATCAATGGCAAGATCGTGGGCGGCGACCATGGTTGTGGTGGAGAGATCGGCCACATTCCGGTCGTGGCTCCCTCGGAGCGCGTGTGCGGCTGCGGCAACGTCAACTGCCTTGAGTGCTACGCTTCTGCCACGGGGATTATCAAAAACGCTAATGAGATTGCCGAGAAAGCCGGCGAGGAACGTCGCTTCACCAAGGGCGAAGAGATTTTTGAAGAAGTAAAGCAGGGCGGGGCTACTGCCACGGCGGCGCGCGATATGACAGTTGACTATCTGGCTCGTGCGCTGGCGGGCATCATGGCGACCGTCGACCCATCTGAGGTGATTGTGGGCGGCGGCCTCTCTGGCGCCGGGGATTTATTGATGGCTCCCCTTGCCGAGAGACTCGACCGATATGTCTTTCCTCCTATGCGCGGCTGCTACACGTTGCGTCGCGCAACGCTGGGCAACGAAGCCGGTATTCTCGGAGCGGCATATCAGGCTCTGCAGCTTGTGTAGCCGTTGTCCGTTAATCTATTTGCGGACTGTGGACTCACGCACGACGAGCTCCGTTTCAAGAAGCATCGAGCTTGCGGAGTCCGATCCGTCCATGCGCTCGATAAGCAGGTTGCAGGCCGAAAAGCCCATGTCGTAGCGCGGCTGGCTGATGGTGGTAAGCGCGGGCGTGGTCATGGTTGCGGTGTCGGTGTTATCAAAACCAACAACCATGAGGTCGCGTGGGACCTCGAGACCGCATTTCTTGGCCGCGCGGATTACGGCTGCGGCATACGTGTCCGAGCAGGCAAAAACGCCGTCGGGGCGGTTGGGAGATTCCAGCATATGGCAGATGGCGGAATAGGCGAGGCCAAAGTTGTTGTTGGGAATCTGAAGCATCCAAGAGGGGCGTTCGACAAGGTCGTGCGTGCGGATAACCTCCAAGAAGCCTTCCTTGCGGCCGCGGGCGTACTTATAAACCTGCGGCCCGCATACGATGGAGAGTTTCTTGCATCCGCATGAAACCAGGTGCTCAACGGCGGCGCGCGCTGCTTCGCGGTCGTCGATGCTCACGAAGGGGATATTTGCTTCGGGGTTGTACTCACAACACTGCACGGTAGGGACGGTGTTGGATATACGCTCGAGCGACTCTGCGGAAAGCGGACAAAGGATAATGACTCCCGCTGCCCCGCAGCTTTGCAGCATAGAGCAAAAGCGCTTGCATGATTCAGCGTTGTCGGGTGAGCCCCAGGAGATAAGCATTTCCAGACCGTGCGCTTCGGCGGAAACGCGCACGCCGCGCATGATCTCGCCGTAAAAGGGGTTGTCGAGCCAGGGGATATTGACCACGATGGTGCGGCGCGATGTTCCCGCCGCGGGCTGTCCGGCGATTCCAGAGTAACCGAGCTCCGACAGGCTTTTGCGCACGCGTGCAACAGTGGAGGGGTTCACCAGCTCAGGATGCCTCAGCACGCGCGAGACCGTGGCAGACGAAACCTTTGCATGCTCAGCAACGTGTGCGATGGTGATTTTCTTGCTTCCGGCCATCGGCCCTCCCTCTCGATTCCAGTGGGTCGTTTGCTTTACAGCATGCAGTATGCGGCTGAAAAACGCGAAAGGTAGGTTTGAATCGCTCGACGGTTTTGAAAACTTTTCATACGGTCGAAGTGGCCGGCGATAAAGCGCTTTAGCCAGCAAGGTATGCTTCCCTAAATACCACTTCTCTTTCGATTTACGGTAACTTGTGCTGCAAAAAAGAAAAGCGCAGGAAGATAGTGCATAGAACCACTTGGGTATCGTTTAATACCATTCACGGGAATAGCCAAAGCAAAACCATCTTTATCTCATTACGATGCAAGTGATGAAACACGAAATGAAAGAAATGAAAGAAATCTTTCATTTCCGAGGATCCATCGGTACGCATCGAGCCCTCTTTAGGGCCTGAAGGAGGCACATATGGTTCGCGTGGGCGTTATCGGGTGCGGCAAGATCGCTCAGGTTCGTCATTTGCCCGAATACGAGGCAAATTCGAATGCGCAGATTACCGCGGTGTTCGACATGAACTACGACCGTGCCTGTGAAATCGCGAAAACCTACGGTGCCGTGGCGTACAAAACGCTCGAAGAGCTTTTGGCTTCCAACGTGGACGCCGTAAGCGTATGCACCGCCAATGCCAACCACGCCGCCTCCACCATCGCTGCCCTTAAGGCGGGCAAGCACGTGCTGTGCGAAAAGCCCATGGCTATCACCATCGACGAGTGCGAGCAGATGGTTGCCGAGGCACGCGCTGCAGGCAAGAAGCTTATGATTGACCAAAATCAGCGTTTCGCTCGCGCTCACGTGCGCGCCAAGGAGTTGCTCGACGCCGGAAAAATCGGCGATGTCCTGACCTTCCGCACGACGTTTGGTCACGGCGGGCCCGAGACGTGGAGTGTCGATCCGGGAACCGGCAGCTGGTTCTTTGACCCTAAGCGCGCCGCGATGGGTGCCATGGCAGATCTGGGCGTTCACAAGACCGACCTCATCCAATGGCTGCTCGGCCAGACCGTCGTATCCACGACTGCTCGCGTGACGACGCTCGATAAGCGCGATCCGCAAGGAAACCTGGTGGGCGTGGACGACAATGCCATTTGCGTTTACACCATGAGCGGAGGAACCATCGGCTCCATGACGGCGAGCTGGACGTATTACGGTCCCGAGGACAACTCGACGGTGCTCTACGGAACTCGTGGCGTCATGCGCATCTACGACGACCCAGCTCATTCTATCGTCGTAGATCTCGCGTGCGGCGAGCATGAGACCTACGACGTCGAGGCCATCCAAACAAACGACAACCAGACCGCATCGGGCATCATCGATGCTTTTGTGGACTGCCTGGAAAACGATACCGATCCTGCCATCTCGGGCGAAAGCGTCCTGGCCGCCATGCGAGCGGTTTTTGGCAGCATCGAGTCGAGTAAGACCGGAACCGTCGTCAACGTGAAGCAGGGGTAGGGCATGAAACTGGGAATTATCACCTCCATCTTTGACGGATGGACCTTTGAGGAAATGATCGACGAGGTGAGCCGCATTGGCTATGAGACCATCGAGGTCGCCTCGTGGCCGCAGGGTAAAGCCGAGCGTCGCTATGCAGGCGTAACCCATGTGGACGCCGAGCGTGTGCTCGAAGACGACGCATACGCGCAGCACCTGCTTGACTACGCCGCCGAGCATCACGTGCAAATAGGCGCGCTGGCCTATTACCCCAATAATATGGATGCCGACCTTGAGCGTCGCCGTGTCTGCAACGAGCATCTGATCAACGTGATCCACGCCGCCAAGAAGCTTGGCGTGCCCAAGGTGACGAGCTTTATCGGACGCATGACAAATAAGTCTCTCGAGGAAAACCTCGACGAGGTGGGAGCCGTTTGGAACCCCATCATGAAGGTCGCCGAGGACGAGGGCATTCTCGTTGCCATCGAAAACTGCCCCATGCTCTTTGACGAGACCAACTGGCCCGGTGGCCAGAACATCATGACCTCGCCCGCGAACTGGCGTCGCGTGTTCGAGCGCGTGCCGAGCCCGAATTTGGGCATCGCGATCGATCCGAGCCACTTTGTATGGCAGATGATCGATTGCGATCGTGCCATTCGTGCGTTTGCGCCCAAGATTTTCCACGTGCACTTCAAAGACATCAAGTTGCTGCGCGACCGCTTGGCCGAGTACGGCACCATGGCCTACCCGTTGGACATCATGGTGCCCAAGATTCCTGGTCTGGGCGATGTGGACTGGGGCGCATTCGTGTCTGCGCTTACCGAGGCGGGCTTTGACGGTGACGCTTGCGTCGAGGTCGAAGATCGCGCATTTGAGTCGAGCCGCGAGCGCGTGCTTGCGAGCATCGAACAATCTTATCGGTACATGCGCCAGTTTGTAAGTTAACTGGCCAGTATGTAATGCCCATCAGGGCGGAAAGCTATGGAAGGGAAACGTTATGAACACCAACATGTCTCGTCGCTCGTTCTTGGTTGGGTCTGGCAGTGCGGTGCTTGCTGCATTCCTGACCGCGTGCGGCAGCAACGATGCCGCCAAGGGTTCTGCTGGTTCCGCTGCCAAGGGCTCCGGCAAGACCATTTACGTCCTCACTCCGTCTGAGGACCACGGCTGGACCGGCTCCGTGGCAACCTTTGCCAAGGAGAAGATCGAGGAGGTCAACAAGGCTGGCGTGTACAAGGCTGAGCTGCAGACCGCCGATTCCGCATCCAAGCAGATTCAAGAGGTCGAGGACATTCTCGCCGGCAACACCGATGAAATCGCCGGCATCGTTATCCAGCCCATGGACGACACTGTGCAGTCTGCCATCCAGTCCATCGTCGACGCAGGCATTCCGTACGTGGCCTTCGACCGCATTATCGAGGCTGTAGCCGACACTGCCGTCTCTAACGTCAAGGGCGACAACGAGGGCATCGGCGCTGGCTCTGCTGCCTACTTTGTCGAGAACGGCATGAAGCCGGGCGACAAGGTGTACGTGTACCAGGGCGACACCTCCTCCGTCACCACCCTGCGCGACAGCGGCTTTGGCGAGTACCTCACCGGTAAGATCGAGTTTGACGGCAAGAAGATCGCCGACGACGCCAAGTGGACCGAGGACCAGGTCAACGATGCTGTCACCAAGTCCGGCGCCATGAACTGGAGTCGCTCCGACACCAAGGCTTCCTTCGAGTCCCTGATGGGCGACGAGTCCAACGCCGAGATCAAGTGGTTCTACGCCGAGGACGACGAGCTTGCCATGGGTATCCTCGAGGCCCTCAACGGCGGCGGCATCTCCGACGCTACCAAGGACAAGATCTTTGCCACCAAGCCGTTCATCACCGGTTGCGGCGGCCTTGACGAGTACTACGAGGTCATCCGCGGTAACTCTTACCAGGATATCGTCAAGAACCTTGGCGGCGTTATGTCCGTCACCTACTCACCGTCCATGATTCAGCTGGCCATTCAGGATATGGTCGACCATCTTGACGGTAAGGAAGTCGCACAGGATCACGTCATCAAGTGCGAGAACGTTACTAAGGATAACGTCAAGGACTTCAAGTCCTTCAAGTAAGCCTTTCCCTGCCCCGTCGCAGCCTTCCAGCCGACGGGGCATTGGCTGTTTGATGCGGGCGGAGTCGCGGCTGCGCTCCGTCCGCATTCGTTAGGAGGTAATGCTCATGGAACTCCTGAACATGAGCGGGATCTACAAAGCGTTTAGTGGCGTCTCGGTGCTTTCGGGTGTGGAGCTGCATGTAAACGTGGGCGAGATTCACGCATTGCTAGGAGAGAACGGCGCCGGCAAGTCGACGTTGATGAACATCCTCTCCGGTTCCTATACGGCAGACGCCGGAACTGTCACCTTCGACGGTGCGGATATCACCGGCTCTTCCATCAAGCAGATCGAGGACGCAGGCATCGCTTTTGTGCACCAGGAGCTCAACCTGTTCAATGACCTGCTGGCATACGAAAACATCTTCTTGGGGGCCGAGGAGACCACCCCGTGGGGTTCGCTCAAAAAGCGCGACATGGCAAATAAAGCTGCCGAGCTCTTTGAGCGCTTGGGCGTGGATATCGACCCATATGCGTTGGTGGATGATTTGAAGCCGAGCGAAAAGCAGTTGCTCGAGATCAGCCGCGCGCTTTTCCGCAACGCCAAGCTGCTCATTTTGGACGAGCCCACCGCTTCGCTCAATACCGACGAAGTGGAGCATATGTTCCAAATCGTGCGCGGCCTGCGCGACAAGGGCACGTCGTTCATTTTCATCTCACACAAGATGCCCGAGATTTTTGACCTCTGCGATACCTATACGGTACTTCGCAACGGAAAATTCATCGCGAATGGCAATATCGCCGACACCACCCCTCGCGAGGTTACCAACCTGCTTGTGGGCGCTGCGCTCTCTGATCGCGATGCCTATGAGCCGCGCGAGCTGGGCGAGGAGATGCTTCGCGTCGAGCACTTTAGCGGCGAGGGCTTTGCAGACGTTACGTTCACGGCACGTCGCGGTCAGATTATCGGCCTTACAGGTCTTAAGGGCTGCGGCAGCTCCGAGCTGATGCAGGGCCTTTTTGGTATCTACCATCCTTCGGGCGGCAACGTGGAGGTGTGCGGCAAGAAGCTGCATGGTGGGTCGATTCACGAGGCAATGGGCGCAGGCATGGCGATGCTGCCCGCTGACCGCAAGGAAAACTCAGTGATTCCGGACATGTCGTTGCTCGAGAACATGTATCTGTCCGAGCATGTGCTTTCTGCCCGTTCGTTTGCCATCAATACCAAGCGCGAGAACGAGCGCTTCGAGAAATACGGCAAGCTGCTCAACATCAAGGCGAATTCCTCGGCTGATAATATCAACTCGCTTTCGGGCGGCAACCAGCAGAAGGTCTTTTTGGCCCGATGGCTCAACACCGACGCCCAGGTGCTCTTGCTCGACAACCCCACGCAAGGCATCGACGTTGGCGCGAAGTCCGAGATTTATCACCTGATCTTGGATCTGGCTCGCAAGGGCAAGACGGTGATCATCAATACACTCGAGATTCCCGAGCTGCGCGAAGTGGCTGACGTCTGCTACGTGCTCTACGAGGGGCGCGTGGTCAAAGAGTTGGCGCATGACGAGATTAACGAGCAGACGGTGATGCTCTATTCGACGAACTCCGCTGCATAGGCTTATTGATTGGAATGGTGAGGTGCATCTTATGAAAGACGCAGCTGTGAACAAGAAACCGGCGCCGGCTGGCCTGCTCAACATTGTTAAGACTTACAGCTTTGTGCTGGTGTTCTTGGTTATCTACATCGTATACGCATCTGTTTCGGGCGGCTTTGCCTTGGGCGCGGCCATGAACGTGTTCCGTCACAGCGCCGTGATCGGCGTGATTGCCATTGGCATGGGTATCGTGTGCCTTACGGGCGACATCGACCTTTCTGTGGGCTCGATGCTCGCGTTTGTGGCCGGTTTCTCGGTCGTGGTGTTCAATCAGACCAATTCCATTCCGCTGACGCTGCTGTTTGCCGTCCTTTTTGGAGCGCTGTGCGGCTTGATCAACGGTGTGCTCGTAGGCATCGTGCAGATGCCGTCGTTTATCGTCACGTTGGCAACGATGCTTATCTATCGCTCCCTCTCGCAGTATGCATGCCAGCATATCCCGGCTGAGCTTATCGGCAACGGTAGCTCGGTTTTCCGTATGTCCAACGCACTCGATAGTTACCGGGTGTTTTATGCATTCGGTAACGGCAAGGTTGCCGGAATCATGCCGGTTGTGGGCCTGATCATGGTGCTTATGGTGGTGCTGTTTGTCTATATCTGCACTTCGACGAAGTTTGGCAAGAAGATCTACGCCGTGGGCTCCAACGCTCGCGCCGCGCACCTTGCGGGCATCAACGTTTCTGCTATGCGAACTTTGGTCTTTGTGATCGCCGGCGCCTTGGTAGGGCTGGGAGCGTTCCTGTGGATCGCTATGAACGCAAGCGCCGACCCCGCCACCACGGGCAAAAGCTACGAGATGTACGCCATCGCGGCCGTTGTGCTTGGCGGCATTGCCATGAGCGGCGGCAAGGGCCGCATCCTGGGTGTGCTGTTTGGCGCCATGTCGTACACCGTGATCGATAAGATTATCATTGCCCTCAAGATGGATTCGCTCATCAACGACACCATCAAGGGCGTGATCTTGATCGTGGTCATTTTGATTCAGGTTGCAGGACCACAGCTCAAGGCGCGTTTTGGAAAGAGCAAAGTGGTTAAATAGCGCACTCGTGTAATAACGTTGTGACAGCCGCTGCCGGGCAGTTCTTCCCGGCGGCGGCTTTGCTGTGGGGCTTTGCTGTTGGGCTTTGCCGCTGGGCGCAGGGCAGCTTCGTGCCGCTTGCCCGAGCTTGAGTTCCCATATGGCGGCTACAATGGCCGGGTGGGATAGGTCATCGCTTCGCCCTGGGAGGCATTATGGATATACCTGTAGATTACGAGCTGCTCGTGCGGCAGATTGAGGCTTTGGCTCAAGCCGACAATCACTGGCTGCCGGTTCTGTCCAATGCCTCGGCCTGTCTTCTCGAGGCTATGGACAACATCAACTGGGCGGGATTCTATCTGGTGGATGAGTCCACACGAGACCAAAAGACGCCGGAGCTGCGCCTGGGTTCCTTCCAAGGCAAAGTTGCCTGCGTGCGCATTCCCTTTGGGCGCGGCGTGTGTGGAACCGCTGCAGCAGAGGACAAGACGCAGCTGGTCTCCGACGTGCACGCGTTTCCGGGGCACATTGCCTGCGATGCGGCGTCGCGTTCCGAGGTGGTCGTGCCGCTTCATTGCAGGGGTCATGTGGTGGGCGTGCTAGACATTGACAGTCCTCTGCTTGACCGGTTTTCTGCATATGATGCGCGGGGACTTGAGTCTTTCGTCCGCGCTTTAGAGAACTGTATTTGCTGGAATGCTTGCTAAGCGATTTATGTAGCAAAGCGCTTTTGCCGGCGATATAAAACGCCTCTTGCGGAGGGTCGACTTTCGGGTTGTTCCCTTCGTCGCCGCTCTGGCGGAGGGCACCGCCCTCAGGCTCTCCCCGCATTTCGCCGCCTGCCGCTTGACGTATTCCCGCATGCCGATGGGCCTCTCATGCGAAGGCTTCCGTACGTTACGCTGACGCTTGCTGGCTGCGGCGCCTGGATAGGCCTCGGGCGCCGCCACAAAGAGAGGAGCTATTATGGGCCGTTTGGATAACAAGGTTGCTGTCGTCACCGGTGCGAACTCCGGTGTAGGTGCTGCTATTGCCAAACTGTTTGCTGCCGAGGGCGCAAAGGTTGTCATGACTGCGCGTCGCGAGGCTGTACTCGAAGAGGTTTCTGCCGAGATTCAAACTGCCGGCGGCGAGACCCTTGTCGTTCCTACCGATATTTCCAAGCCCGAAGATCCCGAGCGTATGATGGCCGCCGCCGAGGAGAAGTTTGGCCAGATTGACATCCTCGTTAACAACGCGGGCATTCTTGAAAGCGGCCTTAAGCCGGTCGATCGCTTTACAGACGAGGACCTCGACCGCATTATCGAGACCAACCAGAAAGGCACCATGCGTTGCATGCGCGCGGCAACCAAGCGCATGAAGGCGGGGGCAAGCATCGTGAACATTGCATCCGTCGCTGGCGAGAAGGGCTGCGGCGGGGCGGTATACGTGTCCACCAAGGCCGCGGTGATCGGCGTGACCAAGCACACGGCGTTGCGCTTCCAGGCAACGGGCATTCGCTGCAACGCTATTTGCCCGGGCACCATTGTGACCCCTATGGTCGCCGGCACCACTGCTGCCGATATGGATCCAGACATGATGGGTGCCATGGCAGCGCACTCCAACTTGCAAACCCAGCCCTGCATGCCCGGGGATGTGGCGAATATCGCGCTGTTTTTGGCAAGCGACGAGTCCTGCGCTCTTACCGGCCAGATTCTCGTAAGCGACTTTGGTGCTATGCTCTAAGGTGCAACTCCCCCGCCTTCATGCGCTTGGTTGCCGATGCGGAGACTGCCGGTCTTAACCTGAGCAAGGATCTCACCATTGGTGCCGGTGTTGTGATGCGTCGCCGCGGTTAATCTTTAGCTCGGATTTTGTTTTCTCGGCTTTCGAAATGCGCCATCTGCCTATGCGGCGGGTGGCGCATTTTTTTGTTGCGCGCCCTCCCAACTTAAGCCGCGCGGCTGGCTCCGGTGACGTAGTCGATAGTGACGCCTGGCTGGTTGTTGTAGCAAAAGACGTTGAAGCTCAGGCCGGCACCTGCGTCTTCGAGCGAATAGGCTTCCATGTGGACGCCGCGTGCAACGAGCTCACCCTCTTTGAAAAGTGGGGTCACGCGGTAAAGCACGTGGTTATGCGTCCGTTCAATGTAGCGTACGGTTTGCTCTTCGAGAGGTTCCATGCCGTCGATATTCATGGCTCGTGTTCCGGTGATGAGGTCGCACTCGTTGTCATTTTCTCCGCAAAGGGAGAAGGCGATCAAGTGGCAGCGGTTGTAGAGAACGCCTTCGTCGATAAACTCGTAGCCGCGCTGGTCCCATCCGCTGGGATATACACGCGAGATGCTTTTGCGCGGTTGGGTGGGTAGCGTTTCTTGCCCCAGGCAGGCGAGGGCGGCTCCACAGCGCCCGAGGTAATCGAGCCGAGAGAATTCGGTGAAAGCACCGGATTGTGCCCGGGAGATTTCCTCCGAGGTAAAAGCGGGCGTCCCTTGCGGATGTGCCGTATCCGCATTGATATAGACGGTGGCGCTGCCGCTGTAGGCAGGAATATCTCCCAGGGTCGAAACCGAGGCGGCATTGGAGAGACGTTGGGTTAGCGCACCCGGAAGAAGCTGGGCAAGCTGGGCGCATCCGCCAAAAGATCCGACACCGCCGGTGGCAATCGCAATGACGAGAGTGACGATAATCGCAGCCAGGCGCAGCGTCGTATTGTTTTTGCGGCTGCTACGTCGCGGACGATATCCCATATAGCCCCTTCGTTACGGCATAGTACCAACTTGCCGAGACATGGCTCGCTAGTCGTTCATGCCGCCGTGGATATAGGGGACGACTACGGGGTCAATGTTCTTTGCGCCAAAGCTGTAAAAAGCATCGATGGCTTCTTGGGGGAGGCTCGCATTGCTTGCTTGCTGCTCAAAGCGGTGGAGGTCGGCGGGTGCGGCCTGGACTTGCAGCTCGCCAGCGATCAGGCGCGCGCGAATCTGACGAAATCCTTGGGCGTGCAACCAGTCTTCGCATGCGCGGACAAGGCGCAGCTTCTCGTGCGTGAGAGGCTCCTCACAGGGAACGCGCGTGGCAAGGCAGGCGCCTGCGGGCATGTTCCAGACGCTGTAGCCCCATTCGCGCAGCAGCGCACGTTCCTCGTCTTTGTGCCAACCGCACTCCAAGAGGGGCGAGCGTACACCGAGCTCCTTGCAGGCCTGCATGCCCGGGCGATAGTCGGTCGCATCGTCGGCATTGCTGCCATCCACCACGGTATCGGCGCCATGTTCGCGCGCCGCTTGGATAATCGCTTCGAATGCGGTGTGCTTGCAGTGGTAACATCGATTGCGCGGATTGGCGGCGACGTTAGGGTTATCGAGGGGGTCGATGCGCAGTTCGAGGATGGGAATGCCAAAACTCGATGCGCCCGCTTCAAACGATGCCTGCTCCGGCGTGCCAATCAACGGGGTGGTGAGATGGATGAGCATGCTTGCCTGCGGCAGCTCACGTGAGCAGACTGCTGCCAGAAAGGTGCTGTCCACGCCACCCGAGAATCCCACCGCAATGGCTCCCAGAGTGCGCAGGTGCTCTACGAGTGCCACGAGCTTTTCTTGCTGTTTTTGGTTCATGCTTTTGCTTTCGTTATCTCGATGGATGGGGCTATCGTACCCAATGTGGCGCATCGTCTCTGGCAAAATGGAGAACGGTGGGAACGCAGGCTAAGAGCTTACATTGTATGCGGGGGGAATGCATGATTAAAGCCGTGATTTTTGACATGGATGGAACGCTTATCGATAGCGAGAGGATCGCCATCATTGCGTGGAACCGCTCGGCAAAACGTTTTGGATTCGAGATTCCCCTGGAGATGCTGCACGGATTTATCGGCATGACGCGCGATGCCTGCATGGGTACGCTCACCGAGCACGTGGGCAGCGAACGCATTGCCAACGAGATGTTCGAGGATCATAAGGTGATTGAGGACGAGCTTTATTCCACGATGCTCGACCTCAAGCCTGGCGCTCGAGAGGTCGTAGAGAATCTTCATGCTCGCGGGCTCAAGCTGGCGGTAGCTACCTCCACGCGTACCATTCAGGCGCACGAGAAGTTCGATCGCTTTGGGCTTACCCCTTATTTTGATGTGTTCACCTGCGGTGACGAGCTCAATCGCAGCAAGCCCGAGCCGGATATCTTCCTGCTTGCCGCCTCGCGCTTGGGCGTTGACCCCGCCAGCTGCGTTGTGGTGGAGGATTCCTTCAACGGCGTGCGCGCGGGCCATGCGGCAGGTATGCATACCATAATGGTTCCCGATATCAACAATCCGACGAAGGAGATCGCCAAACTCGCGGAGGCTGTGGTTCCAGCCTTGAGCGATGTCGAGCCCAAGCTGGTTGAGCTGGGGCTTTTGGCGTAAACGATACTCGCATCCGCTCCATCCGCTTAGAGGTAGAGGCCAAGGTCGAGCTGCGAAGAGTTTTTTTGGCGTTCGGCGCCGGTGCTCTCGCGTGCCAAGACAAATGGCCTCACCAGATCTTGGCGATGCTCCTTTTTATTTTTTTCGGCTTGTTCTGGGTCGCTTTTTGCAAGTGCGATGCGCTCAACAAGGTGCTTGATGCCGCGCCTGCCAAGCTCGTAGCCAATGGGGGCGCAGGTGGTCAGTTCGATGCCGCAGCTCCAGGCAAGGGGATTGCCGTCGCATCCGCATACCAACAGGTCGTTGGGAACGTGCAGCCCTAAGTTTTCAGCGCCTTGCACGGCTCCCGCTGCCAGCATGTCGCTTAAGGCGATGATGGCTTGCGGGCGAAGGCTGCTGGGCTGTGCCATGAGGTCGGCTACAGCGGACGCGGCGTCTTCGGGTTTGTTGGCGTCGCCTGTCTCGGTAAAATCAAATTCAACATGGGGATAGAGCATCTCGGCAGCATGGATTCCCTTGGCACGGGCACGCAGCTTTTGGGTGGATGGGCGCCCGATGATCGCGATACGCTCGATGCCTAGGTTTATTAGATGCTCTGCCATCAAGCGCCCCTCGGCGGCGTTGTCTGCGCAGATATAATCTCCGGGGCGTTCGCTCCAAATATCAAGATAGACGGTGGGGATGGGGTCGTGGTTGGCGATGACGCCCAGCTCTGTTGTGGGGTTTGCCACAAGCATGCCAGACATTTGCGTGCCTGCAAAATAACGTCGATAGGTGTCGATCCGGGTGCAGTCTTGGGCGCAGCTGGCGATGAGCAGGTTGTAGCCTTCTTTGGTTGCCTGGGTGGTGGCTCCTGTGGCGATCTGTAGGTAAAGACCATGGTTGAGCTGGGGAAGAATGAGGCCAAAGGTGCGACTCGAGCCGCCGGCAAGCACGCGGGCACTTTGGTTGGGCGCATACCCCAGCCTGTCAATTGCTTCGGTGACCTGCCGGATTGTTTCGGGACGCACTTTTTCGGGATGATTGAGAACATTCGAGACGGTTCCCAGCGCAACACCCGCTTCGCGTGCGACGTCTCCGATAGTTACATTCGACATCTCACTTCTCCCATTGATGCGTTTCAATTACTGAAGATGATTGTAGCACGGAGATTTTGTACCAAATAATTACCTTGTCATGTGGTATTTGAGAAAGAATACCAGTTGGTATTTAAATTCGAGCACCACTCTGCGTAGAATAGGCAACCAATGTGCGCGGTAAACTCATTGAACCCGAAAGGTTGCAATATGTGCGGAATCGTCGGATACACCGGAAACAGGCAAGTGAGCGATATCCTGTTGGGCGGTCTTGCTCGTCTTGAATATCGCGGTTACGACTCGGCGGGAGTGGCGCTAGAGGTGGCGGGCGATGCTGGGCGTGCGCTCGACGTTGTGCGAGAAGTTGGTAAGGTTGCGAGTCTTTCAAAGAAGCTTGGACAGCACAACGCATCCTCTACCTGCGGTATTGGTCATACTCGCTGGGCAACGCATGGACGGCCGACGGTTGAGAACGCGCATCCGCACGTGAGTTGCGATGGGCGTATCGCCATTGTCCATAACGGCATTCTCGAGAATTTTGCCGAGCTTCGCGAGGAGCTGGGGGCGCGTGGGCACACCTTGAGGAGCGAGACCGATACTGAGGTCTTTGCTCACTTGGTTGAGGAGGGCTACGCTGCCACGCATGATTTGATGGCTGCCGTGCGTGATGCTTGCACGCATGTGGTGGGCGCCTATGGCCTTGCGGCGATTTGCGCGGACGAGCCGGGCGTGATTGCCGTGGCGCGCAAAGATTCTCCTATTGTGGTGGGCATGGGGCAGGACGGCGCCTACTTGGCATCCGATATCGTCGCGCTGATCGACGCTACGCGTGACGTTGTAGTGCTTGAGGACGGACAGTTTGCAAAGCTAACCCCTAAGGGTATTGAATACACCGATGACGAGGGCGCGGTTATCACTCCCGCCGTTACGCATGTCGATTGGGATGTCGATATGGCCGAGAAAGGCGGCTATCCCGATTTTATGCTCAAGGAGATATGCGAGCAGCCGCGCGTCGTGCGCGATACGCTCGTTGGGCGCTTGGCGCCCACGGGTGAGCTCGATATCGATGAGCTGGGACTTTCGTTTGAGGAGCTCGACCTGATCGATCGCGTTTACGTGATCGCATGCGGAACGAGCTACCACGCCGGCTTGATTGCTAAAAACCTGATTGAGGGCTGGGCGCGCATTCCCTGTGAGGTCGAGGCGGCGAGCGAGTTTAGGTATCGCAACCCGATAATCACCCCCACGACGCTCGTGGTTGCGGTGTCGCAGTCGGGCGAGACGGCAGATACCCTGGCGGCGATTCGGGATGCGCGCATCAAGGGCGGAAAAGTCTTTGGCATCACCAATGTGGTGGGCAGTCCTGTGGCGCGCGAGTCTGACGGCGTGATTTACACCAAGGCCAATAAAGAGATTGCTGTGGCGTCTACCAAAAGCTTTATTGGGCAGATCGTGAGCCTATCGCTGCTTTCGCTCTTGTTAGCGCAGGCCAAAGGCAAGCTCAAGACTGGTCAGGTAAAGATGCTCTTTCATGAGCTGGGCGATACCGCAGCGCAGATCCAGCATATTCTCGATACGCAAGGTCCGGCCATTCATGAGGCGGCGCTTGCCTGCAAGGACGCGGCTTCTGCCTTGTTTGTGGGCCGCGGCATGGGTACAGCCATTAGCTACGAAGGTGCGCTCAAGCTCAAAGAGGTGAGCTACCTGCATGCAGAAGCCTACGCGGCCGGCGAGATGAAGCATGGACCCATTGCACTTATCGACCCCGGGTTCCCCGTGATCGCGGTGGCTACTAAAAGTCCTGCGTACGATAAAGTGGTCTCGAACCTCAAGGAGTGCGAGGCCCGCGGGGCCACGATCATCGCGCTTGCAACCGAAGGCGACGAGGACATCGCAAAGATCGCAGGCCATATCATCTCGATTCCGCCCGTGCGTGACTGCTTTAGCGCCATCACGGCGAGTGTTCCGTTGCAGCTGCTCGCGCGCGAAGTGGCTCTCATGCGTGGCTGCAATGTCGACCAGCCGCGCAATCTGGCAAAGAGCGTCACGGTGGAATAGGGTGTCGATCTTGTTGCTCGGCATCGGTATTGCCACACCGCCGCTCGTTCTATGGGAATTGGCGGCGGCACTTTTGTCCGATGCCGTTCGGGAAACGGCTCATTCCAAAATCGGCGGCGCATATGACTAAAAAGGGCGCTTCAATATGCGAAATCAGTCGTACAATAGTCGGGTTAAATCCCTCTTATAGAACGGATAAATGCGTATGGAGTTTCTCACCGATTTCAAAAACAAATGGAAGGGCGTTTTGTTTTGCCTGGTCGTTGCCGTGCCTGCATGGTTTTTGGGCGCGCGACTTGAAGTCGTGGGTGCGCCGGTCTTTGCCATCTTGCTGGGCATGGTGCTCGCCCTTGTGGTGCCCGAAGGGTCGCGCCAACCGCTTGCAGGCGGCGTGAAGTTCACTTCAAAGAAGATTCTTCAATATGCCGTGATCCTGCTGGGTTTTGGCATGAATCTCTCTGAGATTTTGGCCAAGGGCGCGCAGTCCTTGCCCATTATCGTCATGACCATCTCGACGTCGCTCGTCATTGCATTTGTCCTGTGCCGCGTCATGCGCGTTCCCTCGAAGATCGCGACGCTTGTGGGTGTGGGCTCCTCCATTTGCGGCGGTTCGGCTATTGCCGCAACGGCTCCGGTTATCGATGCCGACGATGAGGAAATCGCGCAGGCTATCTCGGTCATCTTCCTGTTCAACGTTATCGCGGCGCTGATTTTCCCCACGCTCGGCGGCATGCTGGGCCTCACGAACGAAGGTTTTGGTCTCTTTGTGGGCACGGCTGTCAACGACACTTCTTCGGTGACGGCGGCTGCAAGCGCTTGGGACAGCATGCATCCGGGCGCCAACGTGCTGGAGAGCGCCGCCGTGGTCAAGCTCACACGTACTCTCGCCATCATCCCCATCACGCTTGTACTCGCCTTCTGGCAGATGCATAAGGCGAAGAAGGCCGGTGCGGATGCGGGCAACACGTTCTCGCTCAAGAAGATTTTCCCGTTCTTCGTGCTGTTTTTCGTCCTCGCGAGTGTGATTACCACGGTGTTTGCGCTGCCGGCAACCGTCACGGCGCCGCTCAAGACGCTCTCCAAGTTCTTCATCGTCATGGCCATGGCTGCCGTGGGCTTTAATACCAATATCGTCGACCTGGTCAAGAAGGGCGGCAAGCCTATTGCGCTCGGTTTTTGCTGCTGGGTCGGCATCGCGTGCTTGAGTTTGGGCATGCAGCACGTGCTGGGTATCTGGTAAGGCATTCGCTGCAAGTTCCTTGTGGCGCGCCGCCTTTTGGGCGATAGCCGTAGATTGCTTGGGATACCATAAGGGCTGGTCGTGTATTGCGGCTCGCATCGGGGATTTTGACCTGGATGCGAGCCGTTTTTATTGTCGCTGGGTCGCCTGCGGCGTTTGAGGAGGACATCATGGGAAAGGCATCGCAGCAGCCGGAGTGCCGCAACGTCGAGACGCTCGTTCAAGCAGGCGATACGTTCCAGGATTTTGTCGATACCATCTGGCGCTTGCGTCAGCCCGACGGCTGCCCTTGGGATCGTAAACAGACACATGCCTCGATTGCTAAGAACATGATCGAGGAGGCATACGAGGCGGTTGATTGCATTGAGGCGAACAACCCTGTTCATTTGTGCGAAGAGCTGGGCGATGTTCTCATGCAGGTGGTGCTGCACGCGCAGATCGCGCGCGATGCGGAGGAGTTTTCTATCGACGACGTGGTGCGCGGCGTGAACGAGAAACTCATTCGTCGTCACCCCCATGTGTTTGGCAAGGCGGATGCGAAAAACTCCGATGAGGTGCTGGCTATTTGGGACAAGATCAAACTCAAGGAGAAGGCTGCCCGCGATGCTTCTGCCGAGCGGGAAGATGAACGACCCGAAGGTCTGCTTGACGGCGTGCCTACTTCGCTGCCGGCTTTGATGCAGGCTCAGAAGGTTTCAAAAAAAGCTGCTGCCGTGGGCTTTGAGTGGGAAAGCGTCGAGGACGTGTGGGATAAGGTTGCCGAGGAGCGCGCCGAGTTCGAGGCTGAGGAGCCGGGGACGGATGCGCGCGCAATGGAGTTTGGCGACCTACTCTTTGCCCTCGTGAACGTGGCACGCAAAGAGGGGATCGATGCAGAGAGCGCCTTGCGTGCAAGTACGATGAAGTTTCGTCACCGCTGGGAGCTTATGGAAGGTGCTGCGCTTGATGAGGGCGTTTCGCTCGAGGACCTTTCGGTCAAGGAGCTCAATGACATGTGGGAGGGCGCCAAGGCGATCGCGGGGGATGAGGAGTAGCTCCAGGGTTGCTCAACTTCTCCGTGCCGTGATTGCTCGCTGCTTATTCTGAAAGAACTTTTGAGCTCGTGGGAAATTGCAGGGCGAACAACGCTGTGAGTTGCGGCAAGAAACAGAGTTGCTGCGGCATTTTTTGGGAACGTGCCGTTCATCGAGATTTGCTCCGTTGCTTTGGGGCCGGTTATGCGCCCGCATCCATCTTGTTTTACCGAATAAAGAGCTCCGTTAACCCAATTGCAGGTCAAATATGCTAGAGCACTCACTCAAGATTCGGTACCGTTAACCTTTAATGACGCGAACTTTCTCGTGAAAAGGGGAGCGTATGGCAGGCAAACCGGCAATTACCAAAGCGGAGATTCTCGATGTCGCCTACGCGCGAGCGCAGCAAGATGGCCTAGGCGGCCTCTCCATTCGTTCGGTTGCGCGCGAATGCGGCGTAGCCGTGGGTACGCTGTACAACTATTTTCCCGATAAAGCATCGCTTGTTTCGGCAATCGTTTTGCGTTTCTGGGGCCTTGTTTCAAAAAGTTGCGAAGGCAATTTCGTGTCGGGCGAAAGCGCACTAGATTGCTGCCGCGCTCTGTTTACCAAACTTAAAGCGCTGCTCTCGGGCTTTCAAATCAATTGGCTACGTGAGATCTCGATGCTTGATGTGCAAACGCTCGAATTGATCCGTGAAGAGAAGGTGGTCCGCCTCGACGATATCTACGAGGTTATCGAGCGCGCTTTGCTCAACGATCCCAGTATCAGTCCTGGCGTGTTTGAGCGCTTGGGCAGTCGTAGGATGGCGCGCGTTATCTGGCGTTCTCTTTTCGATTCGCTTCGCTCGGATATCGAGGTGTTCGACGATTTTCTGGAAGTGCTGTCGCTTGCCCTGTATGGTCCAAGTGACCTGTAACCTGTCCGCAAGCCCTGCACAACTGTCACGCGTTCGCGTGGTATAACTAAAATAAATCAGCGCATACACACTTCAATCGCACAAGGCGCCCATGGATCGTTATTCGAACAATCAGTCTGCCCATTATTCGGCTGCCGGCAGCACGCCGTCGCGCGTGCGCACCGTGCAACTTAGCCACCCCGGTCTGCGCCGTAGGGCAAAAGAACCCTCTCAGCAAGCGGCCTCGTCTGCGTCTGCCAACCGCGCTTCTCGTCCGGTTGCAGAAACCGTACGCAATGTCGCCCTGGCCGATGCGGATGCTTTTGCACGCAGGGGCAAGGAGCCTTCCCATAACTGCCACGTTGCCCCTACGCCGGCCGGGAAAGACGGCGCCGCCGCGCGCGGACGATCGTCTTCGCGCGCAACCCGCACCAACTTCATGAAATACGCGGCAGATAATCGTGCCGTCCACGCCATCTATGAATTCACGACGGGGCGTACCAAGCCATTGGCTATCGCTCTTGTGATTCTGGCAATTCTTGGTGGACTCTATGCTCCGATGCGTGACTACTACGTTGCCTATCGCACGGGGGATATCCTTGCGCGCCAGCTGCAGGTGAGCGAGCGGTACAACAAGAGCTTGCAGTCCGATGTGAGCAAGCTGCTTTCCAAGGAGGGCATTGAGGACGAAGCCCGCTCAAAGCTTGGTCTTGTGATGCCAGGAGAGAAGCAGCTTGAAGTTAAGGGACTCGATGGCGATTCTTCTTCCGATTCTTCCGATGCAAGTTCATCGCTCACGGCTTCTGAGATTGCAAAGCGCGAAGCGGAGGTTGCGGCAGAGGCGCCTTGGTACATAAAGGCTCTCGATACGGTCTTTTTCTATTCTGGCGTGGACGGTCAGGAAGTGTCTTCATCGGGTAATTCGACTTCGGGGGAGTAGCCATGTGCGATGCTGCTTCGATGCGCTTTCGTATCGCGTCAATTGATTTGGGAACCGTCTCTTCGCGCCTGCTTTTGGCGACGGTTGAGGACGGGGTCATTGTCGATTCGAATAAGCATACGGTTATTACGAATCTGGGCGAGGGCGTGGACGCGACGGGTTCGCTTTGCGATGCGGCCATCGAGCGGGTGACCTCTGTGTGCCGCGAGTTTTGTCGCAAAGTGGACGCGTTTGAGCCCGATGCCGTGTGCACTACGTTGACGAGCGCCGCGCGCGATGCCAAGAACGGGGCCGTGCTTATCGATGCTTTGCGGGGATTGGGGCTTTGTCCGCAGGTTATTCCCGGTGAGGTTGAGGCGAAGCTGACGTTTTACGGTGTGGCGCACGATTTTGAGGGCCAGGTTATCGCTGTGGCCGATTCTGGCGGCGGGTCGACGGAACTGGCGTTGGGATCCTATGGGGTGGGCAGGCCGCTTGAGTTGAGTTCTGTCGAATCTCTCAATATCGGTTGCCGTCGCGTTACCGAGCGGTTTTTCTCAGCGTTGCCTCCGCAATATGGCGAGGTTGAGCGTGCTGTCTCATGGGCTGCGGAGCAGTTTGGGGCCTTTTGGGCTGGCGCCGCCGAGCGGCCCGACCGACTGATCGCCGTGGGAGGAACAGTGACGACGCTCGTCGCGATGGTTGAGCGCATGGAGCACTACGACTTTTCGCGCGTGCATTTGCATCGCCTGGGAATTCAGGATGTCGAGGCGTGTATTGAGGCTATGCGTGTTTTGGACGCGGCGTCTGTTGCAAATCTGCCCGGCGTTCAGGAAAAGCGAGCTTCGGTGCTCTTGGGCGGCGCTGTCATCATTCGCGAGCTTATGAAGACCGGCGGGTATGATGAGTTGACGGTGAGCGAGAACAGCTTGCTCGCCGGTATGGCGGCGACGATGTTCGAGGCGCTTGCGCATAAGGGGGATGATGGCTTTAAGCCGGTTGTTGGCTGGAAGCCAGAGTTGTCGTGATAGACTAACTCACACAAGGGGGCGTGGCGGAATTGGCATACGCAGGAGACTTAAAATCTCTCGCCGCAAGGATTGAGGGTTCGAGTCCCTCCGCCCCTACCAGGTTACCAAGGGTCCCGGCGACGGGACCCTTTCTTTTACCGGGCGCCGTGCACAGGGTGCCGGACCCTTGCCAATGTGACAAAACAAGACAGAGGACTTTTTGTCACATCGTGGGGGTGCGGACGAATAGTTGGACCATTCGGTCCGGTTAGGAGTTCGCGTGTACAGTCAATCCGCAAGAAAAAAGGCCCTCGAGATGCTGGCGTTCACCGGTGACTTCGAGAAGAGCGCCAGGATGTCCGGCATCTCCGGCAGGACCCTGCGCCGTTGGGCGGCAAACGCGGCCGGGCCGCAGCAGAGGACCTGCGGAGCCAAGTTCGAGCCCTACGGCGACGAGGTCCGGGGCAAGGCGATGGAGATGGCGCGAAAAGGCGCATCTTGCAGGGGCATCGCGGAAGCGCTCGGCATCGGAAGCCCCGATGTTGTACGCTATTGGCTGAAAGGCGGCGGAACGAAGGGGGCGCGGATGAGCGGCCGGGCAAGAACACCTGAGGGCGACGAGCCCGCATACGCCGGCTTCGAGGGCGGCCTCGAGGAGAGGATTCGGCAGCTCGAGCTGGAGAACGACATCCTGAGGGGAGCCGTCGACCTTTTAAAAGCAGGGAGCCTCGGCTCGATGAGCAACATGGAGAAGACCGTGCTGATCGACAAGCTGAGGCTGGAGTCCGACCGCCCCTTATGAGAGCTCACCGATTCCTTGAGGATCTCGAAGAGCTCCTATGAGTACTGCCGCGCGAAGGACAAGCGCGCCCAGCTCAGGATCGACATCAGGAGGATATTCGACGGCGCCGGCGGCACGCGGGGCTACCGGTACGTGCACAACGAGCTGCGGGAAGGCGGCGTCGTCGTCAGCGAGAAGGTCGTGCGCAGGCTGATGGCCGAAGAGGGCTGCAAGGTCGCCTACCTGAAGAGGAAGCGGCGCTACAGCTCCTACAAGGGGGAGATATCGGACGCGCCCCCCAACCTGGTGAGACGCAACTTCCACGCGGACGCGCCGAACAAGCTGTGGCTCACTGACATCACCGAGTTCAAGCTGCCCAGCGAGGAGAAGGCGTACCTCAGCCCGGTCATCGACTGCTACGACGGCCTCGTTATGGCATGGCGGATCGGAAGGCGCCCGAACGCGGCGCTCGCCAACGGCTCCCTGGAGGACGCGTGCGGGACGCTCTCCCCGGGCCAGCACCCGGTCTGCCACTCGGACAGGGGATGCCATTACAGATGGCCCGGCTGGATCGGCATATGCGAGGGAAACGGCCTGACCCGGTCCATGTCGAAGAAGGGCTGCAGCCCGGACAACTCGGCTTGCGAAGGCTTCTTCGGCCGCCTCAAGAACGAGTTCTTCTACTATCGGGACTGGGATGGCGTCACCGTGGACTCGTTCATGGAACTGCTGAACGAGTACATCGTTTTCTACAACGAGCGCCGCAAGAAGCAATCGCTCGGCTGGATGAGTCCTAGGCAGTATCGGTCAAGCAAGGGACTGGTCGCTTAGGCTGGTCCAAGGAATTGTCCGCACCCCCGGGTCTGGATAAGAAAGCAGGCCAGAACCAACATGGGCTCTGACCTGCGTTTTCATAAAATGTGACAAAATAAACCTGTCGACTTTTTGTCACGTTGGGTTAGTGGGCGGAGTAGTGGAATCCGTCTTCGGCGGCGCACCTGAGGTATTCGTCTCGCTTTTGGATGTTCTTGGCGTTTTCGTACTGCACAGCGATGAAGTACTCCAGACGGCCGCGCTGGGAACCGCTTGTTTTGTCGAGCAAGGCCTCAAGCTCTCCAATGTGGTTGGATTTCTTCAGGATCATGATGTCGTACGAAAGCAGTGCATCGTGCTTGTACGGCTTGTACTTGTCGCCTTCCCAATTGAGAATCTCGTCGAGCATGTTTTTTGCCTGTTGCTTCTTACCCTGGCCAACATAGATGTTGAAGGCCTTGAGCACCAGATCGACGCGCTGCTGATGCTTGAGTGGGTAGCGAAGTAGCATCTCGAGGGTTTCGTTGGCTTTTGCGTAATCCTCTTTAAGCAAGTACGCATTGAGCTTGAAGTAGTTGATGTTGTAATCGGGATACAAGGCGTTGGTGAGCGGAGCATCGATGAGCTTGAAGAACTCGTCATACTGCTCGCGTGCAAGATAGTTGCGCAGCTTCTTGTACGTTGTGCGTTTCTTGATGGCCTTGAACGAGATCATACAGATCAAAATGATGCTCAAGATAAAGGTGGCGATACGGAAGTTCATGCCCTGCTCCTTGGGGATGCCGTTGTATAGACCAAGCTCGACACATAATAGCGCGCGCCGCATCTCGGGCATTTCGGGATTGGTCCCTTGCGAAAATATCTAGATTGACTTGTACATAAGTTGTATAGTTGCGGTGCAGCAAAGAAAGGACTCGAGATTGAGCAAAGCTAACGGCGAGACCCTGCATGGCACGGTTTCGAACTATATCCGATCAAAAATCTTCGCCAAGGAGTGGGGGACGGGGGAGCGCATCCCGTCCGAGCACAGCCTGATGGATTTGTTTGACGTAAGTCGTGGCACCGTTCGCAAAGCAATCAAAACGCTCGTCGATGAAGGTCTTTTGCAGCAAGAGCATGGTCGCGGAACCTTTGTGAGCGAGCCGCATATCGCGCATCCCGGCGGCGATCGACCGTTTTCATTTGCGGCCTCACTGCAGCAGCAGGGAATTACGTTTGAGACCGAGGTCCTTTCGCGTGAGCGCATCGGCGCCACGCCAGAAGTTGCGGAGCATTTGCAGATCAAAGAAGGCGACCCTGTCCTAAAGCTTCGTCGCGTGCGTCGCGCCGGCGGCAAGGCGATTATGGTGCTGGACAGCTGGACGCCGCTGAATGTCTGCCCCGGTATCGAGGACATGCCCTTAGAAGAGATGTCGCTGTTCGATGCAGTCGAGAAGGCAACGGGCGCGCACATCGCCGTTTCGCAGATGGCTTACTCGGCGCGCTCTGCGGGCAAGGATCTGGCAAGCGTGATGGGCGTGTCCGAGGTGTCGCCCGTGCTTAACCTGGAACAGCTGATCTTCTTGGATGACGGCCGTGCTATTGAGTGGGGCGATGCGATGCTGGCCGCGGGTCAGACCATCGTGGGAACCGCGCATCAGCGCGGCGAGTCATAGGGTTCGTTTCACTTTCGTTTTTTAACTCCCACACTTTCGCTCTTTCGAATGGCTTGAAGCAAGTAGAGCTGAGCTTACGGCTTGAAACTGAACGATGTTCAGCGAAACGTCACAGACCCTTCAAATTTACGGTTGTGGACAAAGCACGTGTGGAATGGTGTAACGTTTTGCCAACGACCAAATCGCTCCTTTGAAGAAAATGCTTCATTTGACACACCGTTCATCGAAGATAACGACCGTTTGCGAGATGCCCGCAACAATGCGTTTTTCTCAACTTGTCTCCATTAGAATGTACAAGCAGAAGGAAACTTGTATAGCATTTTGAGTGCGAGTTGCCGTATCATTCCAAACGGTAGATGCATCTGCACCGAGTGGGGCATCTGGCAGATCAAACGTGCTTGCGTCCAAGCAGCGAGCACCCGATAGCGGAGATGATGTAATGGAGAAAAAGCAGCTTCGTTGGCCGTTCTTTGTGGTCAATCCCAAGTCCTACCTCTATGGCGAGGACATTCTCAAACTCGCTAAGTACACGGACAAACTGGCCGAGAAGTATGACTTTGACGTTCTGTTCACCGCGCAGCTCATCGACCTGCCGCGCATCATCGATGAGTGCCCTCACCTGGTACCTTGCGCCCAGTACATGGAGAGCCTCAAGCCGGGTCGTGGCATGGGCCACGTTCTGCCCGAGGCACTTGCCGCCGCCGGCGTAAAGGCAACCTTCCTCAACCATGCCGAGAACCCCTCTACCGTGCATGAGCTGGCAGCTACCATCGCTCGCGCCAACGAGGTTGGCATCCTTACCGTTGTGTGCGCCGATTCCGTCGAGGAGGGCGAGATGATCGCCTCTCTGAAGCCCGACGTCATGGTTTGCGAGCTCACGAGCCTTATTGGCACCGGCACCGTTGCCGGCGAGGACTACATGCGCGCTTCCACCGAGGCCGTTAAGGCCGTCTCTCCCACCACGCAGGTGCTCCAGGCCGCGGGCATTCATTCTGGCGAGAACGTCTATGATGCCATCAAGTACGGCGCCGACGGCACGGGCGGCACGTCTGGTATCGTTGCAGCCGAGGATCCGTTTGCAACCCTCGACGAGATGTTCGAGGCACTCGACCGCGCACGTACCGATTTCGCAAAGTAATTCAGACGGACAAGGATTTGCACATGACTGTTTACAAGGGCCTCGTTAAGGTTTCCACCCTCGAAGGCAAGCCCACCTACCTGGACATCACCAAAGAGGTCGAGGACATCGTTCGCGAGTCTGGCGTCAAGGAGGGCATCGTCACGGTTATCTCCTGCCACACTACCTGCGCCGTCTTCTCCGAGGAGTATGACCACGATCACACCCCTACGGGCGACACGTTCCTGCAGGCCGATCTTTCCGATGGCCTCAACCGTATCTTCCCCGAGCAGCACGATTGGAGCACCTATCGCTATCCCGGTCTCGACCATTTCGAGGAGGTCGAGTCTTGGCCCAACCCCGAGCAGTACCTGCCCAACATGGACCGCAGGATGCTGTGGAATGGTGACGCGCACCTGCGTTCGACGCTTATCGGCTCCAATCAGACCTTCGAGGTTGAGAACGGCGAGCTTCAGCTCAATGGCCTGGCAAGCATTTTCTTTGTCGACTTCGACCGTACGCGTGAGCGCAACCGCAAAATCAAGGTTTGCGTTATCGGCGAGTAAGCGCTAGCTTTTTCAATGGCTTTTCGCCGGCGTCGCTTCGCATACTGCCCGATAGCGAAGCAAGTTCGAGCGCCGGCTGAAGTAGTAGAATGTGAACATCGTTTGTTTACGAAAGGAGAGAGTAAATGAAGAAGATCGTTGTTGCTTGTGGTTCCGGTGTCGCGACCTCCACGGCTGTCGGCCATAAAATTGCCGACCTCCTGGATGCTAACGGCCTTTCCGGCCAGTACCACATCGTGCAGTGCGCCATCGCTGAGGCTCCGTCTCAGTGCGCCGACGCTGTGCTTCTGGTCGCAACCACTATCGCTCCCGCAGGCATTACCTGCGAGTATGTGAGCGGCGTGCCCTTCCTGACGGGTATGGGCAAAGCTGATGCAGAGAAGAAGATCGTGGAGATCGTCTCCGCGTAATTCCAGGCATCAGAGTCTGATCACATCTGACCGCTGACGCGGTCGCCTTATCCGAGAGTGAGATTACTCAATGGACGCAATTGTTGCATTTTTTGGCGGCGTCTCCAGCCTAGGCGTCTCCGTCGTTATGCCGATCGTGCTCACCATCCTGGGCGTGCTGTTCGGCGCCGGCTTTGGCAAGAGCCTTAAGGCCGGTCTGACCGTCGGTATCGGCTTTATCGGTCTGAACCTGGTTATCAACCAGCTCATGGGTACCGACCTTGCCGGTGGCGTTAACGCCATGGTTACCCGCTTCAGCCTGTCCCTGAGCGTCATGGACGTGGGCTGGCCTGCGGCTTCCGCAATCGCCATGGGCTCCATCGTGGGCACCATCATCATTCCTCTGGGCCTGCTCGTGAACGTGCTCATGCTGCTCACCAACACCACCCAGACCGCTGACGTCGATATCTGGAACTACTGGCACTTCGCCTTCACCGGCGCTCTCGTTGCCATCGTTACCAACAACATCGCTTTTGGTATCGCCGCCGCTATCATCAACGAGGTTATCGTCCTCATCATCGGCGACCTGACCGCTCCGCTGGTCGAGAAGTCCCTCGGCCTTCCCGGCGTCTCCATCCCTCACGGCTTCTCCGGTGCTTATGCTCCGATCGCCTTCGCTGTCAACTGGGTTATCGACAAGATCCCTGGCCTGAACAAGATTGACATCAACGTTCGTTCCATGCAGAAGCGGTTCGGCGTCTTTGGTGAGCCCGTCCTTCTGGGAGCCATCATCGGCCTGCTTATCGGCCTGCTCGCTGGCTATGGCTTCCTGCCTGGCGCCAACGGTGAGCCCTCCGTGCTCGCTATGGCTGTCTACATGGGCGCCGTTATGGTCCTGATCCCGAAGATGGCCGCCCTCCTCATGGAAGGCCTCATGCCCGTCTCCGACGCTGCTTCCAACTTCATCCAGAAGCACTTCCAGAACCGCGGCAAGATCTACATCGGCCTTGACTCCGCTGTTGGTACCGGTCACCCCGTGACCCTGACCATGGCGCTCATCCTCGTGCCGGTCTCCATCTTCCTGGCCTTCATTCTCCCGGGCAACCAGGTTGTGCCTCTGGCCGACCTCGCCTGCATCCCCTACATGCTCGTGCTCATCACCCCGATCGTTCATGAGAACGGCTTCCGTGGCCTGATCGTCGGCATCATCGTCCTGGCTGTTGGTTTCTACATCGCCACCGACCTGGCTCCGCTCATCACCTCTGCTGCTGCAAACGTGAACTTCGACATGGGTGGCGCCGCTGCCATCTCCTCCATCTGCGATGGCGCTAACCCGCTCACCTGGGTCATCACTCGCCTCGGCCAGCTTGGCGACGGCATCGGCCTGGTCGTCCCGGCTGTTGTTGCTATTGCCATGGCTGTCTGGAACCGTATGCGCATCGTCAAGGAGGCCAAGGAGCTGCACGCCGAGCAGGCGTAATGCACCAACCTCTATGCCCAAGACGCATATGAGTTAGCATCATTTGGGGCCCACGACGAGTTTCGTGGGCCCCAATCTTTTATCGAGACGTCGCGCTACATGCTGGAATGCCCACGCAAACGCGCTAGAGGAGTTTTGACGATGGCGAAGAAAGCCAAAAAAAAGATCGAGACCGCTTCTGTGCCCAAGGTGCTCAAGGTTGGCGTCGCTGCGGGTGTGCCTCCTGAGGAGAAGAGGACGTACACCTATGACGCTCGCAGCTACCGTTCTGACGTGTTGATCCCCGCATATTCATGCATCTTTTTTGCATGCGTCGCCATTTACTGTGTGGTTATCGGCTTCTTTGCGCCTATTGCCATCCTGGCGCTTGTTGTGTGCGCCTATACGCTGCTTAACACGTTTGTGGCCCATGCGTATCCGCGCGTGATCGAGCTTGATGCTACGAGCATCAGCTTTGAATCGTTTGGTCAAAAAAAGGTTTTTGCGCTGGACAAGCTCGAGCAATGCTCGCTTCGCTCTGCAGGCAACAGCGGCCATCTGTACTTGCGTATTGCCGAGAAGAATGACGCAGGGAGCGGTCGCGGGGCTCATGCGCGTTATTTTATTGACACCGAGGATAGCGTTGACCAGGACGGCAACTCCGCAATGGAGCTCAAGGATTTTCTGCTTGCCACCGAGGAGCGCGTCGATCCCGAGAATATTCGCGTTATCGCTCGTAAGCAGGGACGCTAGAACTCTGCGGGCTTTTGGTCCCTTATATGCCGCATGGCGCTACAACTGACGTAAGATTAAAGCCGCTCCGCTTGGTGCGGCTTTATTTGTAGGCAACGCGTGCGAGCGCAGATGGGAGAATCGAGTATGGCAACGATGGGTGAGGGTAATCCGGTAGAGCTCTTTAACATGCACGTGGCGCACGTGGGGATCAATGCAAAGGATCCGGACGAGGCGCAGCGTATTGCCAAGCAGTTTGAACTTTTGCTGGGTTTGACCCCGCGTGAGACGCCCATTTCGTTTTTCTCGGACACGCTGGTCGAGACAATGAAGCAGAATGGACGCGGCGAGCACGGCCATATCGGCCTTGCGGTAAACGATACGGCAGCTGCTGAGGCGTGGCTGCGTGAACGCGGCGTAGAGTTTATCGAGGAATCCCGCGTGCTTAACGAGGATGGTTCGACGTTCTTGATTTATCTCAAGGACCAGATCAGCGGCTTTGCCATTCATCTTTCTCAGGGCAAGTAGGCAACTTTTGACATCCGAGTCGAACGGTTCGAAAGAAATTAAAAAAAGAGCTTGAATCGCTCGCTCCGCTCGAGTATTATTTAACAGAACGCGGGCGTGGCGGAATTGGCAGACGCGTAGGCTTCAGGTGCCTATGGGCTTCGGCTCGTGAAGGTTCAAGTCCTTTCGCCCGCACCATTAAATGTTTAAGGCTTCCAGCAATGGAGGCCTTTTTAATATGAGAAAGCCATTGTCAATAGGCATAATCGTACGAGCCCGGTTT
>OLOZ01000305.1_pt1 | contig 50607 bp, 46 predicted proteins | sample 1673021 | NCBI WGS metagenome assembly OLOZ01 (sample SAMEA3136747, study PRJEB25190) | human gut metagenome | biome: human gut; feature: human-associated habitat; material: faeces | place: Austria | collected 2013 | reverse complement strand
TGCCTCAAACCATTCTACTACTGTTATCAGTGCAGTCAACGCTGATTTGCCTATAGGATATCCCTGCGCTCCTGCAGATATACATGGAAAAGCCACGCTGTCACAGCCCTTTTCTGACGCCAGATCAAGCGCTTTGTTATAGCATGATGCCAATAGTCTGCGGCTCTCTTCTTCAGTTTCATCACCCATATATATAGGTCCGACAGCGTGGATTATATATTCTGCATTGGATAATCCGTAGGCTCCCGTCATCTTCGCATCTCCCACGTTACATCCGCCCAAGGATCTGCATTCGTCAAAAAGAGCGCGCCCTGCAGCTTCATGCACCGCACCGTTGAGCCCTCCTCCGCACAGGAATGCTTCATGAATATTTTCATCCTCTGCAAGCAATATCTCATCTACTGCCTTACCTCCCAGAAGCGTTTTATTCGCTGAATTCACAACAGCCGATACATTTAGATCAAGAACACTTCCCTTCACGAAAGCCACATGGGATTTAGGTGAAAAAGTTATTATTTTTTCCCTGATATTGCGATCTATAAGAATTTTATTTGAATAAGGATTTACCACAAGACCTATGCAATCCGGCCACTGATCCAATGATTCCATCAAAATATTTATCGGCTGATTCATAGCCGGACTTTCCTCTCCCATTTTAAGCTGCTCTTCACTTGTAAAGACCGGTATAAGATAATGACCGTCTTCATCTACAGGAATATGTCCGAAACGTATCGGCAACTCTTCATTTATGGAAAAAGTCGTCCCCTCTTGCAAGCTTTCGGCATTCATCAGCTGCTGTAAAAGAGCTTCAGGTATTTCAATGGGAACAAGAAGCTGCATTCCATTTTTGCTACCCTCACTGAGAGCATTAAAAACAGGCTCTGACGGAGCATTATCTCCTGTATAATACCAATTAAATAAAGCCCGCTCAAGAGCTTTAGCATATCTATCATTCATCTTAACTTCTCCTTTAATCATGCTTATTTATTATATCACAGCAAATATAACTCTTCAATTAACCCAAAAAAATCTCTCTCATCCAAATCATCCATAACAAAATATGACTTAGCTCCATCATAAGGAGGCGCCGTTTTAAGCTCAGCTTTAAAACACTTTCCAAAACTCGTGATTTTTACAAAAAACTGATTATCACATACCAAAGCAAATATTTTCCCATCGCAGTACAGTCCGTATTCTCCGAACATTTTCCTATACGTAATATTTCCTACTTTAGAACACTGCTCCGATACATGCCAAACAAAATCCTCACTGCTGGCCATCTCAATACACCCTCATCAAATACAGCAATTATTATTTACTGTTAAAAGTATACTATAGACAAAACAAAGACACAAGTTCACCTTGACTCCTGCTTTATTTGCCAAAAATCTTTTTGGCTTTCTTCATATTTTCTATTATGTTCACTTCAAAAGGACACCTTTTTTCGCAGGCTCCGCATTCTATACACTCCCCTGCATAATGCCCCAGCAATTCATAATGTTCTCTTACCGTCTCAGGAATTCTTCCCTGCGCTACAGTGAGATTTAAAAATTTAGTAATGGAAGCCACATCAAGTTTTTTTGGACATGGAGCACAATGACTGCAGTACATACAATGGCCCTTCCAGCTTATATTCGGAAACGATGCCAGAGCAGAAGCATAATCCTTGTCCTCGTCTGAGGCCTCCTCATATGATGCACTTCGCCTCAGTTCACCGGCAGAACGAGCCCCCGCCAAAACTGTCGACACAGCCGGCCTTGTCATAGCATAATGAATACATTGATTAACGGTAAGAGCCCTGCCTGCCGGGGAAAGTTTCTCATCCAGCAAATCACCGCCTCCAAATGCTTTCATCACAGTAATTCCTACTCCAAGTCTCTGACATGTCTCATAAAGTTCTTGTCTCTGTGGATCCATATTTATAAGCGGCTTCTCATAATTTCTTTCATTCCACAGCTCCTCCACGTCTTCATCGGCAGGCATAAGATCATAGCAAGGATTTATACTGAACATCAGCACTTCTATATTTCCTTCTCTGACAGCCTTTAAAGCTACCTGTGGATTATGGCTGCTGAGACCTATATGATGTATAGTTCCGGCTTTCTTTAACTCCCTGGCAAAATCCATAACAGGCCCATTTGATATGTTGTCCCAATCTTTCATAGAATCACAATAGTGGATCATCCCCACATCAAGGTAGTCAGTCTCTATAAGCCTCATAAGCTCCATGAAACTTGATTTTACTTCTTCTATATCTCTGGATCTCTCATACTGCCCGTTTTTCCAGACAGAGCATATATGTCCCTGGATGATGAATTTTTTTCTTCTGCCTTTTATAGCTTTTCCTACGCTTTCACGCAGCTTCGGGTCAGATGAATAAAGATCAAAATAATTTATCCCCAGCTCTTCCGCCGCATCAAAAATTCTTCCGGCTTCTCTGTACTCATCTCCTGCAAAACCTTCGCATCCCATTCCGATCTCGCTGACATTAAGCCCTGTATTTCCCAAATTTCTGTATCTCATATTATTCTCCTTTTACTATTTATATTTTCATTGCCTGCTTATTCTTCAAGGCGAAAAAGTCTGAATCTGTTTTTTCTGAATTCCAGTATCCCTTCATCTCTCATTTTTCCCAGTTCTTTTGATAATGCACTGCGTTCAAGATTAAGATAATCAGCCATCTGCTGTCTATTGAAGGGAATAACAATATCCATACTGCCGCTCTTGACAGCCTCAGAAGAAAGATATGTCATCACCCGGCTTCTGATATTTTTAGAAGAAGTGCAGAAAATCCGATTTGACAGCCCCAGATTTTTATTTGTAGACATCAACAGCATATTATGGAGAAATTTCGGATACCACGATTTATCGAGATTACTCCAATCAAGAAGTTTATCCATATTGAGAAAAAGAACGCTGCAGTCTTCTCCTGCCACCGCATCTACCATCATAGGCATTTTACATATAGCATAGGTTTCAGCGAAAACCTGCCCCTGTGGAATATGATTCAGTATATTTCTGTTTCCCCACAGATCTATATTCTCAATATTTATACTCCCTGACGTTATTATACCGAATTCATTTACCACTTCTCCTGTATGAAATATTACAGCATCTTTATCATATTCCATCCTCCGTATACATCCAATATTTGTTATCTCGTTCATTTCTGATTCACTTATCCCTCTGAAAATAGGAAATTTATTTTTTTTCACTTTTGCCTCTTTTCCGTGGTTATAACCACCGAATTCTTTTAACTATTGTACTATACTCACATCATAAAAACAAGAAATGAGGTATTGACTATGATAAGAAAGATAATTAATATAGATGAAGAAAAGTGCAACGGTTGCGGAGCATGTGCAGAGGCCTGTCATGAGGGCGCCATCGGTATGGTAAACGGAAAAGCAAAACTTTTGAGAGATGACTATTGTGACGGTCTGGGCGACTGCCTGCCTTCATGCCCTACCAATGCTATCACTTTTATCGAAAGAGAAGCTGCCCCGTATGATGAAGCTGCTGTTTTGGAAAATCAAAGAAAAAAAACAAGCAAAGATGCCTTCCGCGGATGTCCGGGAAGTCAAGCACATAGATTAGACACAAAAAATGAAACCGCAGACCATTCTCCTGCCGAACCTTCTGTTTCACAGCTGGGACAATGGCCGTGTCAGATAAAGCTAGTTCCTGTCAATGCACCATATTTTGACGGAGCTAAACTTCTTATCGCTGCTGACTGTACCGCCTATGCATATGCTAATATGCATCAGGAATTCATGAAAGGCAAAATCACACTTATAGGATGTCCTAAACTTGATTCTGTAGAATATAGTGAAAAACTTACGGAAATAATAAAAAACAACGATATAAAGAGCGTTACCATAGTACGAATGGAAGTCCCATGCTGCGGCGGGCTGGAATTTGCCGCCAAGCAAGCTCTGCAGGCCAGTGGTAAATTTATTCCATGGCAGATCGTTACAATATCCATAGATGGTAAAATAAAAGAATAACGGAGAATCCGCCATGAAAGAAATCATGAAAAACATCAAAAAATCAGAAGTCCTTACACTGAAAGATCTCGTATCTTATCAGGAAGGCCAAGTAGTCAGCAAAACGCTGGCCCAAAACGATGCCGTCAGTGTGACCCTCTTTGCTTTTGCAGAAAAAGAAGAAATAAGTACTCATCAGTCAAATGGAGATGCCTTTGTAACATGCCTTGACGGAGTAGGAAAAATTACGATCGATGATGTGGATTATTCTCTTCACGAAGGGGAATCTATAGTTATGCCGGCAGGACATCCTCATGCAGTATCAGGCGAAGAAAACTTTAAAATGCTGCTTGTAGTTATATTTTAAGTAAGTTATGAAATAATAAAAATAGTTTAAAAATAAGATTGTACGGGCTTAAGGCTTTGAGCTGCAGCCGGACAGGAGGAAAGTTATGAAAAAATATGTTTGTAAAGTTTGCGGTTATGTATACGACGAATCAGTAGGCGAACCGGATAACGGAATCACCGCAGGTACAAAATTTGAAAATCTGCCTGATGATTATGAATGCCCTTTATGCGGTGTGGGAAAAGACGAATTCGAAGAACAGAAATAAAAACACTCATGAAACCATAAGCTGCCGATATTTACGGCAGCTTATTCATTGTTCGGATTTATATTATGTATACGGAACATTTTAAACTACTCAGATGAGATACTATAATAATCGCAGCCAAAGAACATACATGATTCTTCGGTTATTTACTTAAATACTATCTGCCCAGTCCAATAATTCTTTCTGAGAAAGCTTGCCGCTGAACATTCTTCCATTTTGTATATAAGCCCCCGGGCATATTGCCTGCAGTTCTTTATCTGTTTTTCCCAGTCCGCTTCCTCCCGACGTAGCAAATAAAATGATTTTTTTGCCGCTTAAATCATAACTTTCAAGAAATGTTTTTATTATTGCCGGAGCAGTATACCACCATATCGGAAAACCCAAAAATATAACAGAATATTCATTTATCTTATCATATTTTTCTAAAATTTTAGGTCTCGAATCCGGATCTCTCATTTCCAAAGTACTTCTGCTCTTTCTGTCATTCCAGTTAAGATCTGCTGCTGTGTATGGAATTTCCGGCTTTATTTCATACAGATCTGCAGCTTCAGCGAGCGCTTCTGCAACTCCTCTTGTCACTCCGCTTGCTGAAAAATAGGCAACTAATTTCTTATCCATAATTTCACCTCCGAAATATATTTACTATAATCTTTGATTCTATTATACTTTTCAAGCAAATTAATAGCAAATAGTTATATTGAATAGTTTATTATAATTATTAGGAATATCATAAAGGATAAAATATTGATAATGCGTGTTTTTTACATAATCATAACAACAATAAAAAATCCAGGAACCAAAACTGCTGCTCAAACAGTCCAAACTCCCGGAAATTTTTTGTTTCCTGCATTTTTTCAAGCTCTCATTTATCTTCTCGCAGCATCAATGCCACCGCCTCAATATTCCCTGTCCACGGAAACATGTCTACAGGTGTGACTTCTTTAAACTCATATCCAAGCTCCAAAAGAAACTTTATATCTCTTGCCAATGTAGCCGGATCGCAAGATACGTAGACAATCCGCTCTACGCCTGCCGCAGCTACCGCCTCGAGCAGCTGTGGCTTGCATCCCGCCCTCGGAGGGTCAAGAATTGCGATATCAGCTTTCCTTACGGTTTCTGCTATTTCAGAATCATATGTTCCTTCTTCTTCTTTTCCACCAATATATGCCGGCAATACTTCTTCTGCCTTGCCGCATATGTATCTCGCATTCACTATGCCATTTATAACAGCATTCCTGTTGGCATCCACGACTGCCTCCTTTACAGCTTCTATGCCTATAATCATTTCTGCGCTATCAGCACAGTAAAGACCTATGGATCCTACGCCGCAGTAAAGGTCTAATATAACATGCCTTTCTGCCGGTCCTTCTGAACAGACATCAAAATTTTCATGTTTTTTCAGACCGCAATACTCCCTTACTTTATCATAAAGTCGTTTTGTCTGTACCGGATTCACCTGATAAAAACTTGCAGGAGAGATTTCAAACTCAAGAGGTCCTAAAATATCTTTTATAACCGGCCGGCCGGCCACTATTATATTCTTATCTCCCATTATATCGTTAACGGCCTGTAATTGTCTGCCTGATTTATCGGCTTTTTTTACACTTATAACAAAACTTTCCATGTAATACCCTGCATCGTAGACAGCCTCATCCATCATTGAGACAAGTTTTTGTACATTAGGTATTCCGTTTCCGTTTATAATGACTATAGCCATCACCTCTTTGGTAGCAAATCCGGTCTTTACAACGAGATCGCGGATAAGCCCCTTCTCCCATTTAGGATCCCATGCTGTTATATTATCTTCCTCCATGAACCTGCGAAGAGCATTTGCAGCAGCCATTGCAGCAGGAGACTGAAGACAACATTCCTCGCAGTCTACTACATGATGGCTTTTAAATCTAAAAAATCCTACTGTCGGCTCCCCCAGGTTTTCCACAACCCCACCTTTTCGTGTTATCACACCGCCTGTACTTACATGAAACTGCGCTTTATTTCTATATCTAAAAGTCCCGTTTCCTTCGTTGTCACTTTCTTTCATGCCTATGATATCTTTTACCTGCGGATCTTGTATATAAGCTATGCGCTGCAGCTTTTCTCTCACCTGTTTTTCTCTAAGCCTGAGCTGGGCATCATAACTTAATCTCCCATACTGACATCCACCGCAGCCTTTACTTAAATATTCACAGTCAAAATCATAAAACCTGTAAGGTGACGGCTTTATTATCTCCACCAATCTTGAAAAACCGTAACTTTTCTTTACTTTCGTCATTTCCGCTCTGACCAAATCCCCCACAACAGCTCCAGGCACGAAAACCACAAAGCCGTCGGCTTTGCCGATTCCCTGTCCTTGGCTGCTCATATCTTCAATTCTTATTTCAACGATCATACCTTTTTTCATTAAGATACTCCTCTAAAACCATTTTTTTCTTTTAAAAAATATTATTTCTATTATTACAGTAACAGCCGCCAATATCCCTACCGCCAGATATCCATAAGGGAGTTTAAGCTCAGGCATATTCCTAAAATTCATTCCATACCATCCCGCTATGAGTGTCAGAGGCATAAATATCGTCGTAACGATAGTAAGAAGCTGCATTACTTTATTCTGCTGAGAACTTATTCTGGACTGATGTATATCTCTTATCTGAAGCACATACTCAGACATAGCCATCGAGTCATGATACAGCCTGTCCGCTTTGTTTCCGAGAAAAGAAAAAAACTGCCGCGTTCTTTCATCATTTTCCTTTGCCAAAAATGCTTCCAATACATCTGTCACATCAGCAAGCAGCTTATAATAACTGATAAGCGTTCTGAGATTCTTTCTGTGCCGAGACATAAATCCGCTGAAATCTTCGGGTATCTCCGCCCCTTCATCTGTGACAAGATCCTCTATAATATCAAGCTTCTTTTCATATTCTTCAAGATAAAGAAGATCATCTCGCAAAAGATATTCGATGAATCCAAAAAGCATAAACGGGGGATTGCCGATTTCAAAGCTTTCCTCTTTGGCCATTTCTTCAAAAACTTTACTGCTCCTGCCTTCATCATCTATTATAATAAGCCTGTCCGCATTCATATAAAACCCGCATTTCAGTCTTTGCTTTTCCAGATCATTCTTATCCGGCACCAGGAGAGTTCCCATTACACATTTTCCAAACATATTGGCGCTGCAATGTTTTACTGAAGCCATATGTCTGGTGAGAAGCTCATGTCCCGGCAGCTGTCTGTATTTCTCAAAAAAATCATCAGCTGATATCAATTCGAGATTTTTCATAAAACTACAACTCCTTTGCAATCTCTTCTATACGTCGCAGCCTGTTGTTGACTCCTGACTTGGAAAGGGGAGGAGACATCATTCTCCCCAGTTCTTCGATACCTGCATCGGGATTTTCAAGTCTGATACGTGCGGTTTCTTTAAGCTTCGCTGAAAGAAAATCCAAGCCTTTTTTTTCTATTATAGTATTTATACATTTTATTTGCTTTTCAGCTGCCTTTATAGACTTATCTATATTGGCGTTATCCAGATTATTCAACCTATACGTCTGTGATTTAAGGCCCTTCATCATCATAATCTCATCAAATTTAAAAAACTGATTTGATGCGCCCATGATTCCTATAACATCTCTTACCTGTTCTCCCGCTTTAAGATAAACGCCATAGCCCTTTTTTCTTTTAGTGATCTTGGCATGTATATCAACAAAGCTATTTAAAAGCTTTCTTATATCCTTTGCCAGCACCTCCCTTTCGGCACCTATTTCAAAATGATATTCTTTTTCCGGGTTGTTCACCTTGCCGGTACCCAAAAATACTCCTCTCAAATATGACTTTCTGCAACATTTTGTTCTTACAAGACCGTCGTATATGCCGTCACTGATAGCATTCAGCCCTTCTTTTACCATAAGTATGCCAGTCTCTCTCAATATCTCTTCACTCCGGTTCTCGGGCCCTATATAAAGTATGTAAGAATTTCCTCCTTTTATGGAATTGTCCTGCCCCATTCCCACAGCAGTATCTATGGAAAAATAATTCTTTATCATCGTCTTATAATGTCTAGCAACTGCCGGGTTTGAGGTTGTCATAACTATTTTGAACTTTCCCCCTCCTGCAAGCTGAACGCTTCCGGCAGTACGCATAAACCCTGCGATTTCGGCCAGCATGCAACATTTCTTTTCCGGTACTATATGTGCCAGTTCATTTTTTGTATCAGATGCAAACGACATTTTATTCCTCCGACTGTATATTATCTATTATGAAAAACCTCCCCGATAATTCAGGGAGGCTTAATTTCCCGGCTTTTAAAATCTGCCTACAGATCTCTGTGTTCAAGAGTTGTTCTCTTACCACTGTCCTGAAGACGTCTGTGAAGTTCATTGGCTACAGCTACAGATCTATGATGTCCTCCCGTACAGCCTATACAAACATTGAGACTGTATTTCCCCTCTTTTATATAAAAAGGTATCAGCATTTCTATCATATCCATGGCTTTCTGCAGAAATTCATCGGTTATCTTATGTTTCAGCACATATTTACTGACTTTAGCATTATTGCCCGTAAGAGGTCTTAGAGATTTTACATAATATGGATTAGGTATGAACCTCATATCAAAAACCATATCTGCCGCCATCGGCGTTCCTCTCTTATATCCGAAAGACATAATATTTATTATAAAAGATTTGTTATTCTCACCTGATGTCAGCAAATGCTTTATCTCTGACCAGAGCTGAGCAGACTTCATATTAGATGTATCAATGACATAATCCGCTTCTTTTCTGAGGACTTCCAGCCTCTCACGTTCTCTGGCAAGACCTGCAGCCACAGGGCCTCCTTCAGAAAGCGGATGATTTCTTCTCGTTTCATTATATCGTCTCAGCAATGTCCTGTCTGAGGCTTCAAGGAACAATATCTTGTAATCTACAGCTTCTCTTTTGAGCTCCTCCAGAGAATCCTTAAGATCATCAAAAAGCCTTCCCCCTCTCACATCTATAACAAAAGCGGCCTTGTCTATCCCCTTTCCTTTTCCTGTAAGATCTATAAAGCTTTTTATAAGCGCCGGAGGCATATTATCTATACAGTAATAGCCCATATCTTCAAGGCAGTCTATTGCCTGAGTCTTTCCGGCTCCCGATAATCCTGTTACTATTATAGCTTTCATTTTACTTCCTCTGTTTTTTCTATGTTAACTATCCTGGAAAGATCAAGCCCCGCTTCCTCGGCTCTTTCAATACCCGCTTTAAAATCACCCACCCGGTCAGGAGTATGCGCATCACTGCTTATTATAAAATTAACACCTTCTATCTGCGCAGCAGTCTTTATCTCTTCCACCGTCATATGTCCATGCCATGTATTTATCTCCATTAAGGTATCAGTCTCAGCACATACTTCGGCTATGGCCTTTATATCAAAAGGCCCTTTATCTCCCGGATGAGTCAATATGGAGATATCGTTTTCCCGAAGAGCCTTTATTACCATCTCAGTATTGATTTTTCTGAGCTTTTCCTCGCCTTTCCTGAATCCCTTACTCCAGAGCCAGTTTCTTATACAGTAACAGCCAAACAAGCCATAATGATATCCTGCAATGACAAAATCAAATTCATCAAATTCATCAGGAGTTATGTCAAGGCCATTTCCGCCATTTATGATATTGGCTTCAACGCTCATTTTGACACTGAGCTTAGGATACTTAACATTCATCCGCTCTATATCATTTCTCATATTCACCAGTTCATTTCTGTTTATACCGTAAAACAAATGCCCCGGACCGTGATCTGAAATAGCTATAAATTCCAGTTTCTTGTTGAATGCTTCTCTTACATTGTCCTCTACTGATCCTTTACCGTGAGAATACGTCGTATGAGTATGTAAATCGTAGACAAGTCTGTACTTGTCTGCTGTTTTTTCTTTGTTATCCAATTATCCTTACCTCCGTCTCCAGTTTTACCCCAAACTCATCAAATACCCTGGCCTGTATGATCTCCATAAGTTGGAGGATATCAGACGCAGTGGCACCTCCCCTATTTATTATGAACCCACTATGAAGTTCTGATACCTGTGCTCCGCCTACTGTAAGACCTTTCAGACCGGCATCCTGTATCAGCTTACCTGCAAAATATCCCTCAGGCCTCTTGAAAAAACTTCCTGCGCTTGGAAAATTGACAGGCTGTTTAGAATTTCTCCTGTCCATCAGCTCCGCTATTTGACTTTTTATCTTCTGTTGTTCTCCTTTTTTCAAAGCCAGCTCAACTTCAACTACAACATCCCCTGTTTCATGAAGGACTGTATGCCTGTATCCCATCTGAAGTTCATCTGAAGTCATCTGATATTCATTTCTGCCGTCCTTCGAAATGATATGCGCCTTCTTAAGTATGTCCTTTATCTCGCCGCCATATGCTCCGGCATTCATAAACACAGCCCCTCCTATGGAACCGGGAATTCCGGAAGCAAATTCAAAACCGGCTAATGAAGCTGAAACAGCCGCTTTTGCCACTACAGACATCAGCGAACCGCTTCCGCAGACAAGACAGTCTTCTTCCTGTCTCACATAATCAAATCCACTGCCAATCTTTACTATAATACCGTCATATCCACTGTCACGAACAAGTACATTGGAGCCATTTCCAAGTACCATATGCCGGCATGATTCACTGCCGAGCACACTGAGAACTGTTTTCAGATCATCGATACTTTGAGGCATCACCATCATTCGGGCACTCCCTCCTGCCCGAAAAGACGTATACTTTGACATAGGAACATTTTCTTCTATAATTATATTATCTATCTCATTTTTCAGGATCTTCTTTATCCCATCAAAACTCATTATTATTTACCGCCTTTTTTCATTTTACGAACATCCCTGTTCTTCACACTGTAGCTGTCTACCCTATATTCATCCAACGCTGTAGAAAGCCCGCGTTTCCTCAGCTTTCCATTTACAGCTCTTGATACATAAGCATATATAACCGCAAATATAGGTATCCCGACCACCATACCGATAAAGCCGAACAAACCTCCCCCGATCAGAACCGCAAACAGCACCCAGAAACTGGCAAGACCTGTACTGTCTCCCAATATCTTAGGTCCCAGGATATTACCGTCAAACTGCTGCAATATGAATATAAAAATTACAAAGTATACGCATTGTCTGTAATCCACCATTAGCAGCAGAAGTGCTGAAGGTATAGCGCCGATAAACGGTCCAAAGAAAGGAATTATATTAGTTATACCTATTATACAACTTATAAGCAGAGTATATTCCCAGCCGAATATACTCATAACTATAAAGCATATTATTCCTATAATGAGAGAATCTATCAGTTTGCCGTTTATAAATCCTCCAAAAGTCTTATTGGTAAAAGCTGCCCCCTGCAGGATCTCATCTGCCGTATTTTTTTTAAATACAGACAGGATTATTTTCTTTATCTGAGCTGCAAAAGTATCCTTACTGTTAAGAAAATATACGCATATTATTATAGCTATGAAAAAATTCTTGATGACGTTCAGTACTCCGATAACTCCTTCGGATATCTTCGTAGCTATGGAACTGTATTCCGGCAAAACCGTCTGTGTCACAAAATCTATAGCGTTTTTTGTAAAATTATTTATCCATCCGTCCAGTACATTCTTTACTTCCGGCATATTGGTAAGTTTGACATCCAGCCATGCTTTCAGCTCTTCCATACTCGAAGGAAGAATCTTTATTATCTTCGTTATACTTTCCACAAGGCCGGGTATTATCATCCATAAAATTCCGGTAATAATCACCAGCATCACAGTTATCGATACAAAAGTACCTACAGCTTTTGAAAAAGACAGAGACCTTGAAAACACCCGTTTTCTTCTGTTCAGCAAAGAGTAAACACCTCTTACTGTAAAGTTGTATACAGGACACAACAGATATGCCATAACCAGTCCGTATATAAAAGGAGTAAGAATTGAAACACATATTCCGAGAACTTTATTTACGCTGTCTATTCTGTATATTGCAAAAAATACAATAATACTGCATAAAACCACCAGGAATGCCGTAAGTCCCCATTTAATGTGTTTTTCGTCGAAACTCACTTTCATTTTACCACCTCTACAGCTCTATTCTACAATAATTTATATACAAAGTCTCCATATTTTTTATTTATATTATAATTTTTATATTTTTTTCATTATTAGGGTTGAATTTACCAATTTCTAATGTATAATAATAACAAGTTGTAAATTTTTATTCATAATTAGAGTGATAATATACAAATAGAATAAAATCGTTTAGGAGGAATAAAAAATGGCTAAGGAAAAAGTGATACTTGCCTATTCAGGTGGTCTTGATACATCTGTACTGGCTTGTTGGCTTAAAGAAACTTATGATTACGATGTTATAGCAGTATGCTGCAACGCCGGACAGCAGGAGGATTTCGATGCAATCGAAGAAAAAGCTATCGCAACAGGCGCAGTGAAAGCGATAACATTGGATATAAGAGAAGAATTCATTACTGATTACATATACCCTACTCTCAAGGCCGGGGCTATCTACGAAAACGAATACATGCTGGGAACTTCAATGGCAAGGCCGCTCATGGCAAAAAAACTTGTAGAAGTAGCAGAAGAAGAAGGTGCTTACATAATTGCTCACGGATGTACAGGAAAGGGCAATGATCAGGTTCGTTTCGAAACTACGATAAAAGCTCTGAATCCCGCCATCAAAATCATCGCCCCATGGAGATTCTGGGACTTCGAATCACGTGAAGATCTTATTGAATATGCTGCCGCTCACAATATCCCCATCAGCCAGACTACGAAAAAAATTTATTCCAGAGATGAAAACATATGGCATATAAGTCATGAAGGCGGAGAACTGGAGAATCCGTGGAACGAACACTTTGACACTATTCATGTACTGAGCGTGCCTCCCGAAAAGGCTCCGGATGAACCGACATATATAGATATAGATTTTGAAAAAGGTATACCTGTGGGACTCAACGGAAAAAAAATGGACCCCATCAACATCCTTACAAAACTCAATGAACTGGGAAGCAAAAACGGAGTAGGCACTATCGATATTATAGAAAATCGTCTCGTTGGCATGAAGTCAAGAGGAGTATATGAAACACCGGGAGGAACCATATTATTTACGGCACATTCGGGGCTTGAACAGCTCATTCTTGACAGAGACACAACACAGTACAAGGCTATAGTGGCTCAGAAATTCGCCCAGCTGGTATATGACGGACTGTGGTTCACACCTCTGCGCGAAGCAATCAGCGCTTTCGTGGACGTAACTCAGTCACAGGTTACCGGTACCGTAAAAATGAAGCTCTACAAAGGATGTGCAAGAGTAGCAGCCAAAAAATCACCTTACTCTCTTTACAACGAAGAGTTCGCTACATTCAGTAAAGACGAAGTATATAATCAGCAAGATGCGGAAGGATTCATAAACCTGTTCTCACTTCCGCTCAAAATACGTGCTATTCAGAAAGAAACAGTTGAAGGAGGATCCAAGAAACATGAAACTTTGGAAAGGAAGGTTCTCAAAGGCGGCGACTTCATCCGCTGATGAATTCAATGCTTCCATAGAGTTTGACCAGCGTCTTTACAAAGAAGATATAGCCGGCAGCATAGCTCATGCAAAAATGTTAGGCAAACAGGGTATAATCACTCAAGATGAATCTGAACTCATAATAAAAACATTAGGAGAGATACTCTCAGATATCGAAACAGGCAATGTGGAATTCACCATTGAATCAGAAGATATCCATATGAATATAGAATCTATTCTCACCGACAGGATCGGAGCCATAGGAAAAAAACTTCATACGGCCAGAAGCAGAAATGATCAGATCGCTGTGGATATAAGACTCTATCTGAAAAAAGAAACAGATGCCATAACTACTGCCATAAAAATTCTTCTTGATGCTCTGGAAAAGTTGGCGCGTCAGCACACCGATACGGTAATGCCCGGCTATACTCACCTGCAGAGAGCCCAGCCTGTAACACTATCCTATCATCTTCTTGCCTATTATCAAATGTTTTCAAGAGATCAGGAAAGATTCAGCGACTGTCTGGGAAGAATAGACAGACTTCCTCTGGGGAGCGGAGCGCTTGCCGGAACTACATATGACACGGACAGAGATTTCCTTGCTAAAGAACTGGGCTTTGCCTCAGTTCTTCCCAACGGCATGGATGCAGTAGCCGACAGAGACTTTGCCATAGAATTTATAAACTGCTGTGCAGTTACCATGATGCATCTGTCAAGATTCTGCGAAGAACTTATATTATGGAGTTCCGTTGAATTCAGCTTCGTGGAAATAGATGACTCCTTTTCTACAGGCAGCAGCATAATGCCTCAGAAAAAGAATCCTGATATGGCAGAGCTGATAAGAGGCAAGACAGGTCGCGTATACGGAGACCTTATGAGCCTTCTCACCATGTGTAAAGGACTCCCTCTGGCATACAATAAGGATCTTCAGGAAGACAAGATCCCTGTATTTGATGCAGCAGATACTTTAAAATCTTCCATCGGCATATTCACTGAAATGATCCTTACAATGAAGGTCAGAGAAGACAAAATGGAAAACGCCGCTAAATATGGATATATGAACGCTACTGATGCAGCTGATTATCTTGTTTCAAAAGGTATTCCATTCAGGGACTGCCACGAGATAATAGGTAAAATAGTTCTTTACTGCATCAATAAAGGCATCGCAATTGAAGAAATGACAATGGATGAATTCAAATCATTTTCTGATAAATTCGAAGATGATATATATGATAAAATAGCAATCCGAAGCTGTATAAAAGCAAAACTTTCAAAGGGTTCCACTTCATTTGAAAGTGTTGACGAACAGCTGGCGGATATAGCAAATAAGAAACAGGCTCGCTAAAATGAAAACAATTGCTATAATAGATGATGACATTCACATAGGAAATATGCTTGAAGAAGTTCTTAGGCGTGAAGGTTACAACTGCCTTCGTGCCTACTCCGGAACGGAGGCTTTATACCTTCTTTCTGAAAATAAACCTGATCTTATTCTTCTTGATTTAATGCTGCCGGGGCTTGCCGGTGAAGAGGTTCTTCCTCAAATCACCGGCATCCCGGTGATTGTTGTGAGCGCCAAAGTAGGAATCGACGATAAAGTTCATCTTCTCATGAACGGCGCCTGCGACTATATAACAAAGCCTTTTGACATAAAAGAGCTGCTAGCCAGAATAGCTGTTCAGCTTCGTATGAGCTCCGGCGCATCTTTATCCTCTAAGGCAAAAAATTCGGATTCAGCACAAAACATCATATCTTTTAATGATCTTACGCTTAACACTTCTTTGCGGTCGGTCTCTGTATCGGAAGATGAAGTTAAACTTACCCAAACTGAATATGCCATTTTAAAATTACTTATGCAAAACCCATCTCAAATTATAACGAAATCCTTTATACTTGATCAGATAAGCACAGATACTCCGGACTGCACAGAAAACTCTCTAAAGGTGCATATCAGTAACCTGCGCCGAAAACTTAAAAATATAGGAGGCAAAGATTATATAGAAGCCGTGTGGGGCATAGGTTTCAAAATGAGAGAAAACAAATCTTAACTCTTTTTTTACTATTTTCTTTACTGCCCTCTTAACCTTTTCCTGATAGAATAACGTCCGTAACAGAAAAAATACCGGTATCAAACCGGCTATACAGGAGGTTTCATATGGACTATATTCTTACAGCTGAATCACTCAGCAAACATTACAAACATTTTAAAGCTCTGGATGGATTCTCCATCCATGTTCCGAGAGGCGCCATCTACGGTTTCGTAGGGAAAAACGGCGCCGGCAAAACCACTCTTATACGTCTTATCTGCGGCCTTCAGGAGCCAACATCAGGAAACTATACATTATACGGAACAAAAAATACACAACCCGAGATCACAAAATGCCGCCGCAAAATGGGAGCCGTAGTAGAAACACCATCTATTTATCTTAATATGACGGCAGAGGACAACTTGAAAGAGCAATACCGCATTATTGGTCTGCCTTCATTTGATGATATCCCTAATCTGCTTCAACTCGTAGGCTTAGAAAATACAGGAAGGAAAAAAGTAAAGCACTTCTCTTTAGGTATGAAGCAGCGCCTTGGTATTGCCATCGCTCTGGCAGGAAATCCTGACCTTCTGATACTTGACGAGCCTGTGAATGGTCTCGACCCTCAAGGAATCATCGAAATGAGAGAGCTTATTCTCAAACTCAACCAAAAACGACAGATCACATTCCTAATCTCCAGCCACATTTTGGATGAACTGTCCCGTCTGGCTACCCATTATGGCTTTATTGACAGCGGCCATATGGTAAAAGAAATAAGTGCAGAGGAGTTGGAAGCGGCATGCCGCAAATGCTTACGCATACAAGTCTCCGATACTAACATACTGAGTCTGGTTTTGGATGAAATGGATATACAATACAATATATTATCCGAAAATACAGCCGATATTTTTGCTAAAATAAATATATCCAATCTAACTCTTACTCTGATGAATAAAGGCTGTGAAATCATATCTCTTACTGAACGTGGAGAAAGTCTGGAAAGCTTTTATCTCAACTTAATCGGAGGAGGAAAAACAAATGAATAAATTATTATCAGCAGATTTTGCTAAACTCAAAATGAATAAATTTTTCTGGCTCTGTACAATAGGAATGTTTCTGTTTGGTATTTTCATGATGACAACACATTATATTGCAATGAATCAATACCATGAAAACGCCTATATCACAAATGTACTGTTCATCTACGCTACAGCGATAGCCATAATCATTCCTGCTTTTGTAAGTCTTTTCACAGGAACAGAATACAGTGACGGAACAATGAGAAACAAGCTTGTGATAGGTCACACGCGAAATCATATTTATACGTCAAACCTGATCTGCTGCTGCGCGGCAGGCTTAATTTTCTGTTTTTCCTATATAGTCGGAACTCTTATTATCGGCATCCCTCTATGCGGCATTCAAGACGGAACGCTCCAAGGAATAGTCATATTGATCCTATGCAGTTTTGCCATGTCTATAGCATTTACAGCATTCCACACCATAATATCAATGACATGCCAAAACAAAGCCCTCGCTGCAGTTGTTAATATCCTGATATCAGTTTTCATGTTAGTCATATCAATATATATTCTCAACAAATTAGCGCAGCCGGAAACTTATGAAAGTTTAAATCATGATCCTGACACAGGCCAAATAATGTCATCCGGAATAGTATCAAATCCCGATTATCTTGAAGGAACGATACGAAGCATCTATCAATTTTTCAACGACTTTCTGCCTACCGGACAGGCGGTTAATATAACTCAAAACGGAGGTCTTATTCAGGAGCCTTATCTATTGACTATATACTCAGGTATAATTATTCTTGCCTCTATAGTAATCGGCATGTTAATATTCCGAAAGAGAGATATAAAATAAAAAACAATTTACCAATAATCAAAGGAGCGTATCACAGTGTTTTGGTTATCCTGCCTCATAAGTATTTTCATCATCATAATAGTATGCCTGTTATTAAAAATCCATCTTCTGAGAAAAACAGCAGATGAAATCAGAGAAGCTTTTGCAGACCGGATATCTTCAGATACCAATACACTGATAGATATCAGCAGCCGGGATTCGCATATGATGAACCTGGCTGCTGATTTAAACGGGGAACTAAAAAAGCTTCAAAAAGACAGATTAAATTATCAACAAGGAGATCTTGAACTGAAAAATGCCGTCACAAACATTTCTCATGATCTTCGTACACCTCTGACAGCTATGTACGGATATCTGGATTTGATGAAAACAGAAAACAAATCAAAAAATATGGCACGATATATTGCTCAGGTTGAAAACAGAGCAGATGCTTTAAAAAAACTCATGGAAGAACTATTCAGATATTCTATAGCAGTTTCCATACAAGAATTTTCCAACGAAAAGACTGATATACGCAGCCTCCTGGAGGAAAGCCTTGTATCCTTTTATGCATCTATACAGCAAAAAGGGATTGTTCCTGATATTCGTCTTCCTGATAGACCAATTTACAGAATTCTTGACCCTTCAGCTGTTACACGTATTTTTAATAATATAATAAGTAATGCGCTGAAATACAGCGCTGATGATTTTAATATCCGTATGAATGAAGACGGAACCATCATATTTTCCAATAATGCTCCTAACATGAATACCGTAGCTGCAGGTCAGCTCTTCGATCGTTTTTATACGGTTGAAACAGACAGAAATTCAACAGGACTCGGCCTTTCTATAGCCAAACTGCTGACAGAACAGATGGGAGGCAGTATAAAATCTGAATACCGCGACTCTAAACTTTTTATAATCATATCATTTCCGGAATGATCAAGCATTCTGGTTCTTAAGATATTCTCTGCAGGCATCTATCGTTCCCTGCATCTTATCATAAACAGCCCTACACAGGAAATTATAAAATTCTTCCTGCCGATGACCTTTAAGGCAATCACCTACAATATTAAAATAGTCTTCTCTTGAGATAGGCATATTTATCGGAGCAAGACCGTTTTCCATCAGATAATAATTCATAGCAAATACAGCCAATTCACCGCTATATTGGCTGAATGGATATATCTCTATCAGCTTATTATGAATATACATAGCCTTAAGAATCACATTATTTCCGGCTTCAAGACTGTAAACACGTCTTAGAGCATCGTCAAGCTTCTCCTCTATATCCAGAGCATGCGTCGGTACATGATTATACGAATATACCACAGGATTGGTTTTTCTGAAATATCCGCTTTCATCCTCTATAAGTATCCTATAGGCGCTTATAAGAAAATATTTATCAAGATAATTTCCCATTTCCAAACAGTTATATGCAACATTTATGACTTTGCAGAAATTCTCCATAAACACATAGTCCTTGACAGGAACATCTCTTTGGAGGTCTCCTTTAAGTATCTCATCTACTGCGATCTTATCATGCCTTGGATTTCTTACAATAAGAGAGCCTTTGATCATATCTATCTTATTGACTTCCCTTACGGCAGACTTCAAAAGCCTGTCTTGTTTAAGCAGTCCTGTCAATTCCTTTTTCATATCATATAGCTTTTCATGCATATATTTTACTCCTGACCTTTCAAGAATCCGATTCTTCCTACTGATACCGGATATTTATACATTTCAATCTCGCCAAAATCCCCTTCGAGCTTCTTCAACGCAGGCATTTTGCTCTTTAAAAAATCATAGCTTATGGTAGGAAGAAATACGATATCAAATTTATGCTGGAATGTAAGCTGCAAAAAATCCAAGATTTCATCATCATTAAAACCTTCTTCTATAGCTACATCCAATCTTATATTAAGCTTCTGACCTACAGCGCAATTCAGTCCGTCTATTACCGGCTGCAGCTCTTTTCCTCCGTTTGTTTTTTTATATCTGGTATGATTGAAAGTGTTTACAGTTATAATGACGTCAGTAACTCCCGATTTCTTAATTTCTTCAGCTTTTTCAGCCAGATCCTGACCGTCTGTTTTTATTGTTTTTTTATTTTCTGACATATGATGACCAAATCTTTCCTATTTTATCTTATTTTTCATTTTACTTTAAAATTAAAGTATAGTCAATGATACTTAATTATGATGAACTTAATTTATGAAAATTTTAGTTATCAGTGATACACACGGAAAACTCAATAAAATAAGAGATATATGGCCTAAACTCACCGATATAGATCTTATAATACATGCAGGGGATTTTATATCAGACGGAAACAAACTGGAAAGAGAACTTAAGGTTCCTGTTTTAGCAGTGAAAGGAAACTGTGACGGCGGATACAGCAGGAATGACTTTAAAACATTTGACACAGAATACGGAAAAATCATGATCACACACGGACACATGGAAAACGTCAAATACCAGTTGAATACTCTTATGTACAAAGCAATGGAGAATCAATGTAAAGCTGTAGTCTTTGGCCATACCCACAAAGCGCTTATAGAACATGAACAAGGTATATATCTCATTAATCCCGGCAGTCTTACACTTCCCAGGGACGGCAGCAGCGGATCATATGCTATAATCAGAACAAGCAAAGATAGTTTTGATGCCTCTATTGTATACTATTCCACCATAATGGGGAACAAGAAGCCTCCCCAGGCAGGATTCATAAGAAATCTGCTGAATTACAGCGACAGGTTTTAAGAAAATTCAGAGACTCTATTTTCAAAAAATGAATGACTTTGCATTTAACAATACCACTATGTACGCCATAAACATCAGAAAGATAAAACAGCGGCTGTCTATGAAGCAGTCCGCTGTTTTTCTTATATACTATTCTTTTATATCATATCCTTCAGCTGTTTCATAGCCTCAGTCTCACTATTTACAAACTCCTGAAGATCTGCTTTCAGAATATCAATATATCCCTTATATTCTTCTGCAAATCCTTCATAAGCTGCCGGATCTGTAACACCTTCATTCCATTTGGCATACATATTTTTCGTTGTTTTCCACGAATCTTTTATAGCAAGTGTCATCTTATTGCTTCCCCAATTACTTTCCACTTTATCGTTCATCAACAGTCCGTTGGAAAGCGCACATACCTCATCACTGTAAAGATAAGCATAATATTCATAATATCCGTTTATTTCTGAAGCAAGCCATACGTCATCTTCTGTTATTTCACCGTCACTTATAGCATCCACAACTCCTGTATAAAGGTCAAGATTATTTTGCAGTCCTTTATGATGCAGTTCTATATCGCCATAATCTGCCAGCCCCATAAACTGATCCTGAACATATTTGAATGCAGCCAGGGCTTTAGTGTTGTGCTCTGTCCCTTTTTCTCTCGCTGCTTTCATAGCCTCCTTATCATCTTCTCTATAAGCTTTCTCATAATCAGAATTTATATCTTTTGCCGCAGCAAGATTTTCTTGTGCAGATTCTCTGAGTTCTTCAAGAGCATCTTTATATGCAGCTACTGATTCTTTTGAAGCATATTTTTCTGTATCCTCTATAGCTGCTTCAAAATCATCACATCTGCTGTTGAAGTCAAGTGCCAGAGCAGGTGTTCCGTCAATATACATAGCAAGGGCCGAATACAAAGACAGCTGATACTCAAGAAGTTCCTTGCTGTGAACTCCATCCCCTTTGTCATCATCTACATTATCATCATCTTTAGGAGTATGATATCTGTTCTGAGACCATTCGGTTTTATCCTCCTGTCTTGGCATAAATGCGGGAACCCCGTTAAACTGATATGATATGCAGTCCGTTCTCGGCAATTCCTGATCATCATTTTTAACCTCTACACCATCCTTATAAAAAGAATCCACTTCATTTATAAGGCCTGATGAGAACAGTGTATTTCCTATCTCCCCCAACTCATAAGAAGTACGCATAATACCTACATCGTTGAAACTATCCACACTTGGCATTTCAAAATTGATCAGGGCCAATGTACTTCCCTGCCACTGGGGATGAGCTGTCGTAATCATTTCCCATGAACCTATAGCCCAATCGGTGGAAGTGTCAAAACGTCCCCACTCCTCAGCTCCATGGGCTATGAATACTATATCATTTGCCGGCTGATAGCCTGAGTCTATAATAGCCTTGGCTATACCTGTTGCAAGACCTACAGCTGTGCAGTCATCCTCGAATCCGTAAAAATATTTATCATAGTGGCCGGCAACTATTATCCTCTGCCCTGTATTTTCTGTTCCTTTTATAGTTCCTGTGACATTATAGCTTGTTCCGTTTTGGCTTCCTACCTCATTGTCTACATAAAGCTCTGCCGATATATTCTTTCCTGATTTTAAAATCTTCTGTATCTTTTCAGCCTCATTCTTAGATATGGATGTACATGGCATCTTCATATCAGGGGCGCATATATCCTGTATATTGATAGTATCCTCATCATACTGAGCATAACCTCCAACAGAGTAACTTACTATCGCTTCAGCGCCTTGAACAGCAGCTTCCATATATGGACCGTCTATCCAAACTTCATTCCACTGATCTACACCTACGAGAACAATTTTCCCTGACATATCAGTACAATCGTTCTCTTCATAATAGGCCTGATACTCCGCTTCGGTACCTGTCCCCATATCAACAATCCCAAGACTACTGTAATCTCCGCCAAGCTGTTTTGTTCCCTGAGCAGCATAAGATACCATATCATCAATATTAAGTTCTTTCTTCTGTCCATTCTTATCACTGTAGCTGATATTCATATAAGCCTCATTAAACTGCCATTTATCCACTGTTACAGGCTCTTTCTTCACATCTGAAAGGCCTATTTTTTCAAATTCTTCTGCCAGATAATCTGCCGCTCGGTGTTCCGCATCAGACCCTGCCGTTCTGAATCCAGTGGAATCATCCCATAGTTCCTCATCATATGCCAGCTTATAGGCAACATCTTCAGCCTCATCTGTAGCATCAGCTGTAAATTCCAGCATCTTGTCAATATCTTCCTGCATAGAAAGATCACTGGTCTTTGAACAAGATGTTGCCATCATCATTACAAACGCCATTAAAAGCGTAAGCGGCAAATAGGTTAAAAGTTTCTTCATTTTTCCCTCCTTAAAATATAATGATAAAAACAAAAAGATCAACGCAAAACAATGCGTTGATCCATAAAAAGCAATATAACTGCAATTCCTTCTTAGTCTCTCAACTTTCATATCCAAACCTTAAAGCATCGCCTCCTATACAATAGTCTGCAATCCTTCATAAAAAAATAGTACTATAAATCTTTAGATATGTCAATAAATTTTAAATTTTTAAAAATTTATTGACAACAGTAGTTAAACTTTCCAAAAGATGATATCATTTATCTTGAAATGCAGTTGTCAAGAAGATTGGAGAACGTATCTCGAAATGAAAAAACCATTCACACGTGTAATCATTTTAATAATACTGAGTGCGCTTCTCATCGCTCTGCCTGTAGAGATCATCGGTCTTTTCCGGAATCAGCAAGCTTTTGAGATAGAAGCTGAAGATAAGACAGAGTATGCCATCAGAAGTGCAGGAACTGATCTGGATATGGTATTCAACAGCATGTCAAATCTGATAAACATGCTTCATTCTACCGTCCAAGTCACATTTTCCGGTAAAGATTATATTCATAACTACGATACCTTCCTGCAGCTGAAGAATCAGACAGGAAATATAATAAAACACTCATTGAAAAAAACGGAACACATATCCGGAATATATGTAACATTTTCTCCAGACCTTCATTCTGGTATGGAAGAGGTATGGTATGCCTACAAAGATGGTACTGTCAATTATATAGACGCACGCTCACTTGCTCCCAGCTGGCTTATCAAAGGCAATCCACGGGTAGATTATTACTATGATGCTATAAAAAACGGTGAATATTGGGGAGCCTTAGATTATGAAAGTTCCTTGAATGAGTATATGGCCACTCACACTAAATCGGTATATGACTATGACGGCAACCTTATAGGAATAGTAGGCTCTGATATGCTCATGACTGAAATCGATGATATTCTTAAATCCATGAAAATATACAGCGACAGTCAGATAGTCCTTTTCGACGGAAATATGAACTACTGTGCATCAAGTGAAGATATTGAAGATCCTATGAAACATTATTCCTCACTCTCTTCCCAGATACAAAAATCTTTTCCTGAAGATTCTCCTATCTGGTATAAGGCTTCTGACGGTAAAAAACATATAGCCGCATATACGACACTGAATAATGGATGGATTCTAGCCACAACGCAAACATCAGCAACTGTTATGACATCCGCCAATGAAACACGAAGAACTTTAATGATAACCATGCTTATGACAATACTTATAATCATAATCATGACCATCATACTCATAAAACGATATTACGATCCAGTCATAGAATCTGCCCAGCAAAATGAAATACTTCTTATTAACCAGTCCCGACAGGCAAAACTGGGAGAAATGATAGGCAATATAGCGCATCAGTGCAAACAGCCTCTGAACAACATTAATATAGATATTTCCAACATGAAGGATGATTATTATTCAGATGAGCTGACATCTGACCGTTTCAATGAGTATCAGGCTAAGATACGTGAAAATGTTTCCATCATGTCCGGTACCATAACAGACTTTGCTGATTTTCTCAAGCCGGACAGGCGCAAAGAGCAATTTTTTTTGAAAGACAGTGTCGATAAAGCGCTTTCCATAATGAATGAAAATCTGGTAATAAACCAGGTGAATATAATAAATGATGTAGCAGATGATATATCCATAACCAACTACAGAAATGAATTCATACAATGTATCTTTAATATACTGGAAAATGCCCGAGACTCTGTTATTTCCTCAAAAATAACACCCGGTATAATAAAAATTTCTTCAGAAATCAAAAATACAGCAGAGACCACACATATCTCCCTTAATATCTTCAACAGCGGAAAAAACATACCTAAAGAGGATAGTGAGAAAATTTTTCTGCCGTATTATTCCACAAAAGAAAAAGAAGGAGGAACCGGTATAGGCCTCTATATGGTCAAGCAGATAATAGAAAACCATTTCAATGGGCGCATATCATTTGTCAATAATAAGAATGGTGTGACATTCACCATATCTATAAAAGAAAGGAAAGAATGATCGCACCGGGTCATTCAGAACAAAATCATGAATACATTTAAAACCCTCAAAGTAATTTATATCGAAGATAATGATAATACACGTTCAAGCATAGAACGATTTCTGAAAAGACGTTTTGGCAAAGTTCTCCTTGCCGAAAATGCCGAGAAAGGGATCGAACTATTCAGCAAATATAATCCGGACATAGCTATTGTAGACATACTTCTTCCCGGAATGGGCGGTCTGGAGATGATAAAAAAAGTACGGGAAACGAATTCATCATGCAGATTTCTAATCACATCATCAGTCGCAGATGTAAGTACAATACTTGAAGCTGTCGATTTAGATATAGAAAATTATATAGTCAAACCCATAGATATGGAAGCGTTTGAAGAAAAACTGTACAGAATAGGTGAATCCATTCTATACAACAAAGAACAATCTTCGACAACTCTCTGTTTCAAATTTGACAAAAAAAATGAAACAGAAGAGAGCATCAGAAAAGCTTTCATAAAAACATTGAAACTCAGATCCGGACGCGGTCCGAGAGATACTGTAGTATCCATATCAAATGACACTATAGAAATAACGGCTTACGGCATTCTTAATACTTTAGAAAAAACTCTGATGAATGATATCAGAAATACCGGACATGTAGAAGAAAGTCATCGTCTCTTTTACTATTCTATAGAAGAAGAGCTCTCCTGTATTATAAGCGAAATCACAGAAACTCTCGTAGAACTCCGCAGCATAAGAGCTGATGCTCGTAAAGATAAGGAGACCTCTGTATTCCGCATACGTGATATATAATGCTTTTACTTATTATTTCTTATATCCTGTTTTGTCTGCCGGAGATCAGCATGGACAGTATTACACTCCATATGATCACAAAGAAAATAATACAGATGGATAATACGGTGGAAATATGCAGCCCAATAATCACCGCAAGAAGCTTTATTCCTGTAAACATAAGTATTATACCAACCCCATATTTAACATACTGAAAACGTTCCTGAAGATGTTCCAGTACAAAATACATCTGCCTTAGTCCCAATATGGCAAATATATTTGATGTATATACAATCAGCAGATTAGTAGAAACAGAAAATACAGCCGGAACTGAATCTATCGCAAAAATTATATCTGAGCATTCCACGAGGCAAAGTATCGCAAACAGTGGAGTAAAAACACGTCTCCCCTTAACTCTAACCATAAATTTTTTCCCTTTGAAACCTTCAGTCATTGGAAGAATCTTTCCTACGATTTTTATGATTCTGCTGTCCTGAGGCTTTATCTCTTCCTCTTTGCCGGCAAGCATTTTTATTCCGTTTATTATGAGTATAGCTCCAAATATGTAAAGTATCCACCCAAATGATGTAACTATCTTAAGCCCGAAGAAAATAAACAGAAACCTCAGTACTATTGCTCCCATTATGCCCCAGCTCAAAACCCTGTGCTGGGCTTCTTCTTTTATGCCAAACGCCATAAAGATAGACATGAATACAAACAGATTATCTACACTGAGACTCAGCTCTATAAGATATCCTGCAGCAAATTCAAGCCCGCTTTTACTTCCCATAAACATCCATACAGCTGTACAGCATAAAGCAGCCATAGCCATCCAGAAGCAGACCCATTTAATAGCATGTTTTATTTCATTCATCTATCCTTCTCCTCAAAATTTAATATCCGATTAAATCCGTTTAAAAAGGGCTGATTCACCATCAGCCCTTTACTTATATCTCTTAATCTTCAAACTTTTATCATGTTGCCATCGTCTTTATGATCACTATCACAAATATCACTATAAACACGATCGCTTCAATGGTAACTATAACTTTCAATATATTTACCAGTTTACTGTTTTCTTTATTCCTGCCTCTGATCATACTAGCAATCATAAATATCATTACAGCTATTCCGAATATCAATGCTAAGAAAAGTAATATCATTTTTTCATTCCTCCAATGCTACTATTAAAGCGTATATTAGTAACTTATTAATAATACCAGAGAATTATGTTGATTTCCAGTATAAATACCGAAAAATATTCTTGTTACTTTTCCTCAGCGTCAATCCAGCGTATTGTAATCCAGTCTGATCTCTTTCTGCTTCAGTTTTATTGCTTTTAGGAAAACTCTTGCAGTATCCATACATGTCATTACGGATATGCCTCTTTCAATGGCTTTTCTTCTTACCGGGAAACTGTCGTTTTCCTTTCTGTTGGCAACTGTCGGCAGATTTATTACGAGAGAAATATTCTCGCCGCTGCTGCTGTCATGGTTCATTATCCATTTCTCAGCCGTATCATAGTTCATAGCCTCCACCGGAATATCGTGAGCATTCATGAAATCTATCGTATCATCTGTAGCATACAATTTAAATCCGGCCTCTCCATACTCTTTAAGTATATCTGCCGTATATGTGTTCTGTTCTGATTCTCTAAGCGTAACAAAAATATTGCCTTCCGTCGGAATATCCATTCCTGCTCCTAAGAATCCTTTATAAATTGCTTTTTCCAAATTCTTATCTATTCCCAGCACCTCACCTGTTGATTTCATCTCAGGCCCCAGCGCTATATCCATATCTGTCAACTTTGCGCTGGAAAATACAGGAACCTTTACTGCAAATTCTTCAGTTTTTTTATAAAGTCCTGTACCGTACTGACTATCTTTCAGCTTATGCCCCAACATAGCGGCTACTGCCAGCTTTACCATAGGCACTCTTGTTACCTTGCTCAAAATAGGAACTGTACGCGAAGCCCTCGGGTTTACTTCTATAACATAGATTTTCTTCCCGTCATAAGCATACTGGATATTCACAAGACCTACTACATTTAACGCTTTAGAGATTCTCTTTGTATAATCCAGCAGCGTATTTTCCACTTCCTCGGAAAGAGAATAATTAGGATATACGGAAATACTGTCTCCCGAATGAACCCCTGCTCTTTCAACGTGCTCCATTATCCCCGGTATTAATATATCCTCTCCGTCAGCTATAGCATCAACCTCTATCTCTTTTCCCTGTATATATTGGTCAATAAGCACCGGATGTTCTGTAGAAAGTGACACTGCTTCTTTAAGATATCTCTTAAGCTCCACATCATTATAAACTACCTGCATAGCACGACCGCCAATTACATATGATGGCCTTACCACCAGAGGATAACCAAGCTTTCTCACAGCAGCAAAGGCATCTTCCTGATTTGTCACAGCTACACCCTCAGGCACTGCTATCTCCAGATCATCCAAAAGCTCACAGAACTTTTCTCTGTCTTCTGCCAGGTCTATATTTTTATATGATGTTCCCAGAATATTTATGCTTCTGCTGTTAAGTTTTTCTGCCAGATTCAGCGATGTCTGCCCGCCAAATTGCAGTATCACACCATATGGACGCTCTCGTTTTATTACATTCATCACATTATCTATATGAAGCGATTCAAAATAAAGCTTGTCCGATGTATCAAAATCTGTACTCACAGTCTCCGGATTGTTGTTCATAATGATAGCTTCATATCCAAGTTCCTTGATAGCCCAGACTCCTTGCACGCAGCAATAATCGAATTCTATTCCCTGACCTATCCTTATAGGCCCGGATCCTATCACCAAAATCTTTTCTTCAGGGCTTCTTACACTTTCATCTTCTTCATCATAGCAGGAATAATAATATGGGGTGAGAGCGTCAAATTCACCTCCGCATGTATCTACCATCTTATATACAGGGTATATATCGTTGTATACCCTTATATCCTGAAGCACATCTCTTGAAATCCCTGAAAGTGTTATTATATCCGTATCTGTGAACCCTCTGGCTTCTGCCTCATATACCAGCTCTTTTGTAAGAGGTCCTTCCTGAAGCTTTTCTTCCAGATCTATTATACCCTTTATCTTATTTAGAAACCATCTGTCTATCTTTGTCAAACTATAAAGGCCTTCGACTTCTATAAGCTTCCTTCTCATAACTTCCGCAATACAGAAGATTCTTTCATCATCACATGCTTTAAGTTTTTCTATGAGTTTTTCATCATCAAGCCCTGTTACAAAAGGAATATGAAGACCATCACATTTGATCTCTATAGAAGTAAGCGCTTTCAGCAATGCGCTTTCAAATGTTCTATCTATGGACATCACTTCTCCCGTGGCTTTCATCTGTGTTCCCAGCTTCCTGGAAGCAGTTCTGAACTTGTCGAAAGGCCATTTAGGAAATTTAACAACAACATAGTCTAAAGTAGGCTCAAAGCATGCGCTCGTCGTCTGTGTCACATAGTTTGAGAGCTCATCTAAATTATATCCTATAGCAATCTTGGCAGCTATCTTGGCTATCGGATATCCTGCCGCCTTAGATGCCAACGCTGATGAACGACTTACTCTCGGATTTACTTCTATTACTATATACTTACCTGTATCAGGATCAAGAGCAAACTGTACATTACAGCCTCCTTCTATCTGGAGGTTTCTGATTATTTTTATGGATGCATCTCTAAGCATCTGATACTCAGCATCTCTTAAAGTCTGTGTTGGAGCTACAACAATGCTGTCACCTGTATGTACGCCGACAGGGTCAAGGTTTTCCATACTGCATATTATTATACAGTTGTCACGGCTGTCCCTTATCACCTCATACTCTATCTCCTTCCACCCTGCTACGGATTTTTCCAGCAGAATCTGGCCGATAGCGCTGTTTTCCATGCCTTTCATACACAAAAGCTCTAATTCTTTTTTATTTTCAGCGATACCGCCGCCTGTTCCCCCCAGCGTATAGGCGGGTCTTATTATTACAGGATAACCTTCTTGCTTAACAAATTCATAACACTCATCCATAGATGTCGCTATAACACTGCTGGGGATAGGCTCTCCGATTTCCTGCATAAGAGATTTGAATTCTTCTCTATCTTCGGCTTTTCTTATACTTTCCCTATTGACTCCCAACAGAGCTGTTCCATGTTTTTCAAGGATTCCTTTCCTCTCAAGCTCCATCGCCAGATTCAGTCCGGTCTGGCCTCCGAAACCTGCCAGCATGCCGTCAGGTTTTTCCTTCTCTAAAATCTGCTCAAGAGCTTCCTCTGTAAGCGGCTCCATATATACCTTATCAGCAATACCCTTGTCTGTCATTATAGTCGCAGGATTGCTGTTAACAAGTATCGTCTCTATTCCTTCTTCTCTTATGGCTTTGCATGCCTGAGTTCCTGCGTAGTCAAACTCCGCAGCCTGACCGATGACGATTGGACCGGAGCCTATTATAAGTATTTTTTTCAGATATGACTTCTTAGGCATTGTTTTTGTCCTCCTTCATCATTGCAATAAATTTATCAAACAGATAACCTGTATCATTAGGTCCCGGTGATGCCTCCGGGTGGAACTGGACAGAAAATATAGGCAGATCTCTGTGTTCCATTCCTTCTACAGTGCCGTCATTAAGGTTCAGATGTGTTATCTCCATTCCTTTAAGAATTATACTCTCATACTGAACTGCATATCCGTGGTTTTGCGATGTTATGTAAGAACGTTTAGTATTCTTGTCGAATACACCATGGTTACCGCCTCTGTGCCCGTATTTAAGTTTATATGTCTTACCGCCCAGAGCAATGGCAAGAACCTGATGCCCCATGCATATGCCGAACATAGGTATACCGCTCATATTTATAAGATGTCTGACTTCTTCTATAGCTTCCTCAGCTTTTTCCGGATCCCCCGGTCCATTAGTAAGAAATATTCCGTCAGGCTTGCCTGCAAGAATCTGTTCCGCTAAAGTTCCGTAAGGATACAATGTAAGTTCGCAGTTTCTTTCTCTGAGACATGTAAGGATATTGCCTTTGACACCAAAATCTATGACCGCTACACTGAGAGGTTTTTCATCAGAATCAGAAAGGGATTTCATTACAGTTTTTTCCTTTACGGCTGCTTCTTTCATCCAGTCTCCTCTGATCTGACCTCTGTCACATATTTCAGCAGCTTCACTTATGGATATACCTTCGGTACTGATGACACATTTAACAGTTCCCTTATTTCTTATTTTCTTAGTTATCTGTCTCGTATCTACACCGAACACGCCCGGCACTCCCATATCTCTGAGCCATTTGTCTATAGTCATTATACTATTGCTGTTAGACGGCATATCACATAGATCCTTCACAACTACACCAAAGGCATGTACCTTTTCTGATTCATTATCTACAGAGCTGATACCGTAATTGCCTATAAGCGGATATGTCATATTTATTATCTGTCCTTTATACGATGGGTCTGTCAATATCTTCTGATATCCTGTCATCGCTGTATTAAAGACAAGTTCTCCAACAGCAGTTCCTTTAAATCCAAAACCTGTTCCCTTAAACACGGTCCCGTCTTCCAAGTAAATTAACCCTTCTGTACAAAAAGCCATGGGCCCCATTTATATTAAAAATCGAAATATAATGTTTTCTTAACCCTTCCATTTTTTCAATCGTTTTAATCATGATACTATGTCTAATCTCCTTACACATTCGATAAATAGCAATCTTGTCACTGATAAATAATTATACACTGTTATTAATGTTTATGCAACACTATTCATATGCTTTTTATGCATTATGTAAATTTTTACCGAAAAATCAAATCTGTCTTTCTTCTACGGTATCTACATTCATATATACAGATGCTCCTGTGGCTACCAGTTTACCGGTATTCTGGCTTACTGCCTCACATACGAGCTGTGTTATCCGCCTTCCTGCAGATGTTACTTTCGCTTTAACAAGCATAACATCTCCCACCTCCACAGGCCTTATATACTTCACATCCAGACTGACTGTCGGCGTAAAATTCTTACCGGCATAAAATCTGGCAAGAAAAGCTATCGTAAAGTCAAAAGCTGTGCATATCATACCTCCATGGAGCTGCCCTACTCTGTTCACCTGCCATCTGCGAACAGGAAAACCGAATGTAACAGATTTTTCTTCAAAAGAACAGCTTACTTTTCTAGCCTGCATCATGCCATTTATACTATCCTTCTGCTCCATATTATTCTCTTTAAGAGTTCTGTCAACATAAGCTTCCAACCGTTTCTGTCCGCTGGATACTGATTCCTGCATCACAACACCTCCCTATGCTGAAAAGCATCTTTTCTCATATAATAATACTACACTGCAGGTAAACAATCAAATAGTGAAATACTGAAAACATCATTTATAATACGAAAAGCCCCTGTCATGTCTTCACATTCCAGGGGCTTATAATCAAACATTGATATGCACTACATTACCCATTCCTTTTGTATTAGCATAAGAGTAAGCGGCTCCCAGAGAATACGCCTTAGATACAACCTGCCTTCGTCCGGCTGCAGTACTGCATATACCGGGTATATAAATATCGGCAGCCCTGCCATATTTATGAGCGGAATTCGAAACCCCTCCCACATTAGCATTATGCCTTGCGCATCTGAGTCCTGATGTGATGGTTATCGGTTTTCCATAATAGGCTCTCAGTGATTCCAGAATATTGATAAGTTTTGTACTTACAGTAGCCGGATATCCATTACAATACCGGCCGCCGCACTTACACTTAAATTCTGTTTTACTGAAATGAGAAGAGCCGTTCCATGTTCCGGAACCGGAACCGGATGACCCCGAACTTCCTCCGTTAAGCTTTGCCATCGTCTTCGTACCTGCTATGCCATCCACCGTAAGACCGTATTTTTTCTGTGTCGCCTTTATTGCAGCGATAGTGTTATTCCCGATGATACCGTCACGTGTCACGCTTAATTTACCCTGCAGCGATTTTATTACCGATACCATTTTAGCATTCGTATTGACGCCGTAAATGCCATCGGCATAAACACTGTGCCCTCTCTGAAAGGCTTTTATCGCCGCAATAGTTCCGGCTCCCCTTATACCATCCACAGCTCCTGAATAGTAGCCATAATAATGTTTTAAATTACTTTGATATTGTCTTATGGTCAGCATGGCTACTCCTCCGTTTCTATATCTTCATCACTCTCATTTACACCTGCCTCGCCGTCATCCACATGTTTTTCTTTTAAAACCTTCAGCGATTCCTGAGCATACTGAGCACTTTTAGTCACATTGTTATTCTTCCACCACACCCATATACAGCCGATACCGGCTGCGATCTGTGTTGCGATCTCAGTAAAAGTAGATTCATCAAATGGTATAGGATTTATACCCTTTGCTGTAAGAATAGCATTTATCAATAAAAAGGATGCTACGATCAGTCTGATGATCGACCTTGATACTTCTTTTTTCATAATAAAACCTCCTACATTACAAATATGCTGTAAGAGGTTTTATGTGATTGCTGAAGAATAACCTTAAGATCATCAAAATTCAAATTTAATACTAAAAATGACTTCAGCAATAAAATATACCTCCAAAGCCATTTAAAATATTATTTATTACATACATTCAAAAAATCTTGCAAGACGATCGTTCAAATCATGAAAAACCGGATTGTCATCAAACATAAAATCATTGTGCTTTCCATCTATTTCAAACATTTCTTTTTTACAAATAAGCTTATCATAAAAATTATAAGATTCTGAGATAGGATGCAGTCTGTTGCCCTTTCCATGACCCACAAATACAGGAACTTTGATATCTCGGATATTCTTTTCACAGTCAAATTCCATTATTGACTGTCCTATTTCAAGAGATATTTCCTGACCGTAACCACTATGAGAATACAAATCTTCTCTTACCACCCCATCAGTATCATTATCCAAAGGATAAAAATGGAAAGGATCATCATATTTTCTGACACCGCTGCATACCAATCTAATTCTCTCCGCCTCTATCTCCTTTTCCATCGCGGAAAATTCTTCCCGTGTAAATACAGTTTTCATCCATCGTCTGCCACAGTAAAACCCATTCAGTGCAGCAACTGCTTTTACTCTGTCATCTTTCTCAGCAACTTCAGCCACTAATCCCCCGGCCATCCCCCAGCCTAACAAGCCTATTCTTTCTGCATCAATTTCATCAAGAGTTCCGGCAAAGGTAACCGCATTTCTTATGTCCTCAACCTGTTCATCCAGTTTGCAGACGCCGGCCGGTCCCTCATTGTCTAAAAAGCCTCTATAATCAAACCCAAAGCATGCATACCCTCTGGCAGTCAACGCTCTCGCAAATAATGCAGGATAAATCTCATTAAGTCCCATATATCCCGAATTAGGTATTATACAAGGAAGAGCTCTACCTTCTTCATAATTATCAGGAAGGTAAAGCACGGCAGCAAGCTTATAGCAATTACTATAAAATATCAAATCTTTAGTTATCATCTTATCCTCCATAAAATTTATTTTTTCGGAATTTCAAGCACTGCGCCCTTATCTGCCGATGACACAAGAGCAGCATACTTTCGGAGTGCAGGGGTAGCTTCCTTCTCACATGGCTTAACGTGTTTGAGTCTGTCCTGTATAACTTCATCGGGAACGTCAAGATCAAGCCTTCCTGCAGGTATGTCAATAATTATTCGGTCTCCATCTTCTACAGCTGCGATAGGTCCTCCTGCGGCTGCTTCCGGAGATATATGTCCTATGCATGGACCTCTTGTGGAGCCTGAAAAACGTCCGTCTGTTACTAATGCACAGCTTTCATCCATTCCTCTGCCTACTATAAGAGATGTGGTCATGTGCATTTCTCTCATTCCCGGACCGCCTTTAGGCCCTTCATATCTTATTACTATTACATCGCCTTCTTTTATCTGATCCCCTGATACTGCGGCGCTGGCATCTTCCATGGAATGAAATACCCTCGCTCTTCCCGTAAACTGATACATGGAAGGCTTAACTCCCGATTTTTTAACAACAGCACCGTTCGGCGCCAAGCTTCCGTAAAGTACGGCTATACCGCCATCTCGATTCTTAGGCTTATCTATAGGATAAATAAGGTCATCTTCTACAATCTTCACATCCTTGATATTTTCCTTAATTGTTTTTCCCGTTACCGTCATATGTCCATCACACAGCTGTTTCTCTATAGCCTTAAGTACTACAGGCAGTCCGCCCCTCTCGTGAAGCTCCTGCACGGGATATTTGCCGGAAGGCTTCAGGTTGCATATATAAGGAACTTTCTTACTTACTTCATCAAAGTCTCTAAGGGACAGAGAAATCCCAGCCTCATTTGCAATAGACATCAGATGAAGCACTGTATTAGTAGATGAGCCCATAGCCATTACAGCGCTTATTCCGTTTAGCAAAGCTTCTCTTGTCAATATCTTCCTCACAGTGAGATTCTCTTTTATCATCTCTACTGCACGTTTTCCCGATTTTTTCGCAAATCTTCTTTTTTCTGCGGAAACAGCAGGAGCTGTACATGAATTGGGCAGCGCCAGGCCTAAGACTTCTGCCAGACAACTCATGGAATTGGCCGTTCCCAGCATAGCGCAAGTACCATAAGTTGGCAGCGCACGCTTCTCTATATTCAGTAAATCTTCCTCAGACATTTTTCCTGTCTGTGTCTGCCCTATAAACTCTCTCATATCAGTGAGAGTAATTATTTCCTTATCCTTGTAACTTCCGTTAAGCATAGGGCCTCCCGGAATTATCACTGTAGGAATATCCACTCTGGCCGCCGCCATAATCATTCCCGGGACTATTTTATCACAGCCCGGAAGCATTACCATGGCGTCAAAATGATGAGCCTCTATCATCATTTCCACTGCATCGGCAATGTTTTCTCTGCTTGGAAGCGGATAACTCATGCCCTTATGTCCCTGACATATGCCATCACATAAGGCTATGGTGCTGAACTCTCTGGGAACCCCTCCTGCTTCCCATATACCGTTCTTTACATGTTCAGCCAGTTCCCTCAAGTGTATGTGTCCTGGAACCATTTCCGTAAATGAATTTACAACAGCTACAAGAGGCTTTCGCAAGTCCTCTTCATCAAGACCAGTGCTGTAAAGTAGCGCTCTGTGGGCAGCTCTTTCTATTCCGTTTACGAGTTCTCCGCTTTTATATTTACTGTATTGAAATTTTGATTCTTTCAATTTTTATCCCTCCGGTTTTCTACATTACCATCTCATTTTCCTTTTACGATCCTTTCAGGAACCTCATGAGTCATCATCTCTATTTCAGATCTTTTAAACCCTTGCTGTAAAAGATTGGCTATAAAGAGTCTCATAGCTTCTACAGGATGTTCAAAACCTTTCTGTCCTCTGTCAGTGGCAAGAAAAACATTCTCCGGGCCTGCCGCTCTTATATTCTCTGCCATCTTTTCAACCGATACAGAGTATTCGGCAATATTTATCCAATTTTTCTCTATCAATACTCCGAGTTTTGCTAATTCGGCCTGTATTTCCGTATCTATGACAGTTCTCTGCCATTCCGGATGAGTCAATATCATATTAACCCTTCTTTTCCGCCCTTCTCTGCATAATATGATGCTTTCTTCAGGACTGAGATGTCCTGTTGCCATGAAAGCACCACTTTCTCCTACTATGTCCAGTATTTCATATACCTCATTCTTAAGCTTTCCGGCTTCATCAAGTACTGAAATACCGGGCCTTGTAAAGAAATCTCCCGGCATTAGTCCATATGAGAGACAGTTCGCCGAATCTCTCGTAGGCATCCATACAACAGATGCTCCCATACGCAACGAATCAATTACGGCATATGGATTTAATCCGCCGACAGGATAATTAAGAACAAGCCCCCCATAAGCTTTGGCCGTACATCCGCTTATACTGTTGATAAGGGCGGCTCTCGGCGCAGTAGATCCATAATGGGCCTTTATCATCACTCCTGCCATTCCCGCTTCGTCAGCTTCCATGATAAGTTCCAGATCGTTGAGCTCCCTATCAAATGCTGACGGAGCTGAATGGACATGAAGATCATATGCGCCCTGCATTATTTCATTTGTCAATTCTCTGTTAAGCATAGTCTCCATCTTCAATAATGACCAGAACATTACGTCAATGATCCGGTCATTAAATCCTTTTTATTTTTTCCATATCCCCGAATAAATCTCGGGTCTCCTGTCTGACAATACAGTATTGTCTTTTCTTACTTCATATACAAAATTCATATCTATATCCTGATATATGATTTCTGCTTCATCTGCAGAAGCCCTGCAGAGTACTTCTCCTATAGGACTCACCACCTGACTGCGTCCGCAGAAAGGTGAATCCGGAAGCTCACCAATATAATTAACATGAGCAACAAACACATTATTGTCAAGCGCTCGAGCTTCTGTAGCTTGATTGAGCCAATTCTCAAAATACGAACCTCCGCGCCACGCAGATGGACAAAGAATCAGATCTGCACCTTCAAGTGCAAGAAGGCGTGCCGTTTCAGGAAAACATATGTCATAACATATAACTATACCCACTCTGCCAAACTTTGTGTCAAACACAGGAAAATCATTTCCGCTGCAAAGATGAAACTGCTCCTGTCCCACCAGATGAGTCTTTGAATACCTGCCGATCATCTTTCCTTCGTCATCTATAAGAATAGCTGTATTCTCTACTATACCATTCTCCGCTAACATTATTATAGGCACAAGTATATGTACACTGAGCTCCTCAGCCAGATTCTTCATGACAGTCACCGTCTCTGCGTCAAGAGCTTCTGCTGCTTCCATCATGGCAGGATAATCAAAACAGTAATATCCCGTATTGAATCCTTCCGGAAGACATATGAAATCAGCTCCTCCATTATGAGCCTCACGAATCTTTTCTTCAGCTTTTTTTACATTGGCAGCTCTGTTACCGAGATCCCATTCATCCTGTATCAAAGCTATTTTAAACTTACACATTTTTAAGCTTTTCCTCTTTTCTGTCTCTCATTTGTTTTGCAAAAATAAAGATTACAAGAATTCCTCCCAGCACCCCATATGTACCGTAAACCAATCCGAGAAGTCTGTCAAAAGGAAGAAGCATTGAACAAAGTACAGATGCTGTAACAAGACAGACAGCAAATTTATTGTAGCCCGGCGTCTTTTCTTTCTTAAATGATGCACACAGTGTAAACATAGCAGGTACACATGATGAATAAATAGCTAAGAATATAACTATGATAAATACAAATCCCAACGCAGGTGAAATAAGATTTGCTATATAAAGATTAGGTATCATCTTTTCACTTAAAACTTCAATATTGGAAAACAATGCACATGCCATTACTGCATCAGTAATACCGTAAAGAATGACCCCTAATACAGCTCCATACTTAAGTTCCGCTTTCACATCGAAATTTTTTGCCGTTGCCGCAAAAAACGGAGCTGACTGAAACGGAGTACATGTAGTATAATACAATCCTGCAAGCCACCAGTACGGAGCTATCTTCGCTATCCCTATCTGCGGAGCTTCTTTAATTCCCTCAGAAAGCCCATCTATATTATTAAAAAGATATATCAGACAAATCGCTATAGTAAGCATTATCATGAAAGGTCCTATACTGCCTGTTATATTAACAAGTTTTTTCAATCCCAGCAATATAGTGATAAGGCACAGTACTCCCAGCAAAATTGATCCCACCTGGGTAGGTACTCCGAAATGCTGATTAAGAGATGCCCCAAACCCCGAAATCATTACTACAGGTGCCGAATAAAGTAATATTATAGAAAGCACCTGAAAAATCTTGCCTATCTTTTCACCGCTGAAATATGTGTATATGGCAAGAGGATTTTCAAACTGCATCTTATGTCCGATACTGAAAAATGCCAGCAGCAAAAATAAATGAAGCAAACAGTCAATAACTATTCCCAGGAACCCCCATGCTCCGTACGCGCAAAAATACTGCAGTGACGCCTGTCCGGTTACTGAACCTGAACCTATCGCCCATGCGATGAACACTCCGGCAATCTTTACAACATTTAAAATTCTTACATTACTACTTCCTGTCATAAACGCCCAATCCTTTCTAAAACGACATATTATTCCCCTAAAATTATATCCCTTGCAAATCACAAATTCAAACAAGTATATTCTTTATAATAACAAGGTTTATCTTGTTATTTTTACTGTTTATATGATATATTTTAATTGTAAAAAACAGGATAATGTCGAGAAGGAGTTAAAATGCAAGTAAACCAAGAAATTTTTTTATATGTTGCCGAAGAACTGAGCATAAGCAAAGCTGCTAAGAGAGCCTTTGTCTCACAGCAATGTGTAAGTGATCATATAAACAGACTGGAAAAAAACTATGGAGTCAAACTCTTTACACGCAAACCGTTCGCTTTGACTGAAGCTGGAATATCACTTATGAATTCCCTTCAAAAAATAAAAGTGATCGAAAGCAGCACAAACGAAACCATACGGCAGCACGCAACAGGGGAAAGGGGCCGATTTACAGTAGGAATAGGAGCTTCCCGTGCTCAGATTATCCTCCCCGAGATCATGCCCCTTTATAATTCTCTTTTCCCTAAAGTTGAAGTATTGTTTCTTAACAATGATACTATGATATTGGAAGATAACTTAAGAAAAGGATACGTGGACCTTTTTCTCGGAGTCAATCCCCCTTATAAAAAGGATCTATCTTACATCCATGTGTGTGATGACAATCTTTGCATATGTATCTCAGAAGGTCTGCTGAATCAGTCCTTTCCGGAAATCAAAAAAGAACTCCTTAAAGGAGTCTCAAACCTGAAAGTATTTGAACATGTGCCTTTCATCAAAAGTTATTCTACAAGTGTCGTTAACAGGCTGCTCCAAGATTGTATGGATGCCCACCATGTTGAACTTTTATTCCCATATCAGATAAGTGATACTGCCACACAAATAGCACTGTGCGCTAAAGGGCTGGGCGCCATTGTAAGCTCCGACATGCTCTTGTCGCACATCTCATCCCATAACAGAATCTGCCGAAAAAATGAACTTATACATGTTATTCCTATCGATTCATTTGCTAAACCGCTTCGTCTCGAAATCGTCTCAATGCTTGATGCAGAAAAACCATTGTACATATTAGAATTCGAAAAACTTCTTATAAACACATTGTTGCAGAAGATAAAGAAACACTAAGAAACTTTATTCTCCATCTTTTATAGTATACAAAGTTACTTTCCTTGCATCATAGCATTTTTACGATATAATTAAATTTCCCGAAAATAAAAAATAATAATGGCTGAATCATTGAGATTCAGCCATTTTCTATGGTTGCGGGGACAGGATTTGAACCTGCGGCCTCCGGGTTATGAGCCCGACGAGCTACCAACTGCTCCACCCCGCGACAATGCGATGCTTTTACATCTGATATTCTTTTTTGGTGCCGGAGACCGGGGTCGAACCGGTACGATCTGTTAGGATCGCAGGATTTTAAGTCCTGTGCGTCTGCCAATTCCGCCACTCCGGCAAATAATAATCTGAAGTCTATGCTTCAGATTATTATTTTATTTGGCTCCGAGGGTGGGGCTCGAACCCACAGCCTACCGGTTAACAGCCGGTTGCTCCACCATTGAGCTACCTCGGAATATTAGGTTGTTCTCCATAACGGCAATTGCTATTATACCGCAACTTATGGCTATATGTCAACCTAAAATTTACTATTTTAATATTGTTTTTTTCATAATATACTTTTACATATTTAATGGCTTTACTCATCAAAAGAAATAATCTCCGGGTCCATCTTCTCCGGCTTAGCTTGCTGGAGCTTTTCATCCTCTTTTTTTATCTCTTTAAGATTGGCCTTGCGATCTTCTTCCATTGCCGCCTTTATCATGTCTATTTTCTTGGAGTATTTCTCAATGCCTTCCCTATTATCTTCAGCTTTATATATGGAAAGAAGCTCCTCCATGGTTTCCAGATGGCTTCCGTTAAGTCTTAAAGCCTGTTTAAGTCTCTCAACAGCAGCCTGACGTCTTCCCACCATCTCATAAGCCACGCCAAGATAATAATGGAGAGGCCACCAGTCGCTAAACCTTGACGATAAAAAAGGTTGGAGAAGTTCTATCCCCTTTTCATATCTTCCGGCCATTATATGATTATAACCCGATTCGATGCGAAGAGGCTCTTCGATCTGAGACAATCTTGTCTTGATCTCCTTTTTATCCTTCCCGTTTTTACTCAATTTTATGAAACTTTTCCAGACAATATCGGCTTTAGCATAAAGTCCCATATTAAGATAGGCATATCCCAAATAATAATACCCCTGGGCAAACTTAGGATGTACCTCTGTCAAAATCTCGAACCAGTTCAGTGCTTCTGCTTTAAATCTGCCTGTGTATTCCTCGTTGCCGCTGGAAAGATACATGGCCCTGCACGCTCTGGCATAACTGTACATTCCGTGAAGATAATCAGGTTTCATACAGAGAGTAGCTCTGAAATGAATACATGCATCGTCCATATCTCCCCTTTCCGCAGCATCTCTTCCTGTCTTAAGTATCCCCTCATATATCTTATGATTATACAATTTTAATAGTATAGCCGCATAATCTTTTGTATGTTTAAAATGAGGATCACACCCCATCACCCATGCCATATTTTCTGCTATTTTAAACATAGAGACACCATCCCCACCGGAAAACTCCCGAACTTCTTCTTTTCTAAGAGGTATAGGGACGCCTTTCATCAGATCTTTTGCCTTGGACTTATTTATAAAATCCTCGGAAAACTCTGCGAATATAAATCTATTCAGGTATTTTCTGAAATACTTTCCTATACGATCATCTCTGAGCTGTATATCATATTTAAATTCTGCGCTCATAATCCTCCTCTTGAACTTAGAGAGCTCTGAACCTTTCATCTCTCAGCATATCATGATTCTTCATAGCTTTTCTCAACGTATTCATCATCTTTTCCTTGTCCTCGGGAAGGTCTCCCCTTAAAGAAACATAGTTTGACGCATGATTGCTCCTGAACACACATTTTTTTGTAACATTAGTATTTTCAAGCATAAGCAGAGTCTCTGCCATCACTTCATCAGGAGAAAGCAGTTTCAGCTTTCCTGATTCTATGTCTTCATACATAGGTACAGTAGGCTCTACGATCAGCGTAAGAAGACCCACGTATGAAGGCTGCATCTCACTTATCATTGTTCCCGTCTGAACAGCATGATCCTCCCATCCATCCTTGCCTGCAAGACCAGAGATAAATGTAACAGACGCCTGCATACCGCAAGCCTCAATTTTCTTTACGCCGTCAATTAGCTGCTGTCTTGTCTCACCCTTGCAGATGTCCTTGAGAACCTTGTCACTTCCCGATTCAGCTCCTATATAGACCATAGTAAGCCCGGCCTCGTAAAGCTCACGCATTTCTTCATCTGTTTTTTTGAGAATATCAGTAGCTCTCCCATAAATGGTAACTCTTTCACATTCAGGAAAATTATCTGATATATATTTCAGAATCGGCATCAATCTCTTATTAGAAAGAGCAAGCGCATCCCCGTCACACAGAAACATTCGCTCAACCCGGCTGTATCTTTTTCTTGCCCATGCCAAATCTTCAAAAACTTCTTCTATATTTCTCACTCTGAACTTTTTATCCTTAAACATCTTACAAAATGTACATTTATTATGAGTACATCCTATAGTTACCTGTACAAGCAAACTGTATGCCTCGCTTGGAGGTCTGTATATATCTCCCTCGTATCTCATGTTTTCCTCCCTGTCAATCTTTACATTTTTTCAGGCGCTTTCATACCCAGCAGTCCAAGACCATTTTTAATAGCTGTTTTGGCTGCCGTAACAAGCGCTACCTTGGCAGTCTTTTCATCTTCATTATCTACCAGTATATGTTCATCATGATAAAATTTATTGAAAGCCTGCGCTATATCTACTATATGCCTTGTAACTACAGAAGGCTCATACTTTTCTCCCGCTTCAACTATTACTTCCGGCATCTCATATATCAGTTTCATAAGTCTGTGAGCGCTTTCTGATGTAATATACTTGGCATCAAAGCCTTCCTTGGCATTTGCCTGTATCTCTTCTCCGGCATTTCTCAGTATACTGCAGGCTCTTGCATGAGTATACTGAACATAAGGTCCTGTTTCCCCTTCAAAATTAAGGACTTTATCCCATGAGAACACATAATCCTTTATCCTGTAATTTGACAGTTCGTTAAATACCACAGCTCCGATACCGACTTCTCTGGCAGTCTCATCGATATTTTCAGTATTGACATTTTTCTCTACAATTATCTTCTTAGTCTGCTCTACAGCTCTATTGAGTACATCCTCAAGGAAAATAACTCTTCCTTGCCTTGTGGACATGGTACCCTCTTCCATGCTAACAAGGCCAAAAGGTACGTGAACACAGTCATTTGCCCATTCGTATCCAAGAAGCTCTATAACCTTTATCCACTGCTGAAAATGAAGATTCTGCTGAGATGCCACAACATATATGTTTTTATAAAAATCGTAAGTCTCTTTTCTGTAAACAGCTGCCGCTATATCTCTTGTTATATAAAGAGTAGAACCATCCGACTTTGTTATAAGCGCCGGAGGAAGGCCGTACTCATCCAGTTTTACAATCTGTGCTCCGTCATCCTCTATGAGCAGTCCGGATTCCTTAAGTTCATTGACGAATCTCGGCATCTTGTCGGAATAAAAACTTTCGCCGTTATATGAATCAAAAGTTATACCCAGCATCTCGTATACCCTGTTGAATTCCTTAAGGCTTTCGTCTCTGAACCACTGCCAAAGCTCAACTTCCTCAGGCTCGCCCTTTTCAAGTCTTGTGAATATAGCTCTGGCTTCATCCTCTAAAGAAGGATCCTTTTCGGCTTCTTCATGAAACTTTGTGTAATATGAGAGCAGAGATTTTATAGGTTCCTTTATTACATCTTCCTTATTTCCCCACCTTCTGTAAGCACAAATCATCTTACCAAACTGGGTTCCGTAATCTCCCAGATGGTTGATTCTCATGGTATCGTATCCGAGAAAATCATATATCTTGTATATAGAGTTTCCGATTACCGTACTTCTGATATGCCCGATATGAAAAGGCTTGGCTATATTAGGTGAAGAATACTCAACGATAACTTTCTTGCCGGCTCCTATATCACTCCTGCCGTAATCATCACCTTTCTCAATTACTTCATCTACCACCTCTTTGGCAAACTCCTCCTTGGAAATGAACATGTTGACATAGGCGTTAACACTTTCCACTCTTTCAAATACGCTGTCTTCTCTTATATCCTCAGCTATGGATTTAGCTATCATAGGAGGCGCTTTTCGCAATATTTTAGCTAACTTAAAACATGGAAATGCATAATCTCCCATTTTGCTGTCAGCCGGTGTCTCTATCATAGACATTATCTCTTCTTTTTCCAGTCCTTCGATCTGCGGAGCCAAAATATCCGCAATCCTTTCTCTGTAACTGATCATTATTTTTCTCCTCTTCTTCTATATCAACATTTTAAATATCATTTCAAATTCACGATTGTCACACCGTCTCCACCTTCATTAAATCCACCGCTTCTGAAACCGTCTACATTCTTGTTTCGCTTAAGCATATCTCGAATTCCTTTTCTGAGTATACCTTCTCCTCTTCCATGTATCACAGTGACTTCTTTAAGGCCCGAAATAAAAGCATCATCTATATATTTTTCAACATCCATTACGGCATCATCCATATTTTTTCCTCTGACATCTACCGACATGGAAACTGTCTGTGCTTTTTTCTTATATAACTTACCGTAACCGGAGGCTTTCTTTTTTTTCTTTGGTTTTCCGTTATCAATAAGCATTATATCAGAGACATTAACGCCAATCTTCATGATTCCCACTTGTACCTGAAGCAAACCTTTCTCATCGGGAAGAGATATTATTTCTCCATTTTGGTTTAAGGTAAGAATTTTCACTCTGTCTCCCAAAGACAAACTTGCCGGGTCTACAGGATTATCATTTGTCTCACGCTTTATAGTATTCCTGTTTTTCTTTTCTATTTCCCGCAAGCGTCTTCTGTTTCTGTCAAAGCCTGCTGTTCTCTCTCCCATACTCTCAAGCCTTGCAAGGGCTTTTAATTCCTCTTGAACCTCTTTTGAAACTTCTTTTGCCTCATTTATTATTTCTCTCGCCTTTTCTTTGGCCCGTAAAATCTCCTTTTCTTTCTGTTCTTCAAACTTTATGGCCCTTTTTTCAAGATCTTCTTTCTGCCGTTTCATCTCTATATTTATCAAAATAGCTTCATCACGTTCTTCCTCGGCTATCCGTTTATCTTCTTCAAGAGCCGATATCACATCTTCAAAAGCAATATCTCCTTCCTGCAGAAGTTCTCTCGCTCTGTCGGTTATTTCCCGGGAAAGCCCCAGCTTGCGAGATATCTCAAAAGCATTGGATTTGCCCGGTACGCCTATAATAAGCCTATACGTAGGACTAAGCGTCTCCACGTCAAACTCCATGGAAGCATTTTCAACTCCATCAGTAGATATGGCATATTTTTTAAGCTCTGTATAATGTGTTGTGGATACGGAATAAGCTCCCATGCTGTAAAGACGTTCCAATATGGCTATTGCCAGAGCCGCTCCCTCAGTGGGATCTGTTCCCGCCCCAAGTTCATCAAGCAGCACCAAGCTCTCTTTATCAGCCTCTTGTACTATGTCGACAATATTGGTCATATGAGACGAAAATGTTGAGAGACTCTGCTCAATACTCTGTTCATCGCCTATATCTGCGAATATCTGATGATAAACCGGAAGCCTACTTCCTATTGCCGCGGGGATATGAAGACCGGTCTGCGACATCAGTGAAAGCAGTCCTGCTGTCTTAAGAGTCACAGTCTTGCCACCTGTATTAGGTCCTGTTATTACCAGCGTCCTGTACTCTCCGCCGATGGATATATCTATGGGAACAACTTTATCCGCAGCTATAAGAGGATGTCTTGCGGACTTAAGATCCATTATTCCATCTTCATTTATCTCCGGCTCTTCTCCACCCATATCCATAGAAAGCTTACCCTTGGCCATAAACAAATCGAGAGTAAGCAAAAGTTTCTGATTATTGACAAGATCGTGATAATACTCAGACACTCCCTCGGAAAGCTCCTTAAGAATCCTGTTCATCTCAGCTTTTTCGTCAAGCTCCAGCTGTCTCAGTTCGTTGTTAAGATTCACTATTGCCTGAGGCTCTATAAAAAGTGTTGCTCCGCTGCCACTCTGATCATGTACTATACCCGGAACACGACCTCTGTGTTCCTGCTTTACCGGTATGACATATCTGCCGTTTCTCATGGTAACGATGGAATCTTGTAACATAGTTTTATTATCAGCAGAATTCAGAATATGATTTAGTTTAACTTTCAAAGCTTCATTCTGTCTTACCATGGCACGTCTTATGCTTCTAAGCTCACCGCTGGCATTATCTGACATTTCATCTTCTGAGAGAATACATCTGTCGATCTCTTCCGACAGTCGTTTATGAACAGCCAGAAGTTCTGTCACCGAACATATTATGGGAACTTCAGGTATATCGCCCTTCAAAAATGATACAACTCTTTCTGCAGTTTTCATATTATAGAGGATTTTCAAAAGCTGCGCCATAGTAAGTGTTCCGCCTTTTCTGGCAAATGATACACTTTCCTCAATATCATAAAAACCACCGACAGGTAATGGCCCTTTATAATTAATCAGCCTTACCGCTTCTGTGGTTTCACCTTGACTTTCTCTTATTTGAGACACATTATCAAAAGGCCTGAGCTCTGAAATGATTTTTCTTGTCATTTCAGAGCCTGCCTTTTCTGCAAGCATGTCTATTATTTTGTCATATTCTAAAACATTTAAAGTCTTTTCTTTCATTTAGAATTATCCGTTATTATTCTTATACTTTTCCAATTCCTTCTTCAACTGGAGGTTCTCCATTTGAAGATCAAAGAAACTGTTCTCCAGCTCTTTACATTTTCCTTCGATTTCTTTCACTACCTCGTCCATACTGGTCTGCGCCTGAGCTTTGGCATTTTCAGCAGCCTGCATTAATTTTTGGATGTCTTCATCCTTTTGTTTAAGCTGACTCATAAGCTCATCCTTTTGCAATACTATAGCCTGAGTCTCTTCTTTATAATCCATGTAGTTTTTCTTAGACTCGTCCCAGAGCTGAACATAATGCTGTGCATCCTTTTCAAGCTGCATATTCATACGCTTCAATTCTTCCATTTCTTCCAAAACCTGAAAATATTCGCTGGTTATATTTATAGCTGAAAGTACTGCTATGTTAGACGGAACAACTCCGGCAGTTTTTGCCGCTTGGGTGACTTCCTGCATCTTCATATCAACATGGGCAGCCACCTGCATAATCTCTTCTTTTGTCTTTTCCCCTGCTATAACGTATTCCTGACCGTAAATTTTAACCTTTACTTTATTATTCTCCATACGAAACTCTCCTATAATTCTCTCAAGACTGCGTTAAGTTTTTCCTTCAGCGCTTCAAGTACTTTTCCGTGTACAGATGTCACTTCTTCATCAGTCAGCGTCTTATCCTTATCTCTGTATATAAGGTTGAAAGCAACGCTCTTCTTTCCCTCTTCTACCTGTTTTCCTCTGTAAACATCAAATAACCTGACATCCTCAAGTATTGATTTTCCGTACTTTTTGATAATTTCTTCTATTCTTCCTACCGCCATATCCTCATCTACAAGAAGAGCTATATCTCTTGAAGTGGATGGATATTTAGGAAGAGGTGTATAGGTCTTCTCCGTATCTGCATGCCTCATAATAGCGTCAAACATCAGCTCACAACAGTAAACTCTTACGCCATCCATACCGTAAGTTTCCGCTACATCCGGATGTATCTCACCCATTATTCCCAACTCATCGAAAAGAGCCTCTCCGTCTTCATTCTTTCGTTCTGATGATACAGCAATTCTTGCGCATCTTCCCGGATGGTAAACGCCGTACTGAGACTCGGCCTCAAATACAGCCTCCTTGATTCCTAAAACTTTTAAAAGCTCAACAATTACGCCTTTTAAGCTGAAAAAGTCTTCGTCTTTTCCATACATACCTATACATAGTGAATACTGTTCATCAGGCAAAGCATCGCTGTCCAGCATATTGGCCATAAATGTATTTCCTATTTCAAATGCCTTTACCTTATCGATATTTCTTGAATAATTTCTTGCGAGAACCTCCATCATATTCGGGGTAAGTATCGTTCTCATCACTGAATTTTCTTCACCTAAAGGGTTTATGATCTTAACAAATGCTCTTTCCCATGCATCCTCGTCTATTCTGACATTATCACCCTTAGGACTCACAAATGAATAAGTCTGTATTTCATTAAGCCCCATTCCGCAAAGTGAATTTCTCGTAAGATCCCTGAGTGCTCTTTCATATGATATCCCCGCCTCACAATTACCTTTAGGCAATGTAACAGGAAGCTTATCGTATCCATATATCCTTGCAATTTCCTCAATATAATCTTCTTCAGCCACAAGATCCTGTCTTATAGTCGGCGGTGTTACCGTCATTGTGTTACCTATTCCGCTCACTTTTATTTCAAGGCTTTCAAGAATATCAACCATTTCCTTTCTGGAAAGCTCTATTCCCAAAACATGATTTATCCTGTCTACTCTTATGTCTATTTTTTCTGAAATTTCAGGGGAAGGATAATTATCCACGCTTCCCTTGCAGACTTTTCCTGCTCCGATAAGCTCTATCAGTCTGCAGACCCTGTCTGCAGCAACCTCACAAAGATTTGGATCGATTCCTTTTTCGAATCTTGAAGAAGCCTCTGTACGAAGTCCAAGTTTCTTGGATGTGGCTCGCACACTGTCGCCGCTGAAATTTGCCGACTCTACTATTATTGTAGTTGTATCCTCTTCTACCTCTGAATTCAGACCTCCCATTACTCCCGCTATAGCAATCCCTCTTTCGGCATCTTTTATCAGAAGCATATCTTTTGTCATTGTTCTCTCATTATTATCCAGTGTAACAAATTTCTCGCCTTCTGAGGCGTTTTCAACTATGATCCTGCCTCCTTTCACCTGGTTAATATCAAAAGCATGTATAGGCTGTCCATATTCAAGCATAACAAAGTTGGTTATATCTACTATATTATTAATAGGTCTCATTCCGGCATACATCAGCCTTTTCTGAAGCCACCACGGAGATTGTTCCACTTTTACATCTGTAACGACTCTCGCCACGTATCTTTTGCAGCTTTCAGGATTTTTTATGTCTACAGATATGTAATCCTTTGTTTTTCCCTCGCCATTTTCTTCTTTTATATCTGTATCAGGATATGCAAAAGGCTTTTTAAATGTGGCTGCTGCTTCTCTTGCCATCCCCACCATGGCTAAACAATCAGGTCTGTTAGGCGTTATCTCAAAATCAACTACAGCCTGCTTCAGCCCCAGAGCTTCTGCAAAATCCTGCCCTATACTGTAATCGCCTTCAAGTATCCATATGCCTTCTTTATGAGCTACCGGCACAACTTTATCTTCAAAACCCAGCTCCCCGGCAGAACAAAGCATACCAAATGATTCTACGCCACGAAGCTTTCCTTTTGTTATCTTCACTCCGCCTTCCTGCTTCGGCTGACCATGAAGAGGACCCGGTATCCTGCTCTTATGAAGAGCCACCGGAACAAGTGCGCCTTCAAATACATTAGGAGCTCCCGTAACTATCTGAACCGGCTCATCCTTACCTACATTGAGACTGCAGATAACAAGCTTGTCAGCGTCCGGATGTTTTTCTATTTTCTCGATCTTTCCTACCACTACATTTTCCATTTCCTCACAGAAATGCTCACAGGTTTCCAGATTAGACCCTGACATGATCATCCTGTCACAGAATTCTTCTGTAGTAACATCCAGATCTATATAATCTCGCAGCCATTCTATTGGAACTAACATCTATTAACCCTCCTATTTGAACTGATTTATGAAGCGCATATCGTTCTCATAAAATAATCTTATATCATCGACGCCATATTTGAGCATAGCAACTCTCTCCACTCCCATACCAAAAGCGAATCCGGTGTACTTTTCCGTATCAATACCGCCTACTTCCAGCACATGCGGATGCACCATGCCGCAGCCTAATATTTCAATCCATCCGCTTCCTTTACACACTCTGCATCCTTTCCCGCCGCATTTAAAGCATGATACGTCCATTTCGGCACTCGGCTCCGTAAATGGGAAATGATGAGGTCTGAATTTAGTTTTTGTACTTGTACCGAAAAGCTGTTTTGCAAAACTGTCAAGAGTTCCTTTCAAATCAGCCATCGTGATCCCTTCATCTACCACCAAACCTTCTATCTGATGAAACATAGGTGAGTGAGTGGCATCAGGGGTATCACATCTGAAACATCTCCCCGGAGAAACAACTTTTATAGGAGGATCCTGCTTAAGCAGTGTTCTCACCTGTACCGGCGAAGTCTGAGTTCTCAGCAGTGTATCCTTTGTTATATAAAAAGTATCGGTCATATCTCTTGACGGATGATTAGGTCCGGCATTCAATGCGTCAAAGTTATTGAACACCGTTTCAACCTCGGGACCTTCTGTTATTGAAAATCCCATATTCATGAAAACTTTTGAAACTTCCTCTATAGTTATGGTAAGAGGGTGTTTAACTCCGAGATTT
>OLOZ01000304.1_pt1 | contig 50624 bp, 47 predicted proteins | sample 1673021 | NCBI WGS metagenome assembly OLOZ01 (sample SAMEA3136747, study PRJEB25190) | human gut metagenome | biome: human gut; feature: human-associated habitat; material: faeces | place: Austria | collected 2013 | reverse complement strand
ACTATGCCAGGACTGCCAAAAGTACCGGCTGCAGAGAGAATTGATGTAGACGAGACCGGTAAGATCACTGGACTTTTCTGATAAAAGCGGATTGGAAAAGACTTTGTTTTTTTTGCTTTGTAAAGCAAGATAAATTATATTTTGTAAAAAAAGAAAACCTCTGAGGGGGACCATCTCACAGTTGCGAAGGCCGAAGGTCCCCCTCAGACTCCCCCTACTTGGCCACGCTGAAAAACATGTCGTTTAGGAGAAGTGAGTATCCTATCGGCTATGTTTAAAAGCTTGTTGTAGCAGGAGTCAGGGAATATGTGGTGTTGGTATCGACAAGTAACGTTGATTTCCAGTACAGTATATTTCCTGATTGCGTGGCCTGGTGGGGTGCGCGAGGGGAGAGCGGCCTTCGCAACTCTGAGCGACTCCCCTCGCATTAAGTTTCTTTCGGTTTCCAAACCGATAAATATTTCTCATATTTCAAAATATGAATAGTCCTTCAGGATTTATCCTGAAATAAAAGAAATATTATAAATAAAAGAAAAGAAGAAAAGAATATTAAGATATCCATCTTAAAAATGTTTTTTCTAGGAGGAGAAAAAATGGGATTCTCAACAAGTACATGTACAGAATTTGTTGAAGTGCTTGCTTCAAAAGCCCCGGTACCGGGTGGCGGCGGAGCTTCTGCACTGGTTGGTGCAGTCGGAACTGCACTTGGCAACATGGTAGGCAGCCTTACGGTAGGCAAAAAGAAATATGCAGATGTAGAAGATGAAATGTGGGAGCTGAAAGCAAAATGCGACCAGCTTCAGAAAGATTTTCTGCGTCTGATCGAAAGAGATGCAGAAGTTTTTGAACCACTTTCCAAAGCATATGGCATGCCAAGAGAAACAGAGGAAGAAAAAGCAGAAAAAGCACGTGTTATGGAAATCGTTCTGAAAGATGCATGCTCTGTTCCGATGGAAATCATGGAAAAATGCTGTGAAGCAATTGATCTGATCGTAGAGTTTGCTGCCAAAGGATCCAAACTGGCGATCAGCGATGCCGGTGTTGGGGCAGCTTTCTGCAAAGCAGCATTACAGGGTGCAAGCCTGAACGTATACATCAATACGAAATCTATGGCAAACAGAGAATATGCTGAAGAACTCAACAAAAAAGCAGATGCAATGCTTGAAAAATACACAAAGATTGCAGATGAAACATTCGAAAGCGTTCTCGGACGCCTTAAATAAGAATACGGATTGCGCTAAGCGTGTATTGCAGAGTAATTCACATTTGTGAAGCAACAAATAATGAGCGGAGGAAATAGTTAAAATGGCAAAGCAGTTATTAGGTAAAGAAGTAACAGCAGCACTGAATGAAAGAATCAAATCCAATGTAGCTGAGTTACAGGGAAAAGGTGTTAACCCGACTCTGTGCATCATTCGTGTAGGCGAAAATCCAAGTGATATTTCTTACGAAAAAGGTGCAACAAAACGTTGCGAAACACTTGGGGTAGCATGTGAAAAAATCCTTCTTCCAGGAGATGTATCACAGGAAGAACTTCTTGCAACAATTGACAAAGTAAATAAAGATGACCATATTCATGGCGTTCTTCTGTTCCGTCCGCTGCCGAAACATCTGGATCAGGCAGTGATCGAAAATGCACTTGCAGCAGAAAAAGACGTTGACTGTATGACAGACCTTTCCATGTCTGGCGTTTATACAGGAAAGAAAATCGGTTTCCCGCCATGTACACCGCAGGCATGCATGGAAATCCTGGATCATTACGGAATCGACTGCACAGGTAAAAAAGCCGTTGTTATCGGAAGAAGCCTTGTAGTTGGTAAACCGGCAGCAATGATGCTGGTTAAGAAAAACGCAACAGTAACTATCTGCCATACAAAAACAGTAGATATGCCATCTGTAGCAAAAGAAGCTGATATCGTGATCGTAGCTGCAGGACGCGCAGGTGTTGTAGGTGCTGAATATGTCAGAGAAGGACAGACGATTATCGATGTAGGAATCAACGTAAATGCAGAAGGCAAACTTTGCGGAGATGTTGACTATGCAGCAGTTGAGCCGATCGTTGATGCGATCACTCCGGTACCGGGCGGTGTTGGAAGCGTTACAACATCTGTTCTGGTAGGACATGTAGTAGAAGCAGCAATGAGAAAGGTTAATGGATGATCAGAAACAAAAAAGCGATGCTCTTTTGTTCTCAGATAATACTGACGGGTGCCCTTATAACTGGGGCACCTTGTCTGGCATCTGGGGCAGAGATTGAGGTGGCCGAAGAGGATGGAACATCCGGGAGTGTTTTCGGGAGTTCAGCCACTACAGCAGACAGTGAGGAAGTCGATCATTCCGGTGAGGGACAGATTCACAAGCCGTCCAGTCTGGAGGTACCGGATTTTACTTCTGATCCGGATTTTGTAGATGATTCTACAGATAACACTTATGGATATTATACGATCATGGGAGATACGACCGTTTCTCTTGCACAGATGACTTCGCAGTATGAAGAACATGGAGCAGAATATCCTTCAGCTTCATTAAAAGATGGTGGCGCAGCGACCATAGATGATTTTTGTACGATCATCCTGGAAGAAGCGAATGCAGAAGGCGTCCGTGGAGAAGTCGTTTTTGAACAGGCGATGCTGGAGACCGGATGGCTGCAGTACGGTGGTGATTCCGGAATATCTCAATATAATTTCGCTGGCATTGGAACGACCGGCGGGGGTGTTGCCGGAGTATCTTACCCGGATGTGCGGACCGGGATCCGCGCACAGGTACAGCATCTCAAAGCTTATGCATGCGAAGATGCACTGAATCAGGATCTTGTGGATACTCGATTTGACATGGTGACCAGAGGGAGTGCTCCATATGTAGAATGGCTGGGGCAGCAGGAGAACCCGAACGGGGGAGGCTGGGCCGCCGGATCTAACTATGGAGAAAAACTCAGAAAATTGCTCAGTGATCTGAAAGCGGAGTGAGCAACGAAAAAGAGTGAGGCACATGGCCCCACTCTTTTTTAGTTCAGTTCAATATCTACAAGTTCCTTTGGCGGAAGCTTCTTCGTACATCCGGCCAGGAACTTCTTCAGTTCTTTGGATGATTTGGCAACTGGTACATTTGTTCCGGCACCACCCATACATCCGCCCGGACAGGCCATACCTTCGATCATACAGCCCTTGAGTTTGCCTGCTTTGGCAAGCGCGAGGACTTTTTTACATTCAGCAAGACTCTCTGCATGTTCGATATGAACTGGTACATCCGGATAATATTCCTTCAGACAGGCTTCGATCGCACCTGCAACACCACCTGCAACAGCATAACCACGTCCTGCAGCAGTCGCATCATGAAGAGAACCATCCTCTTCGAAAGAAGCAGGATCGATTTCGCGTGCATCAAACATGGCATCCAGTTCCTCGAATGTAAGGACAAAATCAACATCACTGCGGACGGTGCGGCGCATAGCTTCCAGCTTCTTGGATGCACATGGACCAACAAATACAACCTTTGCATCTGGATGCTCCTGTTTTACCTTGCGGGCAGTGGCAACCATCGGTGTCAGTTCTTGAGAAATATTGTCGATCATGGTCGGGAAGAATTTCTTTGCCATCATGGACCAGGAAGGACAGCAGGAAGTCAGGAGAAATGGAAGTTCTCCGGTGGCAACCTTTTCGGCATAATGATGCGCCTCTGCAATTGCTCCGACATCAGCACCGAATGCAACCTCATGGACATCAGAAAAACCAAGAACCTGCAGAGCTGTCTTGAATTTGCCAGGAGTCACATCATCACCGAACTGGCTGATATAAGCCGGAGCGATGATGGCAATGATTTTTTCACCACCACGAAGTGCATGAGCCAGCTGGAAAATCTGAGATTTATCAGAAATCGCACCGAATGGACAGCTTACCATACACATACCACAGGAAACGCATTTGTCCTCCAGGATACTTGCACGTCCCTGCTCATCACTTCCGATTGCCTTGACACCACAGGCCTGTTCACATGGACGGATATTGTGAGAGATAGCATCATAAGGACAGGCGGCTTTACATTTGCCACACTTGATACATTTGTCCTGATCAATATAAGATTTTCCATCTTTCATAGAAATCGCACCCTTTGGACAGGCCTGCATACATGGGTGAGCGACACAGCCGCGGCACATATTGCTGACAATATATTTGTTTGGCGGACAGGCTGCGCATGCAGATGGAATGACCTGCATAAGAGGCGGCTCGTAATATTTCTCATCGATGTTGCTGGCTGCCAGACCGTCGGTCAGATGGACAGCTTTGTTTTCCGGGCGAAGAGAGAGGCCCATTGCAAGACGAACCCGCTCGCTGGCAACGGCACGTTCTCTGTAAATACTTTCACGGTATTTGGCTTTTTCCTCTACAATATTATAAGGAATAGCTTCAATATCATGAATCAGGGTTTCGTCAGTGGATTCAAATCCGGCTTTGGCTACTTCGACATAAACCTTGTGGCGGATTGCTCTGACAGGTGTGTCATAATTTCGCATATGTATATCTCCTTCTATCGTATTGCAGTTATTCAGCTGACAGTATTACATGGAAAAACAGAATGAACTGCCATAAACCGGATAACTGAAAAATATTTTCATCTACCTGACATTATAATATAGGAAAGAAATTCTAAAATCAACTAAGATTATGTATTTTTGCAGGCACAAAACAGACGGATGCACAGAAGATTATATGACAATAAAACGAAGGAGAACTAAAAACAAGATTGATAAAAAATTATGCAACATGTTAAAAAAATCACGAAATAGTTGCGAAAAATAAAAAAATTAAATAAATTAATTCGAATTTTCAATATTTTTCTTGTTTAAAATATATATTTAATGTATAATCAAATATAGCAAAGCTGTGTAAAATAGACAAAAACAATAAGCACAGGAAAATTTATTTTTAAACAAGGAGGGAATTGAATGTTAGATCAGTCTTATTACGCGAAGACAGATGAGATCATCGAGCATTACGGATCGAAACCTGCATCATTGATCCCAATCATGCAGGATATCCAGGCGGAGTACCGTTATCTTCCTGGAGAGCTTCTGACGTATGTTGCATCCAAGATTGGAGTTACAGAAGCAAAGGCTTACAGTGTAGCCACTTTCTATGAGAACTTTTCCTTTGAGCCAAAAGGAAAATACGTCATCAAAGTCTGTGATGGAACAGCCTGTCATGTGCGTAAATCCATGCCGGTTAAAGAAGCTCTTATGAAGGAACTTGGACTCAGTAACAAGAAGCATACAACGGATGATATGCTCTTTACGGTAGAAACTGTATCCTGCCTTGGTGCATGCGGATTGGCGCCAACACTTACAGTAAACGACGAAGTACATCCGAAAATGACACCAGAAAAGGCAATCGATCTGTTAAATGAATTGAGAGGTGAGACGGTATGAGTATTGTGAGTAAAGAAGATCTGCTCAATAAGCAGGCTGAAGCAAAAAATACCCTGGAATCTTTTACCTGTCGTGTGCTTGTCTGTTCCGGTACCGGATGTATCGCTTCCGGCGCACAGAAGATTTATGACGAGATGGCGAAACTATGCGAGAATCTTGACTGGGTAAGCGTGGAAATGCAGAAAGATGTTCCGCATGTCGGTGTTGTTAAGACAGGATGTCAGGGCCTTTGTGAATTAGGACCTCTGATGAAGATTGAACCTTATGATTATCAGTATGTTCATGTACAGGTAGAAGACTGTAAAGAGATCGTAGAGCGTACTGTTATGGAAGGAGAGCCGGTAAGCAGACTGTTTTATCGTGATCATGATACCGCCTGTCCACATCCTTCTGACATTCCTTTCCTGAATCAGCAGACAAGAATCGTTCTTGAGAACTGTGGTAATATTAATGCAGAATCCATTGATGAATATATTGCTGTTGGCGGTTTTCAGGCTATGGCAAAAGCTTTCTTCGATATGTCCCCACAGGATGTTATCGATGAAGTAACAAAATCCGGACTTCGCGGACGAGGCGGAGCTGGTTTCCCGGCTGGTAAAAAATGGTCTCAGGTTGCTCGTCAGAAAGAAAAAGTTCGTTATGTAGTATGTAATGGTGATGAAGGTGACCCGGGTGCATTCATGGATGGTTCCGTAATGGAAGGTGATCCATATAAGATGATCGAAGGTATGACCATTGCCGCATACGCAGTTGGCGCAGAGAACGGATACATTTATGTTCGTGCAGAATATCCGCTTTCCGTTAAACGTCTCCGTATGGCTATCGAACAGGCTGAAGCTTATGGACTGCTTGGTGACAATATCCTTGGTTCCGGTGTGAATTTCCATTTACATATCAATCGTGGTGCAGGTGCCTTTGTTTGTGGTGAAGGTTCTGCCCTCACTGCATCCATCGAAGGTAAGCGAGGCATGCCGCGTGTCAAACCACCGCGTACAGTAGAAAAAGGTCTCTGGGAGAAACCTACCGTTCTGAATAACGTAGAAACATATGCAAACGTTCCGAAGATCATTCTTCAGGGTGCTGACTGGTTCCGTACCATTGGAACAGAAGGAAGCCCGGGAACCAAGACCTTCTCCCTGACCGGTGCAATCGAAAACACAGGTCTGATCGAAGTACCAATGGGTACCAGTCTTCGTCATATCATTTATGATATCGGTGGTGGCCTGAAGAGCGGAGCTGCTTTCAAAGGTGTACAGATCGGTGGACCATCCGGTGGATGTCTGATCGAAGATCAGATCGACCGTCCGCTTGACTTTGACTCCGTTAAATCACTCGACGCGATCATGGGTTCCGGCGGTCTGGTAGTTATGGATGAAAATACCTGTATGGTTGAGGTTGCCAGATTCTTTATGAACTTTACACAGCGTGAGAGCTGTGGTAAATGCGTTCCGTGTCGTGAAGGAACAAAGCGTATGTTGGAGATTCTCGAGAGAATCGTAGATGGTAAAGGTGAAATGTCAGACCTTGATGAACTGGAAGAGCTTGCTACTATGGTACAGAGCATGGCTCTCTGCGGACTTGGTAAGAGTGCACCGCTTCCGGTTATCAGTACTCTGAAACGCTTCCGTGATGAATACGAGGAACATATTAAGGATAAGAAATGCCGTGCAAAAGTCTGTACAGCGCTTCGTAAATTCCACATTAATCCGGAATTCTGTATTGGCTGCGGTAAGTGCGCGAAGAACTGCCCGGCAGGTGCAATCAGCGGAAAGATCAAATCTCCGTATCACATCAACAATGACGTATGTATCAAATGCGGTTCCTGTAAAGATAACTGTAACTTTGATGCGGTTTATGTGGAAGCATAGGAAGGAGGCTGAATTATGGGTACAATGACAATTGACGGTAGAAAAGTTGAATTTACCGATGAAAAAAACGTCCTGACCGTTATCCGTAACGCAGGCATTGATATTCCGACACTGTGCTATCATTCAGAGCTCTCTACATTTGGAGCATGCCGTTTATGTACAGTAGAGGACGACAGAGGCAAAACCTTTGCTTCCTGTTCAGAAGTACCGCGCGATGGTATGGTTATTCATACTAACACAAATAAATTAAGAAACTATCGTAAACTGATCGTAGAACTGCTCCTTGCAGCACACTGCCGTGACTGTACAACCTGTATCAAGAGTGGTGAGTGTATCCTTCAGGAACTGGCACATCGTCTCGGCGTAAGAACCGTACGTTTCCAGAATACAAGAGAGCAGCATGAGCTGGATTTCAGTTCTCCGTCTATCGTTCGCGATCCGAATAAATGTATCCTCTGCGGAAACTGTGTACGTGCCTGCGAGGAAATTCAGGGAATCGGCGCACTTGGATTTGCATTCCGTGGAACAGAAGCAATGGTTATGCCTGCATTCAATAAAAAGATTGCAGAGACACAGTGCGTAAACTGTGGACAGTGTCGTGCATTCTGTCCGACAGGAGCTATTTCTATCCACACGAATACAGACAAAGTCTTTAAGGCACTTGCAGATCCGGATATCCGTGTAGTTGCGCAGATTGCACCTGCAGTACGTGTTGCAGTGGGCGATCATTACGGACTCCAGAAGGGCCGCAGTGTAATGGGCAAGATCGTCAATGCGCTTCATCGCATGGGATTTGATGAAGTTTATGATACCACATTCAGTGCTGACCTTACGATTATGGAAGAAAGTGCAGAATTCCTTAACCGTATTGAAAAAGGTGAGAAACTTCCGCTCCTGACATCCTGCTGTCCGGCATGGGTGAAATTTATTACAGATCAGTATAAGGATTATATTCCGAATATTTCTACCTGCAGATCCCCACAGGGAATGCTTTCTGCTGTTATTAAGGAATACTTCCGTGATCCGGAACATGCTCAGGGAAAGAAGACTGTAATGGTTTCCATTATGCCATGTACGGCTAAGAAGGCAGAAGCCGTTCGTCCGAATAGCTATACACATGGTGAGAAAGATACCGATATCGTTATCACAACCACAGAGCTTCTTCGTATGATCGACAACTTTGGCCTTGACTTTGCAGGACTTGAGCCAGAAGCATGTGATATGCCGTTTGGATTCGGTTCCGGCGGTGGAGTTATCTTTGGTGTTACCGGTGGTGTTACAGAGGCAGTTCTTCGTCGTCTGACTCCGGACCATAGTAAAGAAACAATGAGAGAAATCTCCGAGTGTGGTGTACGTGGAGACGAGGGAATCAAGGAATTCTCTGTACCATACAAAGGAATGAAAATCAAGATCTGCGTAGCCAGCGGACTTGCCAATGCAAGAATCGTTATGGATCGTGTAAAGAACGGCGAAGCAGAGTATCATCTGATCGAAGTTATGGCATGTCGTCGTGGCTGTATCATGGGTGGTGGCCAGCCGACAAGATCCGGTGACAGAACAAAAGCTGCCAGAGCCAAAGGTCTGTACAATGCGGATAATACAACGATTATTAAGAAATCCGATGAGAACCCGATGGTACTCGAACTTTACCAGGGACTTCTCAAAGGCAAGGAGCATGAACTGCTTCATAATGAGTTTTATTGATTTTTAACTTGAGGGTATGATGAGAGAGTAAGATAGAAATATGATGCCGGGGCACTACAACTTTGAGTAACTGTAGTGTCCCGGCTGTTTTGTGGGGAGTAAACTCTCCCTTGCACAATAATTCTCAATAGGATAGAATAAAAGAAAAAATATAAAGAGGTGCAAGGATATGCGTGAAATACAAGCATCAGTGATCACGGACACCATCGAGCGGCTTTGTATCGAAGCCAATCAGGTGCTTCCGGACGATATCAAGAAATCTATCCAGGCCTGTCGTGCGAGCGAGGACGGACAGATTGCCTGTGGAATACTCGACAACATCATCGAGAACTACCAGATTGCAGAGAATGAACAGGTGCCAATCTGCCAGGATACCGGAATGGCATGTGTATTCCTCGAAATCGGACAGGACGTACATATTGCAGGCGGAGACCTCACCGAAGTAGTTAATGAAGGCGTCCGCAGAGGATACACCAACGGCTACCTCCGCAAATCCGTAGTGAAGGATCCGGTCCGCAGAGGAAATACTGGAGACAACACTCCGGCGATGCTTTATACAGAAATCGTACCAGGAGAAAACATCAAGATTACAGTCGGCCCGAAAGGTTTCGGAAGCGAAAACATGAGTGCTATCCGTATGTTTAAGCCGTCTGCCGGCATCGAAGGGATCAAGGATTTTATCCTTGAAACAGTCGAAACAGCCGGACCGAACCCATGTCCACCGATGGTTGTTGGCGTTGGAATCGGAGGAACTTTTGATAAAGCTGCCCTTCTTGCTAAGAAAGCCCTGATGCGCCCGGTAGATTCCGAGAACGAAGATCCATATTATGCAGACCTCGAGAAAGAAATGCTCGAGAAAATCAACCAGCTTGGGATCGGTCCACAGGGATTTGGCGGAAAGACGACTGCAATCGGTCTGAACATCGAAACAATGCCGACTCACATTGCCGGTATGCCATGTGCGATCAACATCAGCTGCCACGTAACACGACACAAAACGGAGGTGATCTAAGATGGAACGTCATATTACATTACCACTTACCGAAGAACTTGCGAAGACACTCCATGCAGGTGACACCGTTTATCTGACAGGAACAATCTATACCTCCCGCGATGCCGGTCACAAGAGAATGTGCGAAGCACTTGCCAGAGGAGAAGAACTTCCGTTTGATCCAAAGGATGCCACAATCTATTATGTAGGCCCGACTCCTGCAAAACCGGGTCAGGTCATCGGTTCCGCAGGCCCAACTACCAGCGGCCGTATGGATGCTTATGCACCAACCATGATGTCCGTAGGAGCCCGTGGCATGATCGGAAAAGGCGCCCGTCTTCCGGAAGTCGTAGAGGCTATGAAGAAATACAGTGGCGTTTATTTCGGAGCGATCGGCGGGGCAGGAGCACTTCTTGCGAAATGCATCAAGAAAGCAGAACTTGTTGCCTACGAAGACCTTCAGTCCGAAGCACTCCGCAGACTTTATGTAGAAGAGATGCCACTGGTGGTCATCATTGACTGTGAAGGTAACAACCTTTATGAGCAGGGAAGAGAAGCCTACCTCAAAGAGCATAATAAAAAATCATAACCAAAGCCCCCGGGACATATATTATAACAATACATGGGATTGTGTGAATATATGCAAGGGGGCTTTTTTATATGGAAAAATTTCAGGTTTACCGGGATATTCAGGCACGTACCGGCGGTGACATATACATAGGCGTTGTTGGCCCAGTCCGTACAGGAAAATCCACATTTATTCGGAGATTTATGGAGCTGGTGGCACTGCCGGATATGGAACCGGCAAAACAGGCGGAAGTGCGTGATCAGCTCCCTTTAAGCGGTTCCGGGAAGCTCATCACTACCGTAGAACCCAAATTTATCCCAAAAGAAGCAGTGAATGTAAATCTAGGTGATGACCAGAAAGTGCAGATCCGCCTGATCGACTGTGTGGGATTCCTCGTAAAAGATGCCAGCGGCCACATTGAAGACGGAAGAGAACGCATGGTAAAAACTCCATGGTTTGAAAAAGCGATTCCTTTTCATGAAGCAGCAGAGACTGGCACACGCAAAGTCATTCAGGAACATGCAACGATCGGACTGGTGGTTACGACAGATGGAAGCTTCGGCGAACTTCCAAGAGAAAATTTCACTGATGCAGAGGCACTGACTATAAACCTTCTGAAAAAACAGGGCAAACCATTTCTGATTCTTGTAAACTCCCAGATGCCGTATAAAGAAGAAACGCAGGAACTTGTCAGAAATCTGCAGAATAAATATGGTGTGACGACCATGGCAGCCAACTGCGAACAGCTACGAAAAGAAGATGTCACCAGAATCCTTTCCAATATACTGTATGAATTTCCGGTAAGTGAGATTCAGTTCTTTGTACCCAAATGGGTGGAAATGCTGCCGAATGATCATGAGCTGAAATTGAAGCTGCTGGAGCAGATACGCGAACAGATGAAAAAATTACTTCATATTAAAAATATAACCCGGGAATCTGTTCAGCTGACAGCTCCTTTTGTGCAGGATGTCCTGTTGGAGGAGGTCAGTCTGTCCAGTGGAAAAGTGCGTATACGAATTCAGATCAGGGACGAATATTATTATCGTATGTTAAGTGAAATGAGCGGTATCCAGATGGAAACAGAATATGATCTGATCCATACGATGAAAGAACTCGCGGCAATGAAAGAACAATATGTCAAGGTGCAGGCGGCACTGGAGTCCGTGAGAGAAAGCGGTTATGGCGTGGTGGTGCCGGAACTTGACGAAATCCAGATTGAAGAACCGTCTGTCATACGACAGGGCAGTAAGTATGGTGTCCGGATAAAATCCAAGAGTCCTTCCATCCACATGATCAAAGCAAACATAGAAACAGAAATCGCTCCGATCGTGGGAACCGAGCAGCAGGCAAAGGATCTGATCCAGTATATCGGCGAAAGCGGACAGCGCGGCGAAAGCATCTGGGAAACAAACATCTTTGGAAAGTCCATAGAACAGCTGGTGCAGGACGGCATCCGAAGCAAACTGACTTCCATTGGAGAAGAGAGCCAGTCCAAACTGCAGGATACCATGCAGAAAATCGTCAACGACAGCAAAGGCGGCATGGTGTGTATTATTATATGAGGCCATACCCTCCCCACCCTCGTGGTGGGGAATTTTTTTCATCGGGGGGGGGTAAAACCAGATCCCAAGGGGTTTACAGAAATATATTTATGTGATAGAATTCAGATGTTTATAAAATAGACGGGGGAAGAAAATGAGCAACAGCGTAAGAAAAAGAAAATCAATCGAACATTGGAAAATTATCGCATTTTATCTGATCATCTACGACATTGTCGCAATCAACTTTTCGTATTTTTTTGGCCTCTTACTGAGATTTGATCTGGCCTATTCCAGCATACCAGAGAATTATTTAAGTGCATTCCTGAGGTTTGCGCCTTTTTATACGGCATTTTCACTGATTGTGTTTTATGTGGCACATATGTATAACAGCGTATGGCGCTTCGCCAGCTTTACCGAGTTGAACCGCATTTTTGTGGCAACGGTGGTCACAACAGTATTTCAGGTAGTCGGGATCACGACATTTTATGAGCGAATGCCCGGTTCCTATTATATCGTAGGTTGTATTTCACAGTTTATCCTGACCGTGGCAGTCCGCTTTATGTATCGTTATATCACACTGGAGCGTGCCAAACGCGAAAAGGATGCGATGGCAACACACAGAACCATGATCATTGGTGCCGGTGCAGCCGGGCAGATGATCATGAGAGAACTGAAAACATCCGTCAAGGCAACTGCGAAACCATGCTGTGTGATCGATGACAACCCGAACAAATGGGGACGTCTGACAGAAGGTGTTCCGATCGTCGGTGGACGTGACAGCATCATGGCAAACGTCGAGAAATACAACATTGACCAGATCCTTTTTGCAATCCCTACCGCACGGGTGGAGGACAGAAGAGATATCCTCAATATCTGTAAGGAAACAAAATGTGAACTCAAGACTTTGCCGGGAGTATTCCAGCTGGCAAACGGACAGGTTTCCTTAAGCAAGATGAAAGCAGTAGCAGTCGAAGATCTGCTTGGAAGAGATCCGATCAAAGTAAACATGGAAGAGATCTTCCAGTACATTAAAGGAAAAACAATCCTTGTTACCGGCGGCGGTGGCTCTATTGGAAGTGAGCTTTGCCGGCAGATCGCAGGTCATGGACCGAAACAGCTGATCATTTTTGATATCTATGAGAATAATGCATACGATATCGAACAGGAACTGAGACGTAAGTACAAAAACCTCAACCTTGTTGTTTTGATCGGATCTGTCAGAGACAGCCGAAGAATCAATATGGTGTTCGAGAAATACAAGCCGGAAATCGTATATCATGCAGCAGCACACAAACATGTGCCGCTTATGGAGACAAGCCCGAACGAGTCCATCAAGAACAATGTGATCGGTACATACAAAACAGCGTATGCGGCACTGAAGCACGGTGCATCAAGATTTATCCTGATCAGTACGGATAAGGCAGTAAATCCGACCAACATCATGGGCGCAAGCAAACGTCTCTGCGAAATGGTCATCCAGAGTATGGATGCAGTCAGCAAGGCAGGAAGACTGGATGTCCTTCCACTTCTCCATGCACACATGGATAAATACTTCGAAGATCAGATTCCGGGAGATAGGACGACGGCGGCCATGAAGAACCGGCCGGAAGAGCGTTCCAGCGTACATATCGAGAGCGTCAAGAACAAAGACCGACAAGGTACACAGTTTGTGGCAGTTCGATTCGGAAATGTTCTTGGAAGCAACGGATCGGTTATTCCACTCTTTAAGAAACAGATCGAAGCGGGCGGTCCGGTGACAGTTACACATCCGGATATCGTGAGATACTTCATGACGATCCCGGAGGCAGTCAGCCTGGTACTTCAGGCAGGAACCTATGCCTGGGGCGGTGAGATCTTCGTTCTGGATATGGGTGAACCGGTCAAGATCGACAGTCTTGCGAGAAACCTGATCAAACTTTCCGGATATGAACCGGATGTGGAAATTCCGATTGTTTATTCTGGACTTCGTCCTGGTGAGAAGCTTTACGAAGAGAAGCTGATGGCAGAAGAGGGAATGAAGAAAACCGATAATGATCTGATCCATATCGGCAAACCAATTCCGTTTGATATCAGTAAATTCCTCGGACAGCTGACAGAACTGGCACAGGCAAGTTACGAAAACAGTCCTCACATCGTTGAGATGGTAGAAGAAATTGTACCGACATTCCATCCGGTAGGGAATAAGCCGACCGGCAATGAAAATATTTCTGTGGAAGAATTCCAGAGAGAAATTCACGAAACAGAACACAGGTAAATAATATGCAGCAAATTTAAGATCTGAAGTCATTCAGATTTTAAATTTGTTACATATTAGATAAGTTATAAATATAAGGATTAAATATGAAAAAGAGATTTTTCTTCGACAGAAAAGAAAAAAATTTACAGATAGATTCTGAAGAGAATTCGTTCGAGAGATGCGTGCTATGTGGTGCCGTTACTGATGTACCGGTGCAGATGCCGGTCAGTGAACGGAAATGTTACATTCCGGGAGCCGGACAGCTGTGCAGAGACTGCTGCAGGGAACTGTATGGCAGCGATGATCTCGGGACTACAGCAGAATCTGAAATCTGTAAAATATAGAAAGATTTTTGTAAGGGGGAAGCGTATGTATAAGAAATCACCACAGGGGTGGCTGAAACACTGGGATTTTATCCTTCTAGATATTTTCTGCCTTCAGCTTGCCTTTGTAGTTGCATACTTAGTACGACAGGGGTTGGAAAACCCGTACAGTGATCAGATCTACCGCACAGTCGCATTTGTATTTATGCTGTGCCAGATCGTGGCCATGTTTCTGGGACAGTCCTATCAGGATATCCTGAAACGAGGCTATTACATAGAATTTACCAAGACAGCCAAGCATGTATTGATGGTCATGCTGCTGTCTGTCCTGTATCTCTTTGCAACACAGCAGGCAGTCAGCTATTCCAGATTAACGTTGTTCTATACCGCATTTTTGTATTTATGCTTTGACTACGTCGGCAGGGTATGGCACAAAGAAAATGTCCTGAAAAAGAATGCGACCAAAAAGAAAGAAAAGTCCATGGTCGTTGTGGTAAGTCTCGCCGAAGCAAAAGAGACGATTGAAAAGATCCTGAGCGGTCCGATCCAGAACTTTTCCGTCAATGGGCTCGCGCTCATTGATGACAATCCGGGAGTAAAAGAAATCGCAGGAATACCGGTTGTCGGAAATATGGACACGATCAGTGAATATCTCTGCCATGAATGGGTTGACGAAGTCTTTGTCAAGATCAGCGAGACAGAACCATATCCACAGAAGCTGATCGATGAGATCATCACCATGGGACTGACCGTACATCTCAGCCTGGGGGAGATGGAAAAATCACTCAGCGGAAAGAATTTTATAGAAAAAATCGGCGGCTATTCGGTAATTACATCCAGTATCAATACCGCATCACCGAAACAGCTGCTCTATAAGAGGCTGATGGATATTGCCGGAGGAATTGTTGGCTGTCTGCTTACCGTGATCCTGATCGTTGTCATAGGACCGATGATCTATATCAAATCCCCGGGACCGATTTTCTTCTCACAGGTGCGTATCGGCAAGAACGGAAAGAAATTCAAAATTTATAAATTCCGCAGCATGTATATGGATGCCGAAGAGAGAAAAGCAGAACTGATGAGCCAGAACAAGATGGAGGGCCTGATGTTCAAGATGGACTACGATCCGCGGATCATCGGCAGTGAGAAGAAGGATAAAAACGGTAATCCAAAAGGAATCGGAAACTTTATCCGTAAGACATCCCTGGATGAGTTCCCACAGTTCTGGAATGTACTGAAAGGCGATATGAGCCTGGTGGGAACAAGACCACCGACAGTTGATGAATGGGAAAAGTATGAACTTCACCACAGAAGCCGTATGTCAATTAAACCTGGTATCACAGGAATGTGGCAGGCAAGCGGCAGGAGTGATATTACCGATTTTGAAGAAGTCGTGAAACTGGATACAGAGTATATCGAGAACTGGTCGATTGGGTTGGATGTGAAGATTTTACTGAAGACGGTGACGTCGGTGTTGAAGAACGAGGGATCGGTTTGAGAAAAAAGGCATTTTTGAAGAAAATAAAGAATTACAGTCATCATTATTTTTAGCCCAGTCATATCAGGATGCCTGGGCTGATTATGGTCGTTCACTGAAAAAAGAACGTTTTGCGAGATGGGATTATATTGTATTGACAGCATCAAATGAAGAACAGGCTGAGGGATTCAAAGAACAGATTAAGAAAACACTTAGCTGTGTGAGCGGCAAGAGATAAAAGAAATACTATCTGTGAAGAGCAGATGTGTACACAGATATAAAGGAGCAGAGGGGACAATATTGGTTGGAGAACATTATGAAAGATAAATTTGCAGTGTCCATGTTCGGACAAAAACGACTGTCCCGTGAGGGCGGGATAGAGATTGTTGTAAAAGAACTATGCACCAGAATGGCACAAGATGGATGTCAGGTTACCTGCTACAACAGATCTGGTCATCATGTTAGTGGTGCAGAGTATGATAATAAAATTGAATATGATGGAATCCGACAGAAATTTGTTCCAACTATTGAAAGAAAAGGTCTTGCAGCGGTGAGTTCCTCTTTCTTTGCAGCTCTGTACAGTGCTTTCGGAAAATATGATGTGGTACATATCCATGCAGAAGGGCCAGCCTTTTTCTCGTGGCTACCTAAGATTCTGGGGAAAAGAGTTGTGGTTACCATTCACGGCATAGACTGGCAACGGGAAAAATGGAAGTCAGGATTTGGCTCTAAATTCATCCGACAGGGTGAAAAGAATGCTGTAAAGTATGCAGATGAAATCATCGTTCTGAGTAAAGGTGTTCAGGACTACTTTAAAGATACCTATGGTAGGGAGACTCACTTTATTCCCAACGGTGTAAATCGACCAGAGATTAAAGAAGCAAAATTCATAACAGAAAAATTTGGTCTAACAAAGGATTCCTACATATTGTTTCTTGGTCGTTTGGTGCCGGAAAAGGGCATTCGATATCTGGTTGAGGCATTTAAAGACGTCAAAACAGATAAAAAATTGGTTATTGCTGGTGGCTCTAGCGATACGGATTCTTTTATGGTGGAATTGAAAGAGTTGGCAAAGGATGATAATAGAATCATTTTTACCGGATTTGTTCAGGGGCAGATGCTTGATGAATTATATAGCAATGCGTATATTTACACATTACCTTCTGATCTGGAGGGAATGCCGTTGAGCCTGCTAGAAGCTATGAGCTATGGCAATTGCTGTTTGGTTTCTGATATTCTAGAATGCGCTGAGGTTGTGGAAGATAAGGCATTAATTTTCCAAAAGTCGAATGTAGAGGACTTGCAAGAAAAATTGCAAGATGCCTGTGACCATCCTGAAATGGTTATGGAAATGAAGAAGCATGCAGCTGACTTTATCTGCAAAAAATACAACTGGGATGAAGTCGTAAAGGAAACGATGAAACTGTACAGGAGAAAATAGTATATGAATATATTAATGATAAATAAATTTCTGTACCGAAACGGCGGATCAGAAACGTACATATTTAAGCTGGGTGAGGCACTGGAGCAGCACGGACACGAAGTTCAGTACTTCGGTATGGAACACGAAGGCCGCTGCGTGGGCAATCGTGTCAATGCTTATACATCTGATATGGACTTCCACGGTGGCAGCAAACTGAGCAAGCTGACCTACCCGATCAAGACCATCTACAGCAAGGAAGCACGGGTGCAGCTGAGAAAAGTTCTGGACGACTTCAAGCCAGATGTCTGTCACCTGAACAACTTCAACTACCAGCTGACACCTTCCATCATCCTGGAAATCGTGAAGTGGCGCAAGGAAACCGGAAGAGATTGCAAGATCATCTTCACGGCACATGACTACCAGTTGGTCTGCCCGAACCACATGCTGAACAATTCGAACACTCACCAGAACTGTGAGAAGTGCCTCGGCGGCCATTTCGTGAACTGCATGAAAGGCAAGTGCATTCACGGTTCCACGGCAAAGTCGGCCATCGGCATGATGGAAGCCGAGTTCTGGAAGTGGAAGGGTACCTATAAGTACATTGACATCATGATCTGCTGCTCGGAGTTCATGAAGAGCAAGATGGACAGCAATCCTCTGTTTGCGACCAAGACCGTGGCAATGCACAACTTCATCGACAAGGTGGAGTGGAAAGAAACGGAGAAGAAGGATTACGTCCTCTACTTTGGCCGCTTCTCTGAGGAGAAGGGTATCGGTACCCTCATCAAGGTCTGTAAGGAGCTGCCGGATGTACAGTTCATCTTCGCCGGCACTGGCCCACTGGAAGAGACCGTAAATGGTATTAAAAACATCAAGAACGTTGGCTTTCAAAAGGGCGAGGCACTGGAAAAGCTCATCCGTGAGGCACGGTTCTCCATCTATCCGTCTGAGTGGTATGAGAACTGCCCGTTCTCCGTAATGGAATCCCAGATGTATGGCACACCGGTGCTGGGAGCGAACATTGGTGGCATCCCGGAACTGATTCAGGTTGGCAAGACCGGCGAGCTGTTTGAAAGCGGTAATGGTGAAGACCTGGAGAGAAAGATTGAGAAGCTCTGGGGTGATAAGAAGCTGTGTGAAGCATATAGCAGGAACTGTAAGAACATCAGCTTCGATACCATTGATGAGTATTACGAGAAAATTATGAAGGTGTATCAGTAAGTTACAGGAGGAAAAACAATGATTGTAACAGTGCTGACCCCCACATTTAATCGGGGGGGGGTCACTGAATAACCTATATCAGTCATTACAGAAGCAGACAATAAAGGATTTTGAGTGGCTTCTGGTTGACGATGGAAGTACAGATGACACTAAAAACATAGCAGAGGAGATGCGGAAAAAAGCCGAATTTCCGATGCGGTACATATACAAAGAAAACGGTGGCAAGCACACGGCACTGAATGTTGGTGTGAAGCAGATAACCTCGGAACTGACCTTTATTGTTGATTCTGATGATAAGCTTGTGCCGGACGCAATCGAAACGATTCTTCAGTACCACAAAAAATATAAGGAGAGAAAAGACCTGTGTGGTTATTCCTTCCTGAGAAGATTCCCGGACGGAAACATCAATGGAAAGCCATTTGAGCCGGATGAGAAAGTGGGAACATACATTGAATGTCGAATCAACGCGGACGATACGCAGGCAGACAAGGCAGAAGTCTTTTATACAAGATGTCTGAAAGAGTTTCCATTTCCAGAGTACAGAAATGAAAAGTTTTTGGGAGAGGATCTCGTGTGGATTCGGATGGCCATGAAATACCAGATGGTTCATATAAACCGAGCAATCTATGTAGGCAACTACTTGGAAGACGGACTGACGAAGAACAGAAGAAAAAACAATATTCGCTCACCATATGGCTGTATGGAACGAGCAAAGGAGTTCATGAGGCCTGAATTGAAGCTGAAATACCGCCTAAAAGGTGCTGTGCAATACCTTGTTTATGGGAAATTTGCAGGTGAAAAGCAACTCATAGCAAAAGCTCCCTACAAGGGATTGGCTGTGTGTGCAGCATTACCTAGTATGCTTGTTTATCATATATGGTCAAAAAGTATCTGACAGTCTGAGTAGATAAGCGGTCATGTCGTTTTCTTTGGAAACAGAGGAACGATATGGCAATTTATATGTTATTCGATAACCCGGCAGATAAACAGAATATGACATTTCTGAACGGCTATGAAACAGCCAAGATTCGGCAGGTTTATCCTTCTCAGAAATGTAACTCCACCAAAGAAATGCTGACAGCCTGCAAAGATATGATCAGGCAGTCAGCGGAGGGTGACACTATCATCTGCTGGTATGATTTCATGACAGTTCTGTGCTGGTGGCTGTGTAAAGTACAGTTCAAAAATAGAAAGATTATAGCACTGAATATATTACTCAAAGATAAAGCAACTGCGAAAAACAAGCTGGCAAAGTTTTTATACAAGCCGATGCTGAAATCAAAAAAGGTTCAGGCGACGGTGACTTCTAAGAAGTACGGTGAGCATTTGAACGAAATGCTCGGAATCCAGAAGCAGTACACGCTGCTGCATGACACCTATCATGGTGGTTACAGCATTGAATATGAAGGAAAAGTTAATCCGAATACCGTGTTCTGCGGCGGCCGGAACGGTCGCGACTGGGAGCTTTTGATTAGAATTGCACAGGCGATGCCGGAAGTTACATTCAACTGTGTTATGCCGAAGGATAAGTATGAAGAGTACAAAGAGAACTTTGGCAAAAATATGGTGGTGAAGTCTGATATTCCTGAGCAGGAATTCCTTGAGTTCATGTGTCAGTCACAGTTGGTAGTTACACCGTTGGATACGGAAGCACCGGCTGGATTGATTGCTTTTTATCAGGCAGCCGCCAATGGGAAGATGGCGATTACGTCGGATACGGTAACTACACAGGAGTATTTCGCTGATGGCAGAGGTGCTTTGTGTGGCAAGGATATAGAAGACTGGAAAAATAAAATTCAGTACTATTTGCAGAATAGAGAAGAAGCTGACGTTAGTGCGGCAAAGTTTAAGAGTTTCCTTGAACGTGAGTGTTCTGAGGAGAAATATGCAAAGATATTGTGGGAGATGCTTGCGGGATGAAAGAGAGATATGAGGGAATAGATGGCTTGAAGGCCTATGCCATATTGGGGATTGCACTAATGCACATTCTGTCGAATGGAAATTTCGGTTTGAATGGGCTTGTGTTTCAGAAACTGATACCATCCTTTACGAACCTTGTATTCCTTTTTATGATGGTCAGCGGTTTTGGTATGTGCTGCGGCTACTACCAGAAATTCAAGGATCAGAAAATCGGTGTGGGAGAGTTCTATATCAAAAGATACAGCAAGATCTGGCCATATTTCGCATTACTCTGTGTGCTTGACTTCGTAATGTCACCTAGTAAGAGTGCGCTGTATGAGGTTTTTGCTAACCTGACACTATGCCAAGGACTTCTGCCGAATATGAACATATCGGTTATTGGTGTGAGCTGGACGCTGGCAGTGATTTTTGTGTTTTATCTGCTGTTTCCCTTTTTCTGCTTTCTGCTGGAAAACAAGAAACGTGCATGGTTGGTCTTTATTTGTGCTGTAATCTACAACTTTATGTGTAGCACATATTTCTTTGATGAAAGTCACATTGCAGATAGAGCAGCAGTAAATTTCAGCGCAAGGACAAATATTCTGTACTGTGCAGTCTATTTTATCGCTGGAGGCTTGATCTTCCTCTATCGGAAAGAGCTGGCTGAGTTCGCATCGAAGTACAGGGTCTTCGCCGGAGCGATTCTGCTGATTGCCACGGTTGCTTATTTTGCGGTAGGCGGCAATACACTCACAATGCTGTTCTTCTGCGTGGCAGCACTGGTCTATACCCTCGGATGCAAAGGGGGGGGGGACTGGTCAATCCAGTTGCCAAGTTCCTCGGTGGAATCTGCTTCGAGATTTACCTGTGCCACATGGTAATTTATCGTGTGCTTGAAAAGCTGCGCCTTGTTTATCTATTTGAAAATGGTCTGCTGGCATATATCTTCACAGCAGTTGCAGTCATCTGCGGTTCGGTTGTGTTCTCGGTATGTGCCAAGTGGTTCTTAAATAAAGTCGAAACATTCTTAAAAGAGAGAGTTAGGAGAGTTAATCATGTCTGAAGAAAAAAAGTTAAATGGTACGGTCATCGTCACTTATCGCTGCAATGCTCGTTGCTCCATGTGCAACCGTTATAAAGCACCTTCCAAGCCGGAAGAAGAAATCAGCATTGAAACCATCAAGAAGCTGCCGAAGATGTACTTTACCAATATCACCGGTGGCGAGCCGTTCATCCGTACCGACCTGAAGGATATCGTGCGTGAACTGTACAAGAAGTCCGACCGTATCGTTATTTCCACCAACGGTTTCTTCACCGACCGTATCGTTGACCTGTGCAAGGAGTTCCCGCAGATCGGTATTCGTATCTCTATCGAGGGTCTGGAACAGACCAATAACGAGATCCGTGGTCTGCAGAACGGCTACCAGCGTGGTTACGGCACACTGAAAAAGCTGCGTGAGATGGGCATGAAGGATGTCGGCTTCGGTATGACTGTTCAGGACAAGAACGCTCCTGACCTGGTGCCTCTGTACAAAATCTCCGATGAGATGGGTATGGAGTTCGCTACCGCTTCTCTGCATAACAGCTTCTACTTCGTTGAGGCAAAGAACATCATCCATGATCGTCCTATGGTCGCAAAGAATTTCGAGAATCTGGTCAATGAACTGCTCCGCAGCAACAGCCCGAAGAAGTGGTTCCGTGCATACTTTAATCACGGCCTGATCAACTACATCTATGGTCAGAAGCGTCTGCTGCCTTGCGACATGAGTTTCGACACCTTCTTCATCGATCCGTATGGTGATGTTATGCCTTGCAATGGTACCAAGGATAAAGAAGTCATGGGCAACCTGAACAATCAGACTTGGGACGAGCTGTGGAACAGCCCGGAGGCCGAGAAGGTTCGTGCAAAGGTTCGTTGCTGCGACCGTGACTGCTGGATGATCGGCAGCGTAAGTCCTGCGATGCACAAGTACATCTGGAAGCCTGCTACCTGGGTCCTGGTTCACAAGTTCAAGGCTCTGTTCACCAAGCATCCGTACAGCATGTACGAGCTGAAAATTTGCCGCGATTATCGTGATGGCAAAGTTACCAAAGAGAATCTGGATAAGTGCAGCACTTGCGATATGAACTGTGTGATCAACAACGGTCTGAGTGAGGCAAGTAAAGAGCAGCTGAAGCATAAAACCGGCGAGGAAATCGTGGATGCTGATATCGCAGCACAGCAGATGGAGACGAAGTAATGGTAAAGACAGCAGTAAAATCTTTCATTGGAAAAGTCCAGGCGAAGCGGTTTCAGGTGCAGGTAGGAAAAAATGTTTACATTGGAAAGCATTGCGCCTTAAAAGGGAAAAGCAATATTGTCTTGGAAGATGGTGTGACAGTACGCCCCTATACCCAAATCTGGTCTGGGGGGACGGTAAGAATTGGTATGGGCTCCGAAATTGGTGAGAGATGCAGGATTTCTATAGCCAACTCTCTGGAAATTGGAGAGAAAGTACTCCTCTCGCCAAATGTGTACATAACTGATTGTGATCATGAATACCGCAACATAAAGATTCCGGTGATTGATCAAGGAATTGTACAAAGAGGTCAGAGAGTTTCCATTGGAGAAGGTTCTTACATTGGAATCAATGCAGTGATAGTAGGCAATGTGAAAATTGGGAAGCATTGCGTTATTGGGGCCAATTCAGTGGTTACTAAAGATGTGCCGGACTATTGCGTAGCGGTTGGGAGTCCGACGAGGGTGATAAAAAACATAGCGAAAACAGAGTGAGGAAAAACGATGAAGGAGATACCGCACATTATTCATTACTGTTGGTTCGGTGGAAAACCGTTGCCGGAACAGTATAAAAAATATGTTGAAACATGGAAGAAAAATTTTCCGGATTATAAAGTGATGAAGTGGGATGAAAGTAACTTCCCGATTGATCAGTACAGTTACGCAAAAGAAGCTATACAGGCTGGCAAGATGGCTTTTGTAAGCGATGTTGCTCGAATTCATGCTTTATATGAATATGGTGGTCTCTATTTTGATACAGATGTTGAAGTATTAAAAAACTTTTCAGAGCTCTTGAAAGAACAAGGTGCAGTTCTTGGAACTGAAGATGAGAAAAAAACAATAGGAACTGGATTTATGGCTTTTGTGCCAAAGCATGAGATATGTTCTAAAATGCTGGGATATTATAAAAATAATAGTTTTGCAGATCAGAGCAGTACAATGTCAAACACACAGATTTTAGCACATCTACTACGAGAAAACTATGGTGTTGAACCGCTAGAAAAAATACAAAAATTTAATGATGTAACAGTATATCCATCGAGATATTTTACAGCCTACAATGGAGTGACTGGAAGAACTGAAATTACTAAAGATACTTGCTGCATTCATCATTTTGGGGCATCGTGGCTAAGTCCTACACGTAGATTTAAAGATAAAATCAAAACACTTATAAACAGAATTATCTAGAGTAGTAGGTGGGTTGTTAATATCTGAAAAAGTAAAAGGAAAGAAGTGGTTTGATAAATGACAGAAGAGCTTATTTCTGTAGTTGTTCCTATATATAAAGTTGAGAAATTCCTTCCTACTTGCATAGAGAGTATTATAAGACAGTCGTACAGAAATTTGGAATTAATTTTGGTAGATGACGGATCACCAGACTCATGTCCATCAATTTGTGAAAAATATAAGCAGGTGGATTCGAGAATTAAAGTGATTCACAAAAAAAATGGGGGGCTATCTGATGCGCGAAATGCAGGTTTAAAGATTGCAGAAGGAAAATGGATAACCTTTATAGATTCCGACGATTATGTGGGGATTAACTTTCTTGAGAAGCTCTATTCATCGGCGACAAGTGTGGGAGCAGATATTAGTATTTGTGATTACAAAGCCGTGATTGATGATACAGGCATAGAAAAGGAAGAAACAAATATAGAAGTGTTTGATAATGTAAAATGTCTTGAGGAAATGTATCATCCACAAAAACATGGCATGGAATTCGTTGCATGGGGAAAGCTGTATCGAACAGCATTATTTAAAAAGAATAAGATTGAATATCCGGTTGGAAAGATTCATGAAGATACGTTTACAACCTACAAACTGATATACGCAGCCCCCAAAATTGTATTCTGTAACGCAAGTGAATACTTCTATAGGCAACGAGAAGCAAGCATAATGACAAGTTCGTTTAATATAAAAAGACTTGTAATGATAGATGCGACGCGAGAGGCCTGTCATTTTTTTGAGAAGGTCGGAGAAACCCATTTGTTTGAGTTGGCTATAAATGCGCACTTTAGAAATTATGTGATTATGTATAGCGAAATGGAAAAAAATAGAAATACCTTTGAAAACTACAAAATTGAGAGGAAAAAAATTATTCGGAATTTCCGAAGAGATTACAAACGCTATAATAAAAATGCAAATCTGGAAACAAAAAAACGTGTTTTTTACACTTTGTTCTATCTAATTCCTGCTGCAAGCTATTCTAGCTTTTTATGAAGAAAGGAGGGTGGATATTAAGCAATGAAAATACAGATTAATCGAAGCAAAATAATTTTTGTGATTTACATGATTTTTGTTCTGAATGTTACACACAGCATATTCTATTCTAATTCGGCACGTGCATTACAAATCCCCTTGGCTATGCTGGGATTATTCTATATGTTTGTGGCTGACAAAGGATTTGGAAAAATAAGAGTTAAATCAATAAATGAGTTTAATGCTTTTTGTACGCCGATGATTGTTATTACTATGATTTCGGTGTACACATCCATTGCAGTATATCATACAACAAACCCGAGCGATTGGAAACAATCTATCATGAGGTGTTTTTATTATGTGGTTCCTTTTTTGACAGCCTATTATTCAGTCAGAAAGTTTAGAAATGATACACCAAGATTGTTAATTATAAGTGGTCTAATTTCGTATTCAACCGTTTTTATTAGATATATTTATTATGGCGGATTTGGAATCCTTTTGCATTTTTCTAACAATAAAGTAAATGGCATATCTCTGGAAGTACATAATTTAACATATTGTATGGGATTGTTTTTCCTATACTACTTACTGAGTGATAAGTATGACAAGAAATTTAAAACTAAAATTTGTTTGATCTTAATGCTTGGTATCTTTTTTGGTGATAAACGGGCACTATATCTTGGAATGGCAGTTACGTTGTTGGTATATTTTCTTTTCCACAAATTTAAGGAAAAAAGGCTGACTTTATTAAAAATCATTTTTTCCTTTTATATTGCTGCGGCTTTTGTATATTTGATATTGATTAAGACTGGTGTTTTTGAAGCACTATTGTATAAATATGGGATCAATGATATGTCTCGTCTTACTTTTTGGAATTACTTTTCGAGTGCATATGAAATAAGTCCTTTCTACTGGGGAAGAGGAATTGCATATACGGATAATATTATGGGTGCAACGGAAACAATGCGTGAGATGCATGTCACAGCTGCGACAAATATCCACAATGATATCCTTAGAGCTTATATTGGTTGGGGATGCCTTCCGATGCTTTATTATCTTGTTAATTTTTTCTTACTTCGTGTAAATCGTTTTATTAAAGATAAAAATGAGGAAAATGGTTGGCGGTATTTTGCAATAGCAAGCCTATACTTATTTATTAATTTTTTTGACAATATGTTATCTGCAGAAAACTTCAATTTATGCTTCTTTGTTGTATATTTGTTGCTGGTTAATGATCTAGAATCTAAAAATGATTCTGCAGAGATTAGTGCTTGAATTTTCATATACTAATTTGGTGGAGATTAAATGGAAGTAAAAGATAGAGAAAAATCACTGATAAAAAATACAGGTATATTAGCAATTGGCACGTTGGCATCTAAAGTCTTTTCGTTTTTTCTGCTACCATTATATACCGCAGTTCTTACTACGGAGGATTATGGCACAGTAGATGTATTGCAAACAGTAGCACTTTTTGCTATGCCTTTTGTTACATTACAACTTTGTTCTGCAGTATTTCGGTTTATTATTGAAAAGAAGGAAGATATAGAAAAAACTACTGTAATTACAACAGGAATTTTCGTTGAATCTGTAAATGTTATTCTATTTTCATTTGTTGTATGGATTTTAAATTTTAAATTTAATATTCAGTATTGTGAACTGTTTATATTGAACTTTGCATCTTCAGCTTTATTAGAGATCGTTCAGAACATTATAAGAGGATTTGGCAATAATGGAACCTACTCAATCATGAGTTTTATCATGACAGTAGTTTCGCTTATATCCAATGTTGTCATGATTCTTTTTATGGGAATGAAAGGCGACTCCATTTTAATTGCATCGACGATAGCCGCCTTAGTTGCTGCCGCATTCGGAATTTGCAAACAAAAATTATGGAGATATCTGAAATTTTCAACATTTTCACTTCAAGAACTGAAGAAAATGTTGAAGTATAGTCTTCCGTTGATTCCCAATGCAATATCTTGGTGGATTGCAAATACATCTGATCGACTGCTGATTCGCTATTTTATTGGTGCAAGTGGAAATGGAATCTATGCGGCAGCAAATAAGATTCCATCAATATATACAACAATATTCAACGTATACAACATTGCGTGGATTGAATCATTGTCAAGAAGTGTTGGTGATAAGAAGCAGGATGAATTTATAAATAGTATGTTCGAGAAGAGCATCCGTTTATTTGCGTGCATATGTATTGGAATCATATGCTGTATGAGCCTCTTTTTCAATATGTTAATTGGTGAGGCATATCATTCTGCATATGCACATGTATATATTCTTCTTATTGCTATTTTCTTTAATTCGATATGTTCCTTGTTGGGGGGGATATTTACTGCATATAAAGAATCAGGAATAATTGGAAAAACAACGGTAATTGGTGCGGTTGTTAATTTTATAGTAAATTTGATGTTTATAAAATTTATTGGGCTCTATGCTGCATCGATGTCTACGCTTATCTCTTATGTTGTTATTGTTTGTGTAAGAACAAAGCATGTAAAGAAATTTATGAAACTGGTGTACCCGAAAGAATTTCTTGTTCAGGCGAGTATTGCTCTTATTGTGGTATCTATAGGATATTTTATGAGAGTAATATGGGTTAATGCTTTGATTCTATTCGTTCTGTTTCTGTGGTGCGCCTACAGTAACAAAGAATTAGCAAAAACTATAATTGAACCGATTTTAAATAGGCTTGGAAGAAAACATGAAAAACAAAGTAATAATTAAGGTTAAAAAGAAATTATATAATGTGATTGCACTCCCAGTTTTGAAAAAATTGTTTAGAATTTTACCAATATCAAGGAATAAAATTGTATTTGATAATTTCTGTGGAAAAGGTTATGGAGGAAATCCCAAATATATTGCAGAGGCTATTTTAGATTCTAAGGTTAAAGATATTGATCTGATTTGGCTTGTTGATAATTTTATGTCTGATGAAGAAAGAACCCTTTTTCCCAGTAATATTAGGCTTGTTAATAATGAATCGATTAGAGGACTGTTTGAACGTGCTACCGCTAAAATCTGGGTTGATAATGTTAGACACTATCATCCAATAAAAAAAAGAAAAGAACAGATTTATTTGCAAACATGGCATGGAAGTATGGGAGCAAAAAGAATAGAAAAGGATGCGGAAAATCTACTTCCAAAAGAGTATGTTAGAGAGGCAAAGTATGATGGCTTGATTACAGACGCAATTATTGCAGATAATTATTTGCAAGAGCAGATATATTTGCGTGCATTTTGGTTAAAACCTGATACTGAAATCCTACGATTTGGATTTCCCCAAAATGATGTAATAGAAAGGGATAAAAATAATTCGGCTAAAATTGACTGCTTAAGGAATACACTTTCTATTAATAGTCAGATTTATTATGTACTTTATGCACCTACTTTTAGAGACGATTTTTCAACGGAAGGCTATAATATTGATTTTGAAAGCGTTATTAAGGCGTTTGAAATTAGAATGAAGAAAAAAACGAAAATTATTATTAGACTTCACCCCAATGTTGCATTTCAAAAGGAAAAAATTCATTTTTCAGAGAGGATATTAGATGGTACTGATTATCCTAATATGCAGGATTTGGCATTGGTTTGTGATGCGGTTATTTCCGACTATTCTTCGACATTATTTGATTTTTCAATGCTTGCTAAACCAGCTTTCGTGTGTGCGTTGGACTACGAGGAATATAAAAAGAAAAGGGGATTCATTCCAGAATTTTATGAATTTCCATTTCCATTTGCAACAAGTAATAATGAATTGATCAATGTGATTCGAAAATATGATGAAAAAGAATATAAAGACAATATTAGTTCTTTTTATTCAAAATATCCAACATATTGTGATGGCCATTCGTCAAAGCGTGTATGTGATTGGATACTAACTCATATAGGTTAAACAGCTACGAGGCATCGCTGTGTATTCAGTGGATTTATTTTTTACATAATTGAAAGGAAGAAAAATGTCTATTATTGCAATCTTAACAGCTGGTGGTACAGGAACGAGAACACACCAGGATTTACCCAAACAGTTCATTACAGTGGAGAATAAACCTATAATCATTTATACATTAGAAGCATTTCAGCAACATCCTAGTATTGATGAGATATATGTTTCATGTCTTGAGGGATGGGATGCTGTCCTTGAAGCGTATGCCAAACAATTTAATATCACAAAATTGAAGAGAATTGTACCGGGAGGAGCGACTGGTCAAGAGTCGATATATAATGGATTAAAGGCTATTAAACAGGATAATGAATCAACAGATGACATTGTAGTGGTTATCCATGATGGAAATAGACCGATGCTTCCTCAAGATGTCATTACAGATAATCTTGTAAAGCAAGAAAAGTATGGATCCGCTGTTACAGTTATTCCAACCACGGAAGTTGTATTTGTGTCTAAGGATGGTATTGAATCTAATGCAGCACTAAATAGAGATGAATTGTGGAGAACTCAAACACCGCACTCCTACAGATTTAATGAACTTTGGGATACACACAATAAAGCTATTGCTGATGGTGTTGGTAATATGGCGGCATCGTGTTCGTTGATGCAAAAGTACGGTTACACTACTTATTTTTCCAAAGGATCAGAAAAGAATATTAAGATTACTACGGTTGAGGATATTGAAATTTTTAAGGCATTATTGAGTGCAAAGAATGATGACTGGATTAAAAAGTAAGGGGGAGTAAAATGCGACTTTTAGAGTCCAAGAGGTATAGAGATGATTTAAAAAAGGCAATTTCAAATACCGATCTAAGTGAATTGAATAATAAGAGTATTTTTATTACTGGAGGACTTGGCTTAATTTGCTCTACGATTGTTGATGTGCTACTTGTTGGGTGTAATACAACAATTTATGTGGGTGCGAGAAATGAACAACATTTTTTGGAAAGGTTCGGTGGTATTGATGCGGTAAAATATGTTCACTACGATGCTCTTTCTGACTTTGTTTTTCCATTTAATTTAGATTATATAGTTCATGGTGCAGGGCTTGCCAGTCCTGATCTTTATACTTCAATGCCGGTAGAAACACTTTTATCTAACCTTGATGGTGTTCATGTCTTACTTAAATATCTAAAAGACAGAAATTCCGGTAGATTGCTTTATATTTCATCAAGTGAAGTATATGGTAAAAAAACGACAGAAAAACCTTTTGTTGAAGGAATATATGGCGAAGTAGATATTGATAGCATACGATCCTCTTATGTGATTGCAAAAAGAGCGGCAGAAATGATGTGTAAAGCATATTCCTCTGAGTATGATGTTGATACTGTAATTGTCAGACCGGGTCATATATATGGGCCTTCGGCAAAAAGAAATGATCGGAGAATTTCATCAGATTTCGCTTTTAAAGCGGCATATGGTGAAAAACTTGAAATGAAAAGCAGTGGATTACAAAAAAGATCATACTGTTACTCAGTAGATTGTGCCATTCAGATTTTGACTGCTTTGATGAAGGGTGAAAAAGGCCAAGCATATAATGTCGGACATGATGATGTCGTTACAATTAAGGAAATGGCAGAAATATATGCAGATGCAGGTTCGGTTGCTTTGACAGCAACTGAACCAACTAAAGATGAAGTGAGAGCTTTCAACCCTATGAGGAATTCAGCATTAGATAATAGTAAATTGAAAAAATTGGGATACAAAGATACTTTTTCTGTAGATGAAGGATTAAGACATACCGTTGAAATTCTCAAAGAAATAGCATGGGACCACGATTAAAAATTATCCACTTAATGTGGAATAATTGCAGTTGACTATAGACATGAGTGAGGAAATAATCTTGAGAGCAGAGCAGAGCAGAGCAGAGCAGAGCAGAGCAGAGCAGAGCAGAGCAGAGCAAAGACTTATATGCAATAGATGTGATGAAATATATAATGGCATTTTGCGTTATAGCGATTCATACGACTCCTTTAAAGGGTATTGATAACAACATTATTTACATATTGTATGAAGTAGCTGTTTCTATTGCAGTACCTTTCTTTTTTCTCTCAACTGGTTATTTGATTGGAAGAAAAATTCGAAACAAAAAAGAATTTGATGATGTGTTAGTAGAAAGACAACAGAAGAAAGTAATAAGATATTATGTTATCTGGACGCTTGTATATTTGCCATTGACGATTTGGGGATTCTACAAGGCCGGAGATGGATTTGTAAAATCATTTGTTCAGTTTATTAGAAATGTGTTTTTTCAAGGAGAAAATTATTATTCATGGCCTTTATGGTATCTTTTGTCGGCAGTATATGGCTTAACAATTCTCAAATTATTGGTGGAAAGTCAAAAAGAAACAAAGAAATTTAATTTTTATAGTATTATTATTATTTTCTTTTGTGTGTTTATGCACTTTGCTACAGATTATATAGTTAATCTCAATACGACTAATAATGTGGTTGTGACATTTTCTTTATTGGTTGAGAAGACCATAAGAAAAGGACGCATTTTCTCAGGCGTATATTATATTTTATTGGGTAATCTAATTGCTAAAAGCGAATATCATATTGGTAGAATTTATTTACTAGCCATATTTATTGCATCGTACTTGATAGTAGCATTTACTTCTTTTCTCCCGATAAAAATGATTATGTGCATAACGTTTTTCTTACTTGTTATTTCGGTTAAGGCCACCGGAAATGGAATTTATTTTAGACGCACAAGTACGATTATGTATTATACACATATGATTGTTTTCTTCGTACTTAATATCACAGTAAATAAGGAAATGTACGGATGGGTAGGCTTTGCTTTTTGTTGTATTGTGACAAATATATTAGCTTATGTTTTGAATACAGGAAAATTCAAAAACTGTAAATTGTTAAGAACATTATTTGGGCCAATGGCAACATGAATGGTAGGCGTTCAGTGTCAGTGCGGCTAGTTTGATACTTTTGAAAGTGCCATAATCATGGAAAACGAGAGTATTTTAGTCTCAGTATTCCCACTGGCATTCACAGTAGTGGATCATTTCACTACACTGCCGCTTCCCACTATGGGGCTATTTTACTCTACTTAAGAAGAGAGGAAGTCCCATGATGAATAAACGTGCACCTCGCCACTCTGATGAAGAGAGGCATCAGATCATACTCGCTGCCAGAGCATCCGGTTTAAGCGATTTTGAATACTGTAGAAATAACAGCATCCCGAGCAGTACCTTTTACAGGGCACTGGCTCGATTACGTCAGCAGGCCTGTGAGCTTCCTGCAAGATCCGAAAGACTCGAGTGCAAGCAGGAGGTTGTTCCGATAAATATATCAGAACTCCCAATCAGCAGAGAGGATCGGATGCATCCGGTCTCACACGTGGTCGATGAACCATCACCTGCTTCGTTTGAAGCAACGATGCGCATCACATTTGGAGGCGGCACGCTGGAACTGACCAATCAGGCAGATACTGCACTGGTTGCCAGTATCCTGAGCATGTTGAGGGGACATTGGGGTCTGACCCCATAAAGAAAAAATAAACATTTCTAAAGAAACTATTAACGAGAATAAGAGAATAGGCTACTAGCACTGCTTTAATAATTACACAAATCTTTGTGGAAGGCACGTTGGGCAAGCTTCAATGGAGGAGAGATTATGAACACGACATTACTTATCATGGCCGCCGGAATTGGCAGCCGATTTGGAACAGGAATAAAACAGTTGGAACCGGTCGATGATGCTAACCATATCATCATGGACTACTCGATCCATGATGCGATTGAGGCTGGTTTCAACCATGTAGTATTTATCATCCGCAAGGATATCGAGAAAGAATTCAAAGAGGTCATCGGAGACCGCATTGCCTCCATTTGTTCCTCTCACAATGTAACGGTAGACTATGCTTTCCAGGATATCAACGACATTCCGGGAACTCTGCCGGAAGGACGTACAAAGCCGTGGGGAACCGGTCAGGCTGTGCTGGCAGCGAAGAAGGTCATCAAGACCCCGTTCATCGTTATCAATGCAGATGATTACTATGGCAAAGAAGGTTTCAAGGCTGTTCATGAGTATCTGGTGAATGGCGGTAAGTCTTGTATGGCGGGCTTTGTGTTGAAGAACACACTGTCTGATAACGGTGGTGTGACCCGTGGCGTGTGCAAGATGGACGACCAGAGTAATCTGACCGAGGTTGTGGAAACCAAGAATATTGTAAAGACCGCAACCGGAGCAGAAGCGGACGGAGTGGCTGTTGATGTGAATTCTCTGGTATCCATGAATATGTGGGGCTTGACTCCTGATTTTTTGGATGTGCTGGAGGAGGGCTTCAAGGAGTTCTTCGAGAAAGAAGTACCGGGTAATCCGCTGAAAGCAGAATATCTGATTCCGATATTTATCGGAGAACTGTTATCAGAAGGAAAGATGTCTGTGAAGGTGCTGCGTACCAATGACACCTGGTATGGAATGACTTACAAAGAGGATGTTGCAGCAGTAAAAGAAAGCTTCAGTAAGATGCTGGAGAATGGTACATATAAGGGAGATTTATTCTCTGATCTGTAATGCATGTAGCCACGGGAAACCGTGGCTATCTGTGGTATCTGGCAAAAACTCAATTGACATTCTTAGCCCATTTTGTTATATTAAAATTACATATCTGGGAAAGTTCTTTAACCGTTCGGTTATCTAATCCCCATATGAGAAAACAAGAAAATATGGCGGAGAAGATGGAACGGAACATGTAAGATATCGGCATTCTTCTTTGCCATCATAAGAAGGGAGAATGTGGATGCAGAGAAGAAAACTGGAAGAATTGAGTCTGATGGATGATTTCCTGTTTAATGCAATGCTGACTCATCCGGAAACAGGAGAGAAGTTTACCAATAAGATTCTGAAGCTGTTATTTAATCGTGAGTTCAAAAATCTGAGGGTAAGTGCACAGAAGGTTTATGCAGGGATGAATACAGATTTGCGAGGTGCAAGGTTAGATGTCTGTATTGAAGGAGATTGTGTAAGCATTGAAGGTGATGAGATCCCTTCGGTATATGATGTGGAACCGGATCAGAACAATAAGGAAAAAGATATTGCGGCGTTTCCAAGGCGGTCAAGATTCTATCATGCAATCATTGACAGCAGGAGCCTGAAATCTGGAGAAGATTTTGGTAAGCTGAAGCAGGTATACGTCATCTTTATCTGTAATTATGATCCGTTTGGTTATGACAGAGTATTGTATACGATAAAGAACCGGTGTCTGGAAGAACCAGAGATGAATTATGATGATGGTGCTGAAACTATTGTGTTGTATACAAAAGGAACAAAGGGAACGATATCAGAAGGACTCAGACAGTTTTTGAATTACATGGAGAATACGGACCAGAATAATGCAGTGAATGAAGATTTGAAGGACATCCAGAAAATGGTGGATGTAGTTAAGCGAGACGGGGAGGTGTCATTACAATATATGAAGAGTTTTGAACATGACCAGTTGATGTATGAAGAAGGACGTCTGGCAGAAATAAAAAACACAGAACGTGAAAAGAAGCGGGCTGATATGGCACAGAGCCGGATTAAAGAATTAGAGGCAGAGCTGAAAAAGTATAGGGAAAAACCTACTGCATAAGATTGGTTGTAACAACACAGATAGCCACGGGAAACCGTGGCTATTGCGTAAATCCTTAAACATGAGTACTGGGTATCAAAAATCCCCGCATTTTACAGAATAGATATGCACATTGAAAAATCAAGTTTTTTTGTATCGGCTTGGACATTCTTTCTGGATTCTGGGCGACCATGGAAGAAGATCATCAATAAACCTGAGATCTTTGTCATCCATATGCTGAGGGATATAATGCCGTGTGGACAAACTGAACTTCAGGAGTTCACACGGTATATTTTGAGGGCTGCTATATAGTTTATAACGAAAATAAAAGAAACGGAGTGAAGGGAAGATGAACTTATCAAAAATACATCATATTGCAATTATCGTATCTGACTACGAAGTTGCTAAGGATTTCTATGTGAACAAGCTGGGCTTCTCTGTCATCAGAGAAAACTACCGCCCAGAGCGTAAGGATTGGAAGCTGGATCTTCGTGTCAATGAATATACAGAGCTGGAGATTTTCGCTGAGGAAAATCCTCCGAAGCGTGTGAACTATCCAGAAGCCTGTGGTCTACGCCATCTTGCGTTCTGCGTAGACAGTGTGGAACAGACAGTGAAAGAGCTGAGGGAATTAGGCATAGAATGTGAGCCGATTCGGGTTGATGATTATACCGGCAGGAAGATGACTTTCTTTCATGACCCGGACGGATTGCCGTTGGAGTTGCATGAGTAAAAAGGTGGATAAAATGATATTTCGCAAGGTCAAAAAAGAGGATTTTAATAGAGTCAATGGTAAGGTATATGAAGAGTTTTGAACATGATCAGTTGATGTATGAAGAAGGCGCCTGGCAGAAATAGAAAATACAGAACGGGAAAACTCGCTTTACGTAAAAATGGTTTCATGATATCATTATTTTTATAAATGATGGTTACGTGGAACTTTTTTCTTGGCTTGTGGAGGTGCTGGAATGACAGGAAAGAAAAAGCTGCCAATAGGAATAGACATTTTTGAAAAATTAGACAGGGAAGAATTCTATTACGTAGATAAAACTGGGATGATCGAAGATCTGTTACAGAACAGGAGTGAAGTAAATCTTTTTACCCGTCCGAGGCGTTTTGGTAAATCCTTAAATATGAGTATGATGAAGGCTTTTTTTGAAATTGGCGCTAGTCCTGCATTGTTCAAAGGCTTGAAGATTTCGGAGAGGAAAGAACTTTGTGAGAAATATATAGGACAGTTCCCAGTGATTTCTATCAGTCTAAAGAGTGTAGAGGGATTGTCTTTTACAGCAGCCGGTGATGCATTAAAAACGGTTATAGGAACAGAAGCTTTCTGTGAGGCATTTCTGGAACAGAATCCGGAGAAAATAGAAGAGATATTCAGCGATTATCTCTGGAATAATTGTAAAGTGATGTTGGGTTGATGGAGAAACAAATGATTACAAAGGTAAATTTTGGTAAGAGAATAAGTGATTTACGAATCGGGGGGGGGCAAAACTCAGCTCGTGAAATGAGCCTTGCGCTGGGACAGAACCCGAGTTATATTAATCGGATCGAAAATGGCAAAGCACTGCCATCGATGCAGGGATTTTTCAGCATCTGTGAGTATCTGCAGATCACACCGGGTGATTTTTTTAATGAGGATTCAGAAGCTCCGCGGGAAGTGCGGGAGCTACTGGAGAAGATTGAGATGCTTACACCTGAACAGAGGACTCTGATCAGACAGGTAGTTGAGCAGTTTTTGGGAGAATAATTCCATAAAAGATAAGCAGGAGACCTTTACGGCCGCCTGCTTATCTTTTATATTTTGAGTAAATTCCTGAAATCAAACACATCTTCTTCATCCATCAGGCGTTCTATTTCATTGAGATTCGGATCGGAGTGTTCGAGCTCCCTTGAAAATCGATAGCAGATGGAAATCATATCTTCAAAGGTAAGATGACGGTCATTTTTTAACCAGGTTCCTACGGCAAGTTCGTGGATCATGAAGGTGCAGACGACAGCCATTTTGACTTTGGCAAAGATCTGATCGTCATAAACGGCTCCACAGAAGTAGGTATAGATCCAGTAGAGGAGAAGCTGTTCTTCGTGAACCGTCCAGTCTGGATAATCGTGCGCGAAGGCGGCATAAATTTCTGTAAGCTCCGTATCACTTTGGCAGGAATCATAAAGTGGAACGAGAGTTTTCCGAAGGTATGTATGCCAGCCTGGGCGAAGAACCTCCATCTGTGGGATAACTGTGCGCCAGATCTGTTTGCATAGAGCAAGCAGGGAGACTGTATCAGAGGTAGAATCTTTGCAGGGCTGTTCAGAAGTTACCAGACAATCGTTATTCCATTTCTGAATCTTGTTCAGAAATCTCTCGCCATATCCGGATTTTTGATGCCGACCGCAGATATCTTCCCACTGGAACAGCTCATTTTTGTCCAGACTGAGCTGGAAATCATGTGCACATGCCAGAAGTTTCTGACGGCGTAATCTGACTGGTATGGAGCGATCCTGAATCACGGAGAAAAGATAATCTCTAGTGTCCATCAAGGCAGTAAAAAGGAAATAATCGAAGTCATCGTAAGTTTCTTCCGGTGCTGCGACTTCTCTGGTGAAGAATGTGATTTTTTCTTTGTGGGATAAAAAAATTCTCGCGGCTTCCGGGCAGGAGAGGGACAGGGAGTATTCCCGCAGTCCTTCAAATTCTTCAATGTGACGTGGATATTTTCGGCAGGTGTCGCATAACATATCTTTACCGGCTTCGCTGTAGATATCGCAGAGATTGTCTTCATTCAGAAATGCACAGCGTTTGTCATACTGACAGAAAGAATGTTCTTTCCAGTCGATGTCATTGTGAAGTCTGTTTCGAAAAGGACCTTTGAATCTACGGTATTTCTGGAGGCTTTTTTCATCGATCATGATCTGCCATCCGGCACAGCAGGTATCGGGACAGGCACCTGCGATACAGGAAAATTCTTTATAAAAAGTAGGTTTTGTTATCTGCATGTCTTGTTCTCCTTAACTTTATGTGCGATAATGTTCAGCAAAAGTATAACATTTTGTAGTGTAAACTACAATGAAAGGAGTCATTCATGGAGCAATATATAAATAATGCACCGTTTGCATTGGTAATCGTGTTTTTGATCATAGGTTTTGTGTTCCTGATCAAAGGAGCAGATTTTTTTGTAGAGGGAAGTTCCAGCATTGCAAAGAAACTGAAAGTTCCTTCAATCATCATCGGGCTGACGATCGTTGCAATGGGAACATCCCTTCCGGAAACTGCAGTCAGTGTGACTGCATCATTGGTGCACAATAATGAACTTGCAGTCAGTAATGTAGTCGGATCTAATATTTTTAATCTGATGTTTGTGATCGGTGTTTGTGCGATAATGACACCGATCATGGTGCAGAAGGATACGATCGCGAGGGATATCCCGCTTTCTGTTATCTGTGCGCTGCTCCTTCTGGGACTTGGATATCTTGCATGGGGGGATGCGCATGGTATGACACTGGGCCATTTGGACGGAGCTGTTTTTCTGGGCGCATTTGCGGGATATATTTTCTATATGATCCGGACTGCAATGAAAGCAAGGGCCGAAGGGAAAAAAGTTGAGATCGAAGCAGTTGAGGAGCTGGAAGATGGAGAACTGAAACTGTTGTCTTATCCAAAGAGTATTCTCTGCATTGTTGGTGGTGCAGTGGCAATTGCATTTGGTGGGGATATGACAGTTGATGCGGCAAGCAGGATCGCAATAAATCTGGGAATGAGCCAGACACTTGTGGGATTGACGATAGTTTCAATTGGAACGTCACTTCCTGAACTGGTTACTTCTGTGGTTGCGGCACGCAAAAATGAAGTTGATATGGCAGTGGGAAATGCAGTCGGATCGAATATATTTAATATTCTGATGGTCCTTGGTATTGCATCTGCTATCAGTCCAGTGTCGCTGATCAGTGAAAATGTGATCGATATTCTGGTCCTTGTCGGCTTTTCTGTCGTAGTCTGGTTTTTTGCCAGAAGTGACAGGAAAATCACAAGAAACGAGGGTATTGCCATGGTGGCAATGTATCTGATCTACACGGCATATATTATTATGAGATGACTGCCATTCGATATGGTAATTGCAGGCATTTGCAGATAAACTTGAACTCCTGCAGTTTTTGTGTTATGATAGACCAAAATTTGGCTTTTATAAAATTATGCTTATTTTTTACATTATAGTTTGCTTTATATAAAGTTAAGAAGAGAAGAGGAGAAATATTTATGTGTGGAATAGTTGGTTTTACAGGATGCCATCAGGCAGCCCCGATCCTTCTGGATGGCCTTTCTAAGCTGGAATATCGTGGATATGATTCCGCGGGTATTGCGGTTCGTGATGGCGAAGGTGAGACAGAAGTCATTAAAGCAAAGGGACGTCTGAAGGTTTTATCCGAGAAGACAAATGACGGAGAATCTGTTCCGGGTACATGTGGTATCGGACATACCAGATGGGCGACGCATGGTGAACCATCTGAGAACAATGCGCATCCGCATGTCAGCGATGACGGAAATGTTGTTGCAGTTCATAACGGTATTATTGAGAACTATCAGGAGCTGAAGGATAAACTTCTTCGCAAAGGTTATGCATTTTATTCTGAGACCGATACAGAAGTTGCTGTTAAACTGGTGGATTATTATTACAAGAAATACGAGGGAACACCGGTCGATGCGATCAATCATGCAATGGTCCGTATCCGTGGTTCTTATGCACTTGCGATCATGTTTAAAGATTATCCGGAAGAAATCTATGTAGCTCGTAAAGACAGCCCGATGATTCTGGGTGTTTCTGATGGAGAGTCTTACATTGCATCTGATGTTCCGGCTATTCTGAAATATACAAGAAATGTATATTATATCGGCAACCTGGAGATGGCTCGTGTCCGCAAGGGCGAGATTACATTCTACAATCTGGACGGAGAAGAGATCCAGAAACAGATGAAAACGATCGAGTGGGATGCAGAAGCAGCAGAAAAGGCCGGTTTCGAGCATTTCATGATGAAAGAGATCCACGAGCAGCCGAAAGCAGTTCAGGACACTTTGAGTTCTGTTGTGAAAGACGGACAGATCGATCTTTCTGAAATCGGACTTACAGATGAAAATATTCAGGACATTGACCAGATTTATATTATCGCATGTGGTTCTGCATATCATGTGGGAATGGCTGCACAGTATGTATTTGAAGATATGGTTCGTGTTCCGGTTCGTGTTGAGCTGGCATCCGAATTCCGTTACAGAAATCCGATTCTGAATCCGAAAGCGCTGGCAATCATTATCAGCCAGTCCGGTGAGACTGCAGACAGTCTTGCAGCACTGCGTCTCTGCAAAGAAAACAACATCCGTACACTTGGCATTGTGAATGTGGTTGGTTCCTCTATTGCACGTGAAGCAGACAATGTCTTCTATACACTTGCTGGTCCGGAAATCTCTGTTGCAACAACAAAAGCGTACAGCACACAGCTGATTGCAGCTTATGTGCTGGCTATTCAGTTTGCAAAAGTAAAAGGTACGATTTCCGAGGAACAGTACGCGGCATATATTAAAGAACTTGAAACTCTGCCGGATAAGATCCAGAGAATCATCGATGACAAAGAACGCATCCAGTGGTTCGCATCTAAACAGGCGAATGCAAAAGATGTATTCTTCATCGGTCGTGGCATCGATTATGCAATCTGTCTGGAAGGCAGCCTGAAGATGAAAGAAATCAGCTACATCCATTCTGAGGCATATGCAGCAGGTGAGCTGAAACACGGAACTATCTCCTTGATCGAAGACGGTACACTGGTGATCGGCGTTCTCACTCAGCCATCCCTGTATGAAAAAACAGTCAGCAATATGGTAGAGTGCAAGAGCCGTGGCGCTTACCTGATGGGTCTGACTACATTTGGAAATTATAATATCGAAGATACTGCGGACTTCACCGTATATATGCCGAAGACAGATCCGCATTTTGCAACATCCCTTGCAGTCATTCCACTGCAGTTGCTGGGATACTATGTAAGTGTTGCCAAGGGTCTTGATGTAGATAAGCCGAGAAACCTTGCAAAGAGCGTAACGGTTGAATAAAGATTTAACATTTAAGCGGAAAACCGTCAGGCTTTCCGCTTTTTATCTTTCATCCACATCTGGATATATTCCATCTGTTCCTGGTCGGATATTTCCTGTGATCCGGGGTCATTTCCGGCGGCAAGGCAGCAGAAGAGCACAAATGCCTGCAGGCAGAAAAACACAATAAGTGCTACAATGATCAAATTCCGCACCCCCTTTCACTGAAACTGGAATATATTAATATAGAAACCTTTATCTGGAGTATATGCATGAACGAGTCATTTTATACAGGAAAGGGAATCGGAGTGGCAATTCTTGACACGGGAATCTATCCGCATATAGATTTTGACAGCAGAATTTGTGCTTTTGCGGATTTTATAGCGCATAAAAAATCTCCATATGATGACAATGGACATGGAACCTGTGTAGCCGGAATTCTGGCCGGGAGTGGCAGGGCCTCCATGGGAAAATATAAAGGGATGGCACCAGGCAGCAGGATAGCAGCACTCAAAGTACTCGATCGGTTTGGGAATGGAAATAAAGAAGATGTTCTGCAGGCTTTTCGTTGGATTTTACAGAACAGGGAACGATACAGGATTCGAATTGTTAATATTTCTGTGGGAACGACTTATCGCACACGAAACGATCAGGATGTACTGGTGCAGGGGGTGGAGAGATTATGGGATGAAGGGCTGGTTGTGGTCGCGGCGGCAGGAAATCAGGGACCGAAGCCGGGGAGCGTGACGGCACCTGGATGTAGCAAAAAGATCATTACGGTGGGATCCAGTGATATGCTCTCGGGAAAGCGGGCAGTATCCGGACGGGGACCGACGTTTGAATGTGTATGCAAGCCGGATCTGGTGGCACCGGGACGGCAGATCATGGCGTGTACCCCGGGAGCTGGAAACCTGTACAGCATGAAAAGTGGAACGTCCATGTCAACACCGCTGGTGTCCGGTGCGATTGCGCTGGCACTGGAAAAAGATTCTCTGCTTTCCAATGTAGAGATTAAAATGATGCTGCGAGACAGCTGCGATGATATGGGACTGCCGAGAAACCAGCAGGGATGGGGAAAGTTCAACTGCAAAAAGTTTTTGGCATTATAGGAAATGCACATGATTGTATAAATAAAAATGCATGATTTTACCATAGTAAAGACTGAAAGTATTGACGGAACTCCTTTTTTCGGATAGAATAGTAGAAAATTGGCAATTGTTCGGAGATAAACAGTTGCAAAAAATCAGATATCAGACAAGGGAGACGTATTATGGAAAAAATTCAAATGACGACACCGTTGGTAGAGATGGACGGAGATGAGATGACCAGAATTCTCTGGAAAATGATCAAAGATGAACTTCTTCTTCCGTTTATTGATCTGAATACAGAGTATTATGATCTCGGACTGAATTATCGTAATGAAACAGATGATCAGGTTACGATTGATGCCGCCGAAGCAACAAAGAAGTATGGTGTTGCAGTTAAATGTGCGACGATCACTCCAAATCATGCACGTATGGACGAATATGATCTCAAGAAGATGTACAAGAGCCCGAATGGTACGATCCGTGCAATCCTTGATGGAACAGTATTCCGTGCACCGATCGTTGTAAAGGGAATTGAGCCATGTGTACGCAACTGGAAGAAACCGATCACACTTGCGCGTCATGCATATGGAGATATTTACAAGAATACAGAGATGTACATTGACAAACCAGGTAAGGTTGAGCTTGTTTATACTTCTGAAGACGGTGAAGAGAAACGCTCCCTTGTACAGGAATTTAAGGCACCTGGTGTTGCGATGGGTATGCATAATATGACAGCATCCATCGAAAGCTTTGCGAGAAGCTGTTTCAACTATGCACTGGATACGAAGCAGGATGTATGGTTTGGCGCGAAAGATACAATTTCAAAGACTTATGATGCAAAATTCAAAGAAGTATTCCAGACTGTATTTGATACAGAATTTAAGGATAAGTTCGAAGAAGCAGGACTTACTTATTTCTATAGCCTGATCGATGATATTGTAGCGCGTGTTATGAAAGCAGAAGGCGGATTTATCTGGGCATGCAAGAACTATGACGGAGATGTTATGAGCGATATGGTTTCTTCCGCATTTGGTTCTCTTGCAATGATGACCTCTGTACTTGTTTCTCCACAGGGCTATTATGAGTACGAAGCTGCTCATGGAACGGTACAGAGACATTATTATCGCCATCTGGAAGGAAAAGAGACATCTACCAACTCTGTGGCAACGATTTTTGCATGGACAGGAGCTCTTCGTAAACGTGGAGAACTGGATGGCAATCAGAAACTGGAAGAGTTTGCAGATAAACTGGAAAAAGCTACCCTTTCCACGATTGAAAGTGGCAAGATGACCAAAGACCTTGCACTGATCACAACAATTGAGAATCCGACTGTACTGAACAGCCGTGATTTCATCCTTGCAATCAGAGAATCTCTGGAAAAAATGATTTAATATACGCACAAAAGAGCCATTGTATCAACTGCGATACAGTGGCTCTTGCAATGTGGGAGAGAAAATTGCAGTTACGCAAGTTCCTCCCATTTTTCATATAATTCTTCAAGTTCTGCCTGAATCTTGTCTTTTTCGCGGCTCAGTTCCGCACAGCGTCCTACATTCGTACAGACATCCGGAAGAACGAGAGTGTCGTCGATCTCTTTATCTCGTGTTTCAAGCTCTTCAATACGTTTTTCGACTTTTTTAAGTTCGTTTTCCTGTTTACGCTTGCGAGCCTGTTCTTCTTTTTGCTGCTGCCAGGTAAGTTTTCCCTCAGAAGGAGTTTCTTCTTTAGCTTCTTCGGTGGCTTCCTGTGCAGTCGGAGCATATTTCTCAGTCAGTTCTTCTTTTTTCTCCAGATAATAATCGTAATCACCGATATAGTTGACAACTGACTGATTTGTCAGATCCAGAATGCGGGTTGCAGTCTGGTTGATGAAATAACGGTCATGAGAAACATATAACACAGTTCCGGTGTAGCTGTTCAGTGCTTCTTCCAGAATTTCTTTGGATGCGATATCCAGGTGGTTGGTAGGCTCATCGAGAATCAGGAAGTTTGCTTCTGAGAGCATCAGTTTTGCAAGAGAAACACGGCCTCGTTCACCACCGGAAAGAGAGGAGATCACTTTGAATACATCGTCTCCGGTAAAGAGAAATGCTGCCAGCATATTACGGATCTGTGTCTCGGTCAGTGTCGGATATGTGTCTGAAATTTCCTCAAAAATTGTTTTTTCTGCATGAAGTACATGATGCTCCTGATCATAGTAACCAATCTGCACTTTGGCACCCAGAGAGAAGCTTCCGGCGTCTGCATCCAGAAGTCCGTTGAGAATCTTGAGCATTGTAGTTTTGCCGGTTCCGTTGTTTCCGATCAGTGCTACGCGCTCGCCTCGTTTGATCTGGAAAGAAATATTGGAAAAAAGTTTCTGCTGAGGGAAACTTTTGGCGAGATCTTCTACGGTAAGGACATCGTTTCCACTGACCACGCGTGGCTCAAGAGAAAGACGCATCTGGCTCTGGACTTCGATCGGTTTGTCGATCCGCTGAATCTTATTCAGCATCTTTTCACGGCTCTCTGCACGTTTGATGGATTTTTCTCTGTTGAAAGATTTCAGCTTGACGATAACGGCTTCCTGATGTTTGATCTCGCGCTGCTGGTTGAGATATGCCTTGTACTGGGCATCACGAAGCTGTGCTTTTTTCTCTGCATAAGCGGAGTAATTACCGGCATACATACGAACCTGTCCGGCATCGATCTCGATGACTTTTGTGACAACTTTGTCCAGAAAATAGCGGTCATGAGATACAATGAAAACAGCACCAGGATAATTGAGAAGATAAGTTTCCAGCCAGGCAATGCTTTCCATATCCAGGTGGTTGGTAGGCTCATCGAGCAGAAGGATATCTGGTTTGGAAATCAGCAGTTTACCGAGGGCAACACGTGTTTTCTGACCGCCGGAAAGAGTCGCCACCTGTTTGGTAAAATCCTCTTCTGTAAATCCGAGACCATTCAGAACACCCATAAGTTCGCTTTTGTAGGCATAGCCATTCTCCAGTTCAAATTCATGAGTCAGGCGGGTGTAGGAGTTCATCAGGCGGTCAAGTTCTTCGCCGGAAGCATTTTTCATCTGGACTTCTATGGCACGAAGGCGTTCTTCCATATCGATGATATACTGTTTGGTGCTTAAGAGTTCTTCATATACAGAAAGGTGTCCCTGTACATCCTGATACTGGGCGAGGTAACCGATGCGTTTGTCCTTGGCAAGAACTACCTGTCCGGCATCTGCATGGATCTCTTCCATTATAATGCGAAGAAGTGTGGTCTTGCCGGCACCGTTATTACCGATCAGAGCAGCTTTTTCGCGTTCTTCTATATGAAAAGAGGCATCTTCCAGAATCACTTTTTCACCGAAGGATTTGGAGATACCCTGACATGATAAAATCATAGTTATTCCTCCGAAGTAAATATACGGTATGATTATAAAAGCAAAAATGGCCTTTGTAAAGGAAAATCAATGAAAATTGTACATATTTGACAACATTGATTGACAACAAAATGTCAATTCGTTATAATTAACGAGAAAGTGTAAGGAGGGACAACGGTGGAAGCGAAACAGATTTCAAAAGCTGTGATTAAGAGACTGCCACGTTACTATAGATACCTTGGTGAACTTCTGGAAGACAATGTAGAGAGAATCTCTTCCAATGATCTTAGTAAAAAAATGCGTGTTACAGCGTCTCAGATACGTCAGGATCTGAATAATTTCGGGGGATTTGGACAGCAGGGATACGGTTATAATGTAAAATATCTTTATACAGAGATCGGTAAGATCCTGGGGCTGGATATCGTGCATCCGATGATCATTGTAGGAGCTGGTAATCTGGGGCAGGCACTTGCCAATTATGTTGAGTTTGAGAAGAGAGGATTCAAGCTGGTCGGTATTTTTGATGTAAATCCGGTACTTGAGGGAATTGCGGTTCGTGGGATTGAGATTCAGATGATTAGTGATCTTCCTTTCTTTATGAAAGAAAACAATATTGAGATCGCAATTCTGACATTGCCGAAGAATAAGGCACGTGATATGGCGGAGATTCTGATCGAGAACGGAATCAAAGCTATCTGGAATTTTGCACATATCGATCTGGATACTCCGGATGATGTGATCGTGGAGAATGTTCATCTTTCAGAGAGTCTTATGACATTATCCTATAATCTCAGTCAGTATCGTCAGGAACATATAGACGATGAGAAATAAGCAGCACTTATAAAGTGATGGCAGGACGGACAGACAGGCTGTTACCCGGCTCCTTATGGCAAGGAGGCTGCGTAATGGCCTTTTATGCTAATTATGGCAGGTGAGGAAAAAGAATGAAACAGATTGTGACCTGTAAAGAAATGAAAACTCTTGATGGAAATATGATTGAGGGAATCGGGATTCCGTCCTGTGTCCTGATGGAACGGGCAGCTCTGAAAGTCGCAGAAGAACTGGAACGGACGCTGGCAGACAAAAAACAGGAAGAACGGATTCTCTGTGTCTGCGGAAGCGGGAACAACGGAGGAGATGGCGTGGCTGTTGCCCGTATTCTGAAACTGCATGGTTATCGTACAAGTCTGTATCTGGTGGGGAATTCGGACCACAGGACTGTGGAAATGCAGCGTCAGCTGGATATTGCAGCTGCCTGTCAGGTGCCGGTTGTGAATAACCTGGAAACAGAGGAATATACTACTATAGTAGATGCCATTTTCGGCGTTGGGCTGAGTCGTCCGGTCGAGGGCAGTTACAGAGATGTGATCATGGCACTGAATCAGTTGAATGCCTGGAAAGTGGCTGTTGATATTCCGTCCGGAGTAAATGGCGATACAGGAGCAGAACTTGGAATTGCTTTTCATGCAGATCTGACAGTGACATTTGCATTTCGGAAAGCAGGCCTTTGCCTGTATCCGGGCAGGAAATTTGCCGGCAAAGTGATCGTTGCGGATGTTGGCATCTACGCAAGTGATAAGGTGAAACCATATTTATGGCAGACAGAAAAAACAGATATTCATTTTCTGCCGGATAAAATTGTTGATGGAAACAAAGGAACTTTTGGAAAGATTCTGGTCGTTGCCGGAAGTCCGGGCATGTGTGGGGCGGCTTACCTCAGTGCGTCGGGAGCTTTTGCAGTGGGCATCGGAATGGTGAAAATCGTTACGGCAGAAGAGAATCGGATTCCACTGCAGACAATGCTGCCGGAAGCAATGCTGGACTGTGGCGATGATTTTGCAAAAGATCTTGACTGGTGCGATATTGTGGTGATCGGCCCGGGAATTGGAACTACGCACCAGGCTGCCGAAAAAGCACAGTGGTTTCTGGAGGCAGCATCAGGAGCTGCTAAACCAGTCATATTGGATGCAGATGGGCTGAATCTGCTGGCACAGCATCCGGAATGGAAACGGTATCTTACGAGCCGCGTGGTCATGACACCACATATGGGTGAGATGGGACGGCTGACAGGAAAAAAGGTCAGTGAACTTCAAAAAGACCGTATTGCAGCAGCGAGGGAGCTGGCGGCAGAGACCGGTGCGGTTTGTGTGCTGAAAGATGCATGTACCGTGACGGCAGCACCGGATGGAAATACCTGGATCAGTCTGGCGGGAAATCCTGGAATGGCGACTGCGGGAAGTGGAGATGTTCTGACCGGAATTCTTGCAGGTGTGCTGGCAATGTTCCTGAATAAAAGGACGGAACTGCCGGATACAGGCAGACAGGCTGCGTTGGGAGTACTGCTTCATGGTATGGCAGGAGATCTGGCAGCGAAAGAAAAAGGAACAGCAGGTATGAAGGCCGGAGATATTGTACGAGGAGCTTCAGAAGTTTTGAAAAATAAATAGAATACCGAAATATCTGAGCAGATCAGGCAGGAAGAGGAGGGTATTATGAAAAAATTTGAGAGAGTTAAAGCAGTAGTATCACTGGATGCCATTGCTCATAACTTTGAGGAAATGAAGAAAAACATTGCAGATGGTACTAGGATCGTAGCTGTTATCAAGGCCGATGCTTATGGACATGGTGCAGAAGCGATTTCGCGTCTTATAGAAGACTATGAGTACATCTGGGGCTTTGCGACCGCGACAGCAGAGGAAGCGATTCAGTTGAAAGATGCCGGGATTGAGAAACCGGTATTGATTCTCGGACTTGTTTTTGAAGAGTATTTCCAGGAACTGATCAGAAAAGATGTGCGCCTGACGGTCTGTGAGTATAATGTGGCAAAAGTTCTTTCTGATGAGGCGGTCCGCCAGGGCAGACAGGTGCATATCCATATTGCACTGGATACCGGAATGAGCCGTATTGGATTTGCAGATAAGCCGGAAAGCGTTGAGGAGATCAAAAAGATCGCCGCACTTCCAAATGTTGAGATTGAAGGTATGTTTACACACTTCGCGCGGGCAGATGAGACGGATAAAGCTCCGGCAGTAGAACAGCTGAAACGTTATCTTGCGTTTGCTGGCCTTCTGGAAAAGGCAGGCGTACAGATTCCGCTGAAACACTGTTCCAACAGTGCGGGAATCATCCGCATGCCAGAGGCAAACCTGAACCTGGTCCGTGCGGGAATTACCATCTATGGTATTTATCCATCTGATGAAGTGGAAAGAGATATTGTAAAACTGGAGCCGGCGATGGAGCTGAAGAGTCATGTGGCTTATGTGAAGGATCTTCCGGCAGGAACGGCGATCAGTTATGGCGGAACATTTGCTTCCGAAAACGATCTTCGTGTTGCAACGATTCCGGTTGGCTATGCGGATGGGTATCCGAGAACTCTGTCTAATAAAGGATGGGTTCTGATACATGGACAGAAAGCACCAATCCTTGGCAGAGTCTGTATGGACCAGTTCATGGTGGATGTTACACATATTCCGGATGTGAAACATGGAGATGAGGTAACATTGATCGGCAGGGACGGAGACGAATTTATCAGCATTGAGACTTTCGGCGATATGTCCGGCAGATTTTCTTATGAATTTGCCTGCGATATCAGTAAACGCGTCCCGAGAGTCTATATAAAAGACGGCAAAGAATGGGGAGATCTGACCTTCTTCGAATAAACTGCAGTACCACGCATGTATACACAGAAGAAAAATGGAAATACTAATTCCAGAGAAAAAAGAATCGGAGTGTGATTGTGTGGTAATTAAAAGAGGGGATATTTTTTATGCAGATTTAAGGCCGGTAGTTGGGAGTGAACAGGGTGGTGTCCGCCCGGTTCTGATCATTCAGAATGATGTGGGCAACCGACACAGTCCCACGGTCATCTGTGCTGCGATTACTTCTAAGATGAATAAGGCAAAGCTGCCGACGCATATTGAGATCGATGCTTCTTCTTATGGAATTGAGAAGGACTCGGTGATCTTGTTGGAACAGCTGCGTACGATCGATAAAAAAAGGCTGAAGGATAAGGTATGCCATCTTGACCAGACAATGCTGGATCGAGTGAATCATGCCCTTGAAATCAGCCTTGAACTTACTTTTTAGGCTGTTATCCTTGACGAACAGAAGCTAAAGTGCTATATTTTAGCAGTAATTGTGCTGATTTTAAACAAATTACGGAAGGAATAGATAAAAAATGGACGATGACAGTCGATTGCCCCGCAGGGGGCCGGCGAAGGTTATAGACTGGATCCAGGGTCTTTTTTCCGGAGTTTTTCATTTCTTTAAAGGGGAACAGGAAGATTCTGTTACGGAAAAAGAAATCATCTCTATGGTGGATGAGGCACATGAGAAAGGTGTCCTCCAGAAAGATGAAGCAGAGATGATCCAGAATATTTTTGCTTTTGAAGATAAAGAAGTGGGTGCGGTTATGACTCACAGAAGCAGTGTGGCTGCTTTTGCGATGGATGATCTGCTCAAGGATGTTGTGAATCATATGATGGAAGAGGAAAATTCCCGATATCCGGTCTGCGGGGAAGATATGGATGATATCCGGGGACTGATCCATTACAAAGATGCACTGAAATTCTTTACACAGAATCCATGGGCGAAGTTCAAACCACTGAAAGAGCTTCCGGGGCTTATCAGGAAAGCGACTTTTGTTCCTGAGACCAGACATATCGGACAGCTTTTCCGTACCATGCAGGCCAGACAGGTACATATGGCAGTTGTCGTGGATGAGTATGGTCAGACGGCAGGAATCGTAACGATGGAAGACCTCATTGAGGAAATCGTCGGGGATATTTTTGATGAATACGATGAGAGCAGGGATACATTTCGGACACAGGTAGATAACAGTATCATTATTGATGGACTTGCCAGTCTGGATGATGTGGAGCAGGAACTGGATATTGAATTCGGTGATGTAGAAATGGAAACGCTGAACGGTTATCTGACAGAGCTTCTGGGACATATTCCGTCCAGGGAGGATCTGGACAAAGAAATTGTTGCAAACGGCTACAGATTTAAGATTCTTTCACTTGGAAACAGAACCATCGGAAGAGTAAGAGCCGAAAAAATAAATGACAAAGAAACAAAAGGAGAGAGTGAAAAATGTCAGGACATTCAAAATTCGCAAACATAAAGCACAAAAAGGAAAAAAATGACGCAAAAAAAGGTAAAGTATTTACTGTAATCGGCCGTGAGATCGTTATGGCAGTCAAAGCCGGCGGTGCGGACCCGAACAACAACAGCAAACTTCGTGACGTTATCGCAAAAGCAAAAGCAAACAACATGCCGAACGATACAATTGAGCGTGGTATCAAAAAAGCAGCCGGTGCTGATTCTGCAGACAGTTATGAGCGTGCTACATATGAAGGATATGGCCCGAACGGTGTTGCAATCATCGTTGAGACTCTGACTGACAACAAGAACCGTACAGCAAGTA
>OLOZ01000298.1_pt1 | contig 51823 bp, 63 predicted proteins | sample 1673021 | NCBI WGS metagenome assembly OLOZ01 (sample SAMEA3136747, study PRJEB25190) | human gut metagenome | biome: human gut; feature: human-associated habitat; material: faeces | place: Austria | collected 2013 | reverse complement strand
CAGTATTCATCGAGACTCCATACTTGGCAGCAATGTCTTTATACTTCATTCCGGCTACATAATCAGACTCTGCAAGTATGTAGTTTTTTTCTTCATTCACACATTACCACCTTCTTTCTTATTTCTTAAATGGACCTCCAGGGATTCGAACCCTGGACCGATCGGTTATGAGCCGACTGCTCTGACCTGCTGAGCTAGAAGTCCTTAAATTTATGCACAAAAAAAGCACCCGAAGGTGCCTTGATCTTTACTCATTATCTTCCTTTTGTTGTTTTCGTCTCCTATAATATTTTTCAATTTCGATTTCGTATTCTTTAATAGCCTGCTCTTCTAATAAACTTGCTAATTTTTCTCCTGCTTTAGTAAATGCAACATGTCCTACTTCTAATTCTTGTAAATTAACTATTCTTTCACTCTCGCCATATTTTATTACCGTTCTTAAATTATATGGTGTAGGATTTAGTCTAAATATAAATGGTCTCTCACTATTAAACTCTATTAAACCTATGGCTTTTAAATCCATTAAATTTGACACTGTTAACCCTAACAACCCTAGCATTGTGTCATTATCCAAATCTATCATCGGTACCATTTTATGTTGAGGAATTTCAACTGCCGAAATTCTTATTATGGATCTACATAAATTTTTAAAATTCTTTGCATCGTCCTCTTCCATAATTTCTAATGTTTGAATCAGTCTTTTAGGAATGTGCGCTTTTCCTGATGCCTCCCCCGCTAAAATTTTTCCAAACATTAATTTTATATCATCATTATTTATATTTTTTGCCTTATCCATAAAAAAAGATAGCCAATCATCATCAAGATTTTTTATCTCCTCTTTCCCCGTCAGGAATTTTTCTGCAATTTCCAAAATATCATTTTGATTGCAATACTCTTTTAACGTCTTTCGTGCTTTCGATATCATAGCACTTTTCATTAAAACCGGAATCCTCTCATCTGCTTCTATGTTCTTTTTATAGATTTCTATGGCCTCTTCAAAATCCTTGCCCTGCCCTCTCGGTGTGGATATCCATTTAATTATTTTCTCTAAATCAGTTAATGTGTGTTCACTAAACTGACTTACAGCCTTTACAGCTTCTACACCCACTGCTGCGATATTCTCTTTATTTCCCATATACTTATCCCTCCGTACAAAATTTTTATTTATTATATCACAACTTGTCAGTATATTCTAGTAGTTATAGAACAAAAGAACACCGCATTTCTGCGATGCTCAAAAAAAAATTATACGGGGCGATTGATTGGACTCTATCCAATTTCCTCAAGTATAACTATAACACACTTTTTTGTTTAATTTGTTTAATCTTTTAGATTTTCACTGATTATCTGAGAAATTCTGCCTTTCGTATACCCCAATTGTTCTCCAACTTCCTGTTGTGTCTTGCCATTTAGATAAATGAGTTCAAAGATCTGTCTTGCATTGCTATCAGGAATCTGACTGATAAACTCTTCAATCTCTGTCAGAAGTTCGTCCACCTGTTCCTGTCTTTTTCCGTTAATTATCATCTGCCGATAGATCACATCTGCCTGCTTGGGCTCGTCCATTATGATTCTCATGTGCGTTTCGATATAGGGGAACGTATCCATAGATCCTTTTACTTTCCCAATGACTGCCGGAATCCTCTCTGCTCTCTCATTCAGTTTCTCCATTTTCTCTTCCAGCATCTTCTGCTCCCTCTTCAGAGATCGATACTGCCTTAGCTTTTTCTTATCCATGTCTTGCCTCCTGTCACCTGTGTTGCATCAGCATCTTAAACGTCTCCCCAGTGTTTCACGCAATGTCTATGTACAAAACAATCTGTCCTTCTCTTTGTTCTGGACCACTCTGTCTCATCATCCTCTGGATCCATCACTTCGCCACAGACTACACAGCGAGGACGATCCCCACCGTGTTTCTCTCTGGTCTTCTTGTATGCATTCATTGCTGTCCTGTTATTTTTGATCATTGTCTTTCTCCCCCCCCTGCATCATAGATCTCACATGAGATCACCTTATTGCCAACTCCATTATCCACAACTTCGAAATCGACATCGTATCCGACCTCAGCCAGATGATCGATGATCCCAAAGTCATTGCCATTATCCTGCGAATGAATATAGACTTTCGCAAGCTTCTGTCTGATCTTTGCCATAATTAATTCACTCCTTAACTTTCCTTAACGATTTTCTCGGATCGTAAGCTCAATGCCAGTCTCATCTCTGATTGCCTCCAGGATGTCTGCCCATGTAACTAATCCGTCATTCATACATTCTGTTTTTAAGTTAAATCTGGCTTTGAACTGATCCAGCCGTTTCTTGCCAAAACCAAACTCATCTCTTAGCACCAGGATGCTCATAGCAAGAACGGTATCCAGGATCTGCTCTTTGATCTTCTGTGCCGCTTTATCCATTTCTCTATGATCGACAGGAACCTTGATCCCTGTAACTCTCCGGCGTTTCATTTCTCTCTCTAAGGCTTCTGCTCCGCCTTCTCTCACAATGCGTAAAGCAAGTTCCAATCCTTCGGTCCTGCCTTCCATCTTTGCATCAATCTTTCCCATCGTTCTCTCCTTTCACGCTCTTGATCCTTGCCTTTAAGGCATCCAGAAACGAATCCTGTGTAACTCCTTTTGCTTCCAGTGCATCCATGACGTTCTCATCATATCCGCCGGCAGTGACTAGATGATGGATCACAACATTCTCTTTTTGTCCCTGTCGGTACAGTCTGGCATTTGCCTGTTGATATAACTCCAATGACCAGTTAAGTCCAAACCAGACAATGATGTGCCCACCTGCCTGAAGGTTTAATCCATATGCTGCACTTGCCGGATGTGCAAGTAGGATATCCATCTGCCCATTGTTCCAGGCTGTGATGCTGTCCGGATTCTTTAACTCCCCGATCCGAAGCTTGCTCTTTTTCAAAGCCTTCTGGATCCGTGCCTTATCATGCTTAAAGTTATAAAACACTAAAATTCCTTTTCCTGCATTCGCATCGATGATCTCTTTTAAGGCTTCGATCTTCTCGTCATGCACCTCATGGTATATACCGTCTGCATCATAGACAGCTCCGTTGCAAAGCTGCAAAAGTTTATTACTTAAAGCCGCTGCACTTGTAACGTCAATAGTCTCTCCATCGATATCCGCGATCATCGTCTTCTCCAGTTCTTCATACTGCTTCTTTGCTTTATCCGGAAGTTTGATATGACGGACATTATCGATCCGTTCTGGTAATTCCAGATAATCTTCTGCTTTCATGGAGATACAGATATCTTTGATCCGTTCATTGATCTCTTCGTCTGCCCATGTCCTTGGATTGTACTCATAGATCACATTTCCGTTTCTTGCTCCTGGTGTAAAGTAATTATCACGGTATCCGGTTAAAGTCTTTCCTAGTCGTTTTCCTTCATCCAGAAGATAGATCTGTGCCCACAGGTCTTCCAGTCCGTTCGGAGTCGGTGTTCCTGTAAGTCCTACGATCCGACGGATGTGACTCCTGACACTTTTTAATTTTCGGAATCGTTTTGCTTTATTGGACTTGAAGCTTGACAACTCATCAATGATCACCATGTCAAACGGCCAGTCATTTTTGTAATAATCAACCAACCACGAGACATTGTCTCTTGATAACACCCAGATATCGCCGGGTGTGTTGATCGCTCTGATCCGCTGTTTGATACTTCCAAGGACTGGGATCACCCGAAGCATCTTTAAGTGATCCCATTTCTGTGATTCTCTTGTCCATGTATCTTCTGCAACTTTCTTCGGCGCGATGACAAGAACTTTCCGGACTGCAAACCGATTGAATCTCAGATCATTGACTGCTGTCAGTGTGATCACTGTCTTTCCAAGTCCCATGTCAAGAAACAATCCTAAGACCGGATCCGTGATCATGCGGTTAATGCAGTATCGCTGATAATTGTGTGGTACAAATTTCATATCATGCCTCTCTGTTCTAACTCTGCGATCTTGTCCAAGGCCTTGCCTGGATTCCATGCTTCAATCTCCCAGATCACTCGGTCAATATCTTTTTTGTTATCAAGAACGGTTGCATAACACCCCGTTGCTAAGATCTTACGGATCTGGACTTTCTGAAGCGGTGTCGTTTTCTCTCCCGGACGTTTCAATTCTACGAATCCAGATTTTCCGCCTTGAAGGATTACAACCCTGTCTGGTACTCCAGCATTGCCCGGGGATACAAACTTATACGCTGTACCGCCGACCTCTTTTACTTCATCCCTGAACTTGGATTCTATACTGCTTTCTCTCATATCATTCTCCTTTGCTGTTAACGTGTTTACATATTGCCCTTATATATATACGCGTGTATGTATGCACATGGGGTACGTTATACTATTACCCTTTATATTTTATTTTTAAAGAACTTAATGTTAACATTGTTAACAATAGCTACAGCCATTGAATTTACTGGGTTTTTGGTGTTAACTTTGAATGTTTACACAATGTTATCTTTGTTAACAGCCATATTTTTTGAATGTTAACAACTGTTTGTCTTTTTACCCTTTGTTAACACGGATATACCCTCTTTGCGATCCGTACGGACCAACTCTTACAAGTTGTCTTCTTTCCCAACCTTGCATACAATTTAAGATTCCATTGATTTCTATAATATCGTGTCTTTTCATCTGCTTTAGATCCCCTCCGAAGCACTCACACCATACTTCAGCCGCACATATTCGGTCCCTTTCTACTAAGTTGCTCTCATCTTTTACTTGAAATTCGCTATTGAAAAAGGACTTTCTCTGCGCAACACTCTTCTGCGCCCAGTCTGTTGGAATCTTCTTCTCCAGGAACTCTCTGATCACACCTTCTTTTGGAGATGCTTCTCTGTAAGTTTCCTGCTTCTCTTGTGCCACTTTAGCGACATCTCCGGACATATACAGCGGCTCTCCTAACATCCATCTTGCCACCGCTTCTGCCCATACCTGATCAACTTCTGCCGGCAGTTCCTGGAAGATATTCTTCTTTGGTTTCTGTTTTCCGAGTCCAACTGGCCAGAATCTACGATTTCCTGTTCTGTCCTTTAAAAATTCTTTATCGTTCGTAGTTCCTACGATGATACAGTTTCGTGGGAAATTTGCGGTCCTGCGTCCATACGGCATACGATAAATGTCCTCTTTCTTACTTAAGAACTGTTTGACTGCATTCATCTCTGATCTGTTAAATCCAGTTAGCTCTCCAGCTTCAATGATCCAGTAGCCCTGCACCATCTCTGCTGCATCTTTCCCTTCAAATGTACTCATTGAATCGGAATACCAGTCCTTGCCTAACATCGAAAAGAATGTACTCTTTCCAACACCCTGTGCTCCCGACAGGATCAGCATATAATCAAACTTACATCCTGGATGCATGGCTCTGGCAACCGCAGCGCACAAAGTCTTTCTTGTTGCTGCACGTACGTATTCAGAGTCCTCTGCCCCGAAATAATCGATCAGCAGTGTATCTAATCGTCTGACCCCGTCCCAGTTAAGGCTTGTAAGATACTCGCGGATCTTATGTCTTTTATGTCGGTTTGCATAGATTGCCATGCCGTCTAATATCTTCTTTTCTCCTGTGATCCCGTAAGTCTTCTCCATGTAATGTCTTAATCCGGCATCATCCTCATCGGTCCATGCGCGATCCTTATAAGGGAACTCCGGATGAAATTCCCACGGCATCGGTCTGCAGACAGTTGCTCTGTTCGCAAATTCATCATGGTATAATCGATCCTTTAAGTTTGGATCGTTCTCCAGAATGATCAACACGTTATCGATCGTCTTATTCGGCATTCCTGTCTGTGAACTGCAGCTTAGCTTTTCCATCCAGTCAAAATCCTCTTTTGATATATCCTGCGAAAATTCAGACTGTGCACGTTCATATCGTTCTGCAGTAATGACTTTCGCAACATTTGGCTGTTCCATTGCAAACTCACACATTGCAGAAAAGGATGGAAGCCTTGTGATCGGCGTTCCTTCCTTTGATCCATAATCAAGTTCATAAAACTTATGGATCCGGACCAGATCAAATGCATTGCATAATCTTCCACCTGCAGGATCTGTGGCATGATGGCTGTATAAGAATAATCCATCCTCATATAACACGGCTCCGCCAACTGTCGAACCCTCTGTATAGGTATAGCGGCCCGGATGCATATCACATGGCTCATAGATACCACCTAAGAACGCATCCATTGCCTGCTCTACTGTATAGGTCTTACAGAATGCACCGACGATTCCTTTCTTTTCTAATGGATTTCCCTGTTTTTTGATACTGCGGTCACGGAGCTTTACCGCTCCTGGCGCTTCCGGCCACTGTGTGATATCTCTCCAGTTATCATATGTTGCAAGCATTCCGTCTTTACTTAAAAACGGCTTGTCTGCATAGCAGAATCGATACTGACTGTCCTTACTGCAGCTTGGCCAGTACATCAATCGGACTGTTTCGAAAGTTGTCGGGTCAAAGATGCCCATTCCGATATATTCTGCAGCACGTCTCGCGATCGGCTCATATTCATCCGGAGAAGCCGGCTGATCCAACGGCAGAATGATTCGAAGTCGCGGTGCTGCTTCTTCATGCTTCCTGGTACTGTAGACCACATAAGAACAACCAAGGTTTTCTAAGATGCCGATCACCTCATCAGTTCCACCCGGCTTTATATGATCGGCATCTAATGTAATCAGATAGCGATAACCGGCATTTTCATTTCTTCGCTGTTCTCCGGAAAGTTCGCCACCGACAAAACCGCCGACGTCCTTGATCTCATCCTGCTTTGCTTTGCGGTAACCCATATACTCTGCCAGAGTTTCTTCTGTCCTGATCGGATGTTCAAGCTTCTCTACAAAATCAGACCAGTACATCTCCTGTTTCATCCAGGTCTTTGATCTTCGGCTGCTTCCCGTTGATATTTTAATTTTTAAGTCATTCTGAAACATGCCGTTCCTCCTACTCTTTCTTATAGAAATCTCCTGTAAATCCATCTGCGTTTAATGGCAGCCCTGCTGCCCACTCCGGAGCCCTGCACATCAGATCGATGGCTTTCTCCAGTGTCAGATCAGAACCTTTTGGCACTTCTGCTATGATCTCATCGTGGATATGAAAGTTGATGAGATAACCACCGAATAACATATTTCGGATCGCATTCGCCAGCAGATCTCTTGCCACTGCCTGTACAATATTCTCGACTAGTTTCCCACCGTACGTTTCAAGTCTCTGCCATTTCTTCGTTCCATCGATGCCCATGTATGTGATACTCTTATTTCCCCATGCATTCTCTCCGATTTGCGGGTCTGGATAAAATAAGCATCGTCCGGAAGGAAGTTTGATCATAAAATAATCTGCATCTCTCATAAACGTGATCCCGTGCTGGATCTGGTTTGTTGTTCCAAGTGTTACCGTCTCGATTGCACAATTCTCCACGGTATACCAGAAATCCTGAATCCGTTTGTTCGCTGTCCTCCATCGATGTACGATATCGGGAAGCTCATCTTCCGTAAGTCCCATCCTTAATGCCCCCATCTGGATCAATGCTCCGGTACCGCCTTGGTATCCGAGGGCTAATTCTGCGACCTTTCCTTTTGCCCTGAGTGCATATTCCGGATTTCCTTTTTTGATCTTCTCGATCGGTACATTAAACATACTGGATGCCGAAGCCTCGTAAATCTTGCCGTGGGTACGGAAGACTTCCAGTCTCCAATCCTCTCCAGCTAACCAGCTGATCACTCTCGCTTCGATCGCTGAAAAGTCTGCAACGACAAACTCATATCCCTCTCTTGGAACAAATGCTGTCCGGATCAGCTGTGAGATCGTATCTGGCAGACTGCCATAAGTCAGTTCCAGCATCGCTGCATTTTCCTGTTTCACCAGATTCCTTGCCAGTGACAACTCCGGAATATAGTTTCTTGGAAGGTTCTGGACCTGTACCAGACGTCCTGCCCATCTTCCTGTTCTGTTTGCACCATAAAACTGTAATAATCCACGGACTCTTCCATCCTTGCAGACCGCATTTTCCATAGCTGTATATTTCTTCACGGAACTCTTGGCCATCTCTTTACGTTTCTTCAGAACATAATAAACTGCGGGGTTTGCTTTTACTTGTGGCGCTTCTAGCAGTTCATTCACTGCTTCTTTTCCTAACTTATCGATATCTTTTCCAAGCTGATCAGATAACCATTGTTTTAACTGTGCAACGCTGTTCGGATTATCGATTCCAGAAACACGACGGATATCATTTCCAAGCTTTAATGCTGCCTGATCGCTTAATTCCAATGCCCCATTGATCAGTGCAAGGTCCACCTGAGTCCCCTGTTGATTAATAGCTTGGTCATAATGCCAGTTGGTCCATTCCTGCGTTGGAACCGGATAATCCTTTAGATGATCCTCGATCGCACGTTCCACTTCCACATCTTGTTTACAGTATTCTTTAAACAGGTTCCATTTCTCTATATCATGTCCAGGAAAGTTTCTTGTGCGTCCGCCGTTTCTCTTTGTAGGCTTGCATGGTACACAAAAATAACGGATCAGTGCTTTTCCAACTGCCATCTTTTGCTTCTCCTGTGGAAATCCCATTGCTTTCCCAACTCCTGCAAGGGATGCCGGATACCCACAGTAAAGAGAATGGATCATCGTACACTGCCACTGATCCGGCCAGATCTCATAGAACTGACTTAATGCATTGATCTCGAAATTTGCGTTATGAGCCATCTTGATCGTTGCCGGTGCTTTCAGATCATTGATCACTTTTTCCGAAAGTTTCTCCCCCTGTGCAAGATCTATGATCTCAACAGGTCCATCATCGTAAGCATAAGCAAACAGTAGAATCTGAAAGTCCGGAGACTGCACGTACTTGTACAGCCCGGACTTTGCAATGTCTACACTACTATAAGTCTCGATATCGATATGCAGGATGTTCTTGCGCGGGATCATAATCCCATAACTCCGCTGCCATTGATCGGAGCCCCCGTGATCGGATTAATTCCAGTGACAGGATTCACACTCTGCTGTGTAGCTGCAGCCTGTGTGTTCATCTGCGGAACTGCTGCGGTCTGGACATTTGCCTGTGGCATTGGTCCAAAGTCTTCCGCTGCTGTTGTTCTTCCTGTTAATGGATCTCCTTCTCTGGTTTTCTGGACATTGTTCAGTCCGCATCCAACACCTCTGTTTCCGTTTGTATTATATGGGAAGAAGTTTAAGGAAACTCTTCCGTAGCATCCGGCATATACTTCTGCAGGATTTAAGATTGCCTGACAGTTTGCATCGACAACTTCCGGTCTTTGTTTACTGGATGCTGTCATGACCATATGTCCTTTACACTCTTCTCCGAATGGCTCTCCGTTTGGTCTTGTTCCATCTCCATCATGCATCGGGTTCTTCAGCATTGCCGGCATCTGACCATTGAATTTTGTAGAGACACCTTCCTGTGCTGCAGCCTGCATTGCTGCCTGGATCGCATTGATCGTTGCTGTGTCTGACTTAGGGATCAGGATCGTCACAGAATATTTTTCTTCCTGTCCTGGATTGTTCGCATGTGGCTGAAATACGTGTGGAAATGAAAATCTTACTTCGCCTGTTGTTACTTTTGTATTACTCATAGTTTTTTACTCCTTTTATTTAAAATCTTCTGCTGCTGTTGTTTTCGGGTTATAGACCGGACGTTTATCAGATTCCGGTGCAAGTGTTGGCTTCCCATTTGGTTTCTGGATGAACTCCCCGCAGATTGTCTGGAAGTCTTTCTTTCCGACCATCTTTTCAAGATCTGTCAGGGTAAGCTGTGCCCTTTCATACAGAGTTTCTTTTGGATATCCATTCTGTTCCAGAACATCCGCCATCTTCTCGTAATCTGTGATCATACGATTGCTTCTGCCTTCAACGATCTTCCATCCTGGGATCTCTCCGCCATCGATCAGTTTTGTCTGTGCATAGGACTTTAATTTTTTATGCCAGGCAACCAACTGTTCTGCTTTTGCAAGGGCTTCTCCCACCTCTTCGTCTGAAAGCTCCGGTGGAAGTTTTGTTTCATAGGTTTCCAGAAGTTCCAGATTGTCATAAGCTCTCTGTCTGCAGTTTAAGACTTTGCAGAATCTGCAGTGTTCACCGGAACGAAACTCTCCTTCTCCTTTGTAAGCTAATTCAGCTTTCGGTTTGACTACGACATTGCCCCATGTTGTCAACTCTCTTTTATTCGTTTTCCATGTGGAAAAGTTATTGAGTCTTGGCTGCACGATATGAAAAAAAATGTCCTCGATCGGATATAAAAACCCATAAGCTTTTAAGGCTCCTAACGCATACAATCCCATCTGTGGATTTCCACCTGCATTTACTGGAACACCTTTTCCATACTTAAAATCAATCACATGCATAACTGACCCACAGATCAAGATGCAATCTGCAGTACCGAATCCCTCCGGCACGTACTCGTCAAACTCAACTCTTTTTTCCACCGCCATATATGGTTTTTCAGGAAGGCTATTACTGAGTGTTTCCACATAATCAACATACTGATCTGTGAATCCCTGCATCTCTTCCTGATACAGCTCATTCTTTTTAATCTTGTTCATTCTTCTGGTATAAGTTCCAGTCTTTAAAGAATCTGCTGTCAGTTTTAACTCACAGATCTCATGTGCCAGAGTTCCTTCTTTGGTATAAGAACTCTCTGTATCTGGAAGCTCATCACACAATTTTGCGGAAGGAGTACAGTGAATCCACTGCACCGCTCCGCTTGCTGATAACAAAGCATGTTTTCTTTTCTTGGCCATCTTAGATCACCGCCCCCATCGCTTTGATCGCAGATGCAAACTCCCCATATTTCTCCTGTGGCAGATCCATCAGAGTCTGTGCACCTAAAGACACTAGCGTATTCTGGACATCCTGCATCTTTCCGGCATCGATCAGACCTGTCGCTGCGACTGCCAACTGCTCCATCGAATATGTAGGGGTTGCTGTAGCTGTTGGCACTGGACTAACTGTAGGTGCCGTTTGTGCGGTCTGTGTTGTTGGTACTGGCTGTACATTCTGTACTGGTAGTGTGCTCGGTACAGTTGTAGTTGTTTGTGCGGCTGCTTCCGCTGGTGCGACTGCCTGCTGCACTACGGGTGCTACCTTTGTTGCATCTACTTGTGTTTCCTCTTTGCAGTTTCCTGCGGCCTTTGCAAGTGCAAAGATGGCATTTGCCAGATTGTCAAGCCCTGTTACGTTTACTGTGATCTCCATTGTTATGTCCTCCTAATTTTTCTTTATTTAATAGATACCCGATCCCTAAGATCTGAAAGATCAGGTTTGTATCAAGATCCTGTCCAGCTTTATGCAGCCGGACAAGAGTTTCAACCCTTTCATAAGATGCGGCTAATTCATCGTATACTTCACGACCGATCAGCAATCTATCTTCCTTCATCGTTTATATCCTTTCTACTTGTTTCTTAAACCCACACTCTGTCGTCATTCGCCACTGTACTGCTTTTGAAATCTCTTTATCTAAAGGATCTAATTCTTTGGACAATGCGTTCGCTAATACTCTCAGAGATGCTACGATATAAGGTAGTGTTCCTTCAGAAACAGGTGTTACACTATCTGATATTTTAAGAAGAATGTCCCTACATACTTCCTCAACAATATCGTTTACTTTATCTCCCTGATTGATTGCTGCACATTTGTATGCTTCTTCTATTTTTTTTTTTCGCACTGTAATAAAAACTCTTTTGTCATTGTTCCTTCTCGCTTTCTGTGCTATAATGCACTTGTGTTAAACTATTTATATCCGCACCTTCTGGAGTTGTTGCCTCAGGGGTGCATTTTTCTTTTATTAGGTTTTTCACTCTCTGGTATGTCGCAAGTTCTCTTTCTAGCAAACAAACTTCCGTCAAGTTACTTGACACTTGATTACGTCTCTCGATATTTCTATTCAGAATATCAGTCCACTCATCAATTTCTTTCAGAATCAGCGTTTCATCAATCATCGATCATCTTTTTCTCCTTTCATTTCATTGTTAATTTATCCAGCATCCAGTCCATCGCTCTTTGTCCGATTTTTGTCTTAGATAAAATCAAACAAATGATCATGCTGACTGTTACATATAAGCTAAACACCATTGCTGTTGCCATTTATGCTCCTTTCCTAAAGTCCAAAACGTTTATCGAAATAATTCTTCTGGATTTTTCCATGAATTGGCGACATAAATCCACCATCTTCTAATTCTTTCCGAAGCTGCCTAATTACCCGATATGCTGTTGATTGTTTGCATCCAAGTATCTTCATAACATCCTGGCAATCATACATTTCGATTTCTGTAACTACATGTTCCTGCATAATTAATCCATCTCTCATGTCTTTCACCTACCTTTCTTCAGATGGCTTAACTCCCCGTCCGATTGAGTGCTATTTTTAGTGATTAATCAATTTTATGGAGGAGTTTCAGATTTTAGATTCATACAAAATTACATATTTCTCAAACAGGTTACGTGTATCGGACAGAGGATTAAGCCATCTGCCATTATTCTGTTGTCTTTCTTTCATATATCTCCTATACTTAATTCACAGGGCACCGCCATGCCCGAGTAATAATGAAAGGAGAATAAACCTATGAAATACGATAAAATTAATTCGTTTTCTAAAGAGCTATCGTCAATTCAAAAAACTTTAGATTCATATAAAGGATTCACGCAAGCATTCACAAAAAGATCTAACTTTTATGCAAAAACCATTCCACATTCTGCTTTAGCTGCATCCTTAAATGCGAAAAAATTTGTTCCAAAACCTACGATGGTAGATGCTATTGCTAGCAAAGTGAAATACACTGCAGCCTTAAATGTTAAAGTTATGGGTCTATCCATGGACAACTCTGCGCTTGCATCCGCAATTAAACTCTCGTCATGCATAAAAGATTCATATCTAAACGGTCCTGCTGTAAGTGGAGTATGTAAGAGTATACAAAAGCTTCAAAATACATATACTTCTTCTCTCCAGCAACAGGCTACAGAGTTAATAATTACTTCGAAAGAAATACTTTCTGCTTTTGAAAGTTCTTCAGATTTTGATGTGGATCAATTTGAATTTGATCAGGATACAGTTTCTGCACCTATAAGTTTTGTAGATTCCATCTCTGATATTTTTGATAACACTCCATCTATTTCAGATATTTTGTTACCTATTAAGGAAAAGATATCTATCAAACTCTTTATTTCCATCGTAACAACTATTATTTCTGCTATTACTGTTTGTTGCCTCATTACTCAAAACAAACTTCAAGCTGAGTCTAATCAAATATCCAAAGAGCAATTACAATTGGATAAAAAATACAAAAAACTTGAGTTTGAGCAAAAAGAACGTGAGCTAGATCAAAAAGATCGTGAATTAGATTTAAAAGATGAAGAATTACATTTAAATCTTAATAAGTCCGATTCAAACAATTGATTCTCAAAATTTAAATCCAAAAATATATACTCACTCTTCTCAAAAACAAAGCGAACAATACAACATCTAATGCCATTCGAATCAGTATAAGGTCCTGTTTCTCTGTAGATTCAGGATCTTGCTTTTTTACTCGCGAAAGTCGGTATATATTAATCCCAAAACTTATCAGCCATACCCCACACGCGATATATCTTGTCATATCTACTGTTTTCGTCTTTCTCACCCCTACCTATTCAGCCGCTAAAAACTTATTGATAAAGTACTCCTGACCTTTTCCAGTAACTTTCGGAGTACGTGTGATCCTGTTACATCCGTTTCCATCAATATGAACGGATTCCTTGATCTCAAACAATCCAAGCTCCATACCCTTCTGTGTCGGCATATTCCAGTCGTTACCTTTTTGTTTGATCAAGTATCCATTATTACGCATCCACTCAAACAAGCGTTTCTGTCCTGTCTCAATACCATTCTGTTTTAGTATCTTTGCTAATGCCCCAACTAGGATTGATGTATTTGCAGCTGTGATCGCATGACCTAAGATTGCTTGTGGCTTCATGCGTTCGTTTTTCTCCTGCAACAATCTGTTCTTTTCCCTCTCTTCTTTAAGAGCTGTAAAGGCTTTGATTGCCATTTCTGGATTATCAATCAGTTCATCAACTGCATACGTCCCATGTTTCCTGATCTGTGGTAATACTTCCGCTGTTACCCAATGCTTGAATCTCTTCGCATTCGGCATCTTACTTGAAAGGATTAAGCTGTAAAGACCTGATTCATTGATAAATATTACTTTTCTATTCTGACCTGACAGAACGATTCGTTCGGTCAGCTTATCTTCTTCATCAACATGATCTCTTACGGCCTTCGGTGTGTTTGTATAGCCGAGAATCCCTGCTACATCCTTACCAACAAACATTACATCGCCGTTTATTGTAGCTGTTCTTACAGAACCAAATTCTTCTGATTTAAACGATTCTAATTCCATTTTTCTTTTCCCTCCTATTTATTTTGATTTTTTGTTGAATTTAATTCACTATTCTTTTTAAAAAAAATTTCGTCTCTTTCTTTTGTAGTCAGATGTAATGTTGCTTGTAATGACGAAATCTCGGAGGCCTTGAATTCACCTAATCCCTTTAATCTGTTATACAATGTCTCTCTGAGCATTCCAGATTTTTCAGCCACTGCTTTAAAGCTCATTCCAGAGTCATTAATCTTATCAGTCAAGGCTTTCATATCGACCATTTTCTTTTTCTCCTTTCTTTGTTGAATTTTAATCACACTCATAATATAACACTAGTGTGAATATCCGTCAACACTTTTTCATAATTTTGTTGAAATTCCTTCACACTCATGGTATATTAATATCAGAAAGGCGGTGACTAAATGATTGATCTATATAGGAATATTCGAAAATTTAGAATCGAACATAAAATGTCTCAGGATACACTTGCTAAGTTGACTGGTTACACGAGTCGATCATCCATTGCAAAAATTGAAAAAGGTGAAGTAGATTTGCCTTTATCAAAAATAGAAGCCTTTGCGGACGCATTAAATGTTGAACCTTCAGAACTTATGGGAGACACTTGGGAAGATGATGTTATAAATTCTTCGCGTCTCGATGTCGCTGAACATTTCGACGGTGATCCCTTCTTGATAGCCAAAGCTATGGAAGCGGAGAAAAATGATGCTCTATCAAATCAACCAGAACTGAACAAACGAGACTCAAAACAAATAGAAGAAATCCTACAGCAGACCAAGGACAAACTAACATCCCAAGAAGGATTAATGTTTGATGGTGATCCTGCTTCTCCTGAAGCAATCGAGTCTATTCTAAATGCAATGGAAATTGGTATGGAGATGGCTAAGAAAAAGAACAAGGAAAAATATACACCTAAAAAATATAAAAAGGACTGATGTGAATGGACATAAAAAAGATTGTAAATTCGCTTGTCAAGAAACATAAAACAAGAAATCCCTTTGAGATCATCAAGGGACTAAATGTTATCCTTGTGCCAGTGCCACTTGAAGGTGTCAGAGGATTTTATCAATATTTCCAAAGAAATAACATTATTTATATTGATGATTCTCTTCCAGAACATGAACAGATTCTTGTCTGTGCTCATGAATTAGGACATATGTTACTACATAAAAAAGCTAATGCTCTCTTCATGGATACTTATACTGGATTCAATACAACAAAATATGAAATGGAAGCCGATCTATTCGCTATGGAGCTGTTAGTATCAGATGAAACAATTCTAGAATTTCAAGAATACACAACTGATCAGATTGCACGTGCACTTGGATATAACGAAGAACTGATAAAGTTAAGATTGAAATAAGGATAAAAGTATGAGAAAAAAATTATTAACTGTTGGACTTGCGATGTTGATGGCTATATCTTCAGCTTCATGCAAAAGTTCAGAGAAAACTCAAACAGCTAAAGAAGACACGTACAAAAACTATAAACAGTATAATACATCATTCGGATTAAAATATAAAATTCCAAACGACTGGAATAAAACAGATACAAGCACATCTACTGATCTTACGTTCAGCAAAGACGATGACACAATAACGCATGGTTTAATAGGTGTCTATTACTATGAATTTGATGGTGACATTATACAGAAAGAGAATTTTCGTTCTCTCGTTAGCAATATAAAAGATGGCGAAAATTACAACGGCAAATTTCATTCTGAATCGTCTACAATAAATGGAGTAAAGGTTAAATTTTTTTCATACGAACTAGATATTAATGGTGATGCTTATTTTATGAAAGGCATAGTTTTTAATTGCGGAAATGGGTATTGTATATTAGACTTTATATACCCAACAAATAAAGATTACGGAGAACTTTTTGATAATATTGCAAATTCAATATCTGTTAATACTTCTGCAATCGTGACTGCAACCGAAAAACCGAACGAAACAGAAGCATCAGTGTCTACTACGGAAGAACCAACAACCACAGAGGTTACAACTGAAGCTACAACAGAGAAAGCAACTCAAGTAAAGCCAAAATCTAAGGACATCACTGACAAAGATATTGATTTTTCGAGTGATTATAGAAATGACTCCACTGGAAAATGGAGAATTGCCATAACTTCTGACAGCTTTGATATTGAAAAATATGCTTTATCCTATTATCTCAATTACTTTAAAGCTGATGATGAGATCCATGTTATTGTGAACTTTACCAGAATGACAACAACCAAGATTTCTGACATGGGCGATACACTTGATGTATCAATTCATGAATACACAAAAGGTGAAGAACACGATGCCAATAAGGCATTGGGCGGAATGCTTTTAAATGAGTATCACGTCAATATAAAAACTGGAAAAATAACTAAAATCCAATAATAAAAGAAAACCGCCCAGCTACCAACTGGACGGAATCTCAGAAACCTATCAACCATGGATGGCTGATATAATCTCTGCCTGAACAACAGAATTATATCATACATCCTGCAAAAACACAATTTGATAAGGGTGTATTTTTTGTACCCTTTTTTAGGAGGGATATATTATGTCTGTATACAAAGACACAAAACGCAATACCTGGTACTGTCAATTTTATTATACCGATTGGAAAGGTGATCGAAAACAAAAACGTAAAAGAGGGTTCCTAAAAAAGAGAGATGCACAGGAATTTGAAAGAAAGTTCCTGGAACACTTCAGTACTGCTCCTGACATTACTTTCAAATCTTTAGCTGATAAATATTATGAATACGTCAAACATCGCCGGAAGGAATCTACATTGTATAATTTAAGAGGACATATAGATAAACACTATCTGCCATTCTTTGAAAAATTAAAGATAGTTGAAATAACAAGTGAGCATATTGCCAAATGGCAAATTTCACTCATTTTAAGCAATTACAAGAGGTCTTATATAAAGACATTGACTAGCCAGTTATCTTCGATATTTGAGTATGCTGTACGACACTGTGGACTGAAAGAAAATCCATGTAGAAATCTTGATCCATTAAAAGATAAAGACAGCAAAAAATTTCAGATCTGGACAGAAGAGGAATTTCATGAATTTTATAACTTGCTGTCAAATACTCGTCAAAAAATAATGTTCGAAACTTTATTTTATACTGGGATGAGAAAAGGTGAACTTATGGCATTAACTGAGGGGGATCTTTATTACGATCAGCAAAATGCCTGCTATATGATCAGCATCACAAAGACGTATTCAACTGTCGGTAATAAAAAGATGATCACTACACCTAAGACAAAGAAAGCTGTTAGAGATATTTCCATTCCGGACTTTTTATATTTTGATCTTATGGCTTATATTAAAAGAGTTCCTGGAATGAAACCAACAGATAGAATCTTTCCAGTTAATTCAACATATTTAAATGATGCAATGATTTCGATATATAAAAAGCACCCAGAAATCAGACAGATCAAAGTCCATGATCTCCGACATTCCCATGCATCAATGTTGATCCATATGAAGGTAGATATCGCAACACTATCTTACCGACTCGGACATGAAAATATTTCTACTACTCTTGACACTTATTCACATATGTATGGTAACAGCCAAAAGGATGTTGCTGATCAATTAGAACCGAAAAATTTCAAATTTTAATGTCAAATTAATGTCACGGAATACTAACACACACAAATTTAATGTCACAACTAAAAAGAAGGCTAGTCAAATTTCATGACTAACCTTCTTAATTTTATTCTATTGTTCTTCCTCAGGAAGCAGATTTTTCATGCTTCTAAGCCCAATACAAAGGGTCGATGTATTATGTAACAATGCAGATGTTGTTGGCTGTAAGATTCCTAAAACACCAGCACCAATAAGTCCTGCGTTAAATCCAACAATAAAGCGGTAATTATTGTGAATACGATGCATCAAACTATTACTGATATGTTTTAATGCTACTAAACCATGTAAATGATCAGCTTCAATCGTTACATCAGCAATCTCTCGTGCAATTTCAGCTCCATCACTGATCGCAACTCCAACATTTGCTGCAGATAGTGCCGGAGAATCATTGATTCCATCACCGATCATGATAACTTTTCTTCCTGCAGCTTTTTCAGCTTCAACAAATGCAGCTTTTTCTTCCGGAAGTACTTCGGCATGATATTCATCTACACCAACTTTTTCTGCGATAACTCTTGCTGTTCGTTCACTATCTCCTGTCATCATGACAACCTTGGAAATACCAGCTTCTTTTAAAGCCTTAATGACATCTTTTGCTTCTTCACGCAGTGGGTCTTCAATGCAGATCACACCTGCAAGCTTATGTTCAATCGCCATATACAGATGAGAACATTCTTCTGGAAGACTGTTAAATAATTCTTGTTTTCCCTCTGGAATCGTACATTGTTCATCCTCAAATACAAAATGATAACTTCCGATTACGACTTTCTTATCTTCGATCATAGAAGAAATTCCATGAGCTACAATATATTCAACTTTTGAATGCAACTCTTCATGCACAAGATTACGATCTTTGGCTGCCTGAACAACAGCTTTGGCCATAGAATGAGGAAAATGTTCTTCTAAGCATGCAGCAATTCTTAATAATTCCTGACATTTCATACCATTAAATGAAACAATATCTAAAACTGTTGGCTCTGCTTTTGTTAAAGTACCTGTTTTATCAAATACGATTGTCTGAGCTTCTGCCATTGCCTCTAAGTATTTTCCACCTTTGACAACAATATTATGATCATTTGCCTCTTTGATTGCTGATAAAACGGAAATTGGCATTGCCAGTTTTAAGGCACATGAAAAGTCAACCATCAATACAGATAATGCTTTTGTTGCATTTCTTGTAAGCAAATATGTGAGGGCAGTTCCAACTAATGTATAAGGAACCAGACGATCTGCAAGATGTTCTGCCTTACTTTCTAAAGATGATTTTAATTTCTCAGATTCTTCGATCATTGTAACGATCTTATCAAATTTACCTGATCCGTTAGCTTCTTTAACACAGACTTTTAAGTCTCCTTCTTCAAGAACTGTTCCTGCATAAACATATCCATCTATTGTTTTACGGACAGGAATAGATTCTCCAGTTAAAGATGCCTGATTGACCATAGCTTCTCCTTCAATGATAACACCATCAAAAGGAATCATATTTCCCATCTGAACATGAACAATATCATTTGTCTGAATTTCATTAGAAGATACTAAAACTTCATGATCGCCATCGACTTTCCATACTTTCCCAACATTTAATGACATACTCTTGGCAAGATCATCGACAGATTTCTTATGTGTCCACTCTTCAAGAATTTCACCGATTCCAAGTAAGAACATGATAGAGGATGCGGTATTGATATCCCTTCTTAGCATAGATACACCAATCGCAGTACCATCAAGCACTGGAACTTCAATTTTTCCTTGTGCAAGTGTATGTATTCCTTCATATATGTATTTTACAGATTTGACAGCTGTGATACCGGCTCTTAATGGATATGGGAAAAACAATTTACTTCCATAATGGAAGAGTACCTTACTTGTAATCTTATCCCAATAAGACTGGTTTAGCTGTCTGCTCTGACTTTCTTGATAATTATCTGGAACAGTAATGATTCCATGGTAAAATTTTTTTAAAGTGTTAAGAATCTTTTCACGATCTGTATTATAACAGATCACAATATCGTTCGTGCGGTCATAGATTTTGACAGATGTGACAAAATCTTTTGTTGTCAGATAATATTGAAGTTCATCTGCCTGATCAGTACTCATCGTTCGCTGACAGTTATGGATACGAATTCTGCCACGGATCTCATGTTTGATCGTAAATTTCATATAAACTCCTTCTTCTTTGAAAACACCTGCAGAAAATAAACTGCAGGTGTTTGTATTAAATATTTTTTCTTATTCTTCTACTTCTTTAAAAGCATCTTCGGAAACTTCTTCTGTTGCTTCTTCATCATCATCAGCTTCAGCGTAAGCTTCCATTTCTTCTTCTGCAGCAGCTCTGTCTTCATTAATCTGCTTTGCTTCTTCATAAATATCTTCTGCATTTTCCTGAACTGTTGTTACTGTATCCATAACACATTCTTTTGCACGAAGAACGGCAGCTGTTGCATTTGTATATAATTTTTTAGCATCTTTACTTGATAATGCTTTAATACCTGCTGTACCAAATAAAACTCCTGCTGCAAAAAATCCTGTCTTTTTGCTCTTTACTACTGATAAAACTTTTGTTAAATCCATGTCTGTATCCTCCTGTAATATTTATATGATTTATCATTAACTTTTTGTATCCGAAAGGAATAATTTTAAATGTTATTCCTTTGGTAACTTTGTACATTATAAACCATCAAATATCAATTACTCAAGGCTAATTGCAGTGAAAAGAATGAGAAAAATTATCAATAAGTAATTTGTTTGTTTTATTCACCTTCTGTTGTATTGGAACTATTAAAGATATTTCCAGAATCTCCTTTGGAACGATTATAATCGTATTTTGATGGATATCCGCAAGTTTCTGCAGCATCTGCACCACCATAATTCTGTGCGAAATCTTGGCGTTTTCCTTTATTAAACATAAAGTATTTTAATGCTTCCTGATTAGCTTTAAAGTTTACAAAAAATACAAAACCACAAGGAGGGTAATGTCCAATAACGGCTGTCTTATAAGTATTCTCAATTGGCACACGAAGCTGATCAATCTCTGTAGTTCCCATAGTGGCTACGGAAAAAATAAGTTTCTTAATATAAGTAGAATCCATATCTGTAGATACATCGCCTAATGCATCAATAGCAATAGTTACAAGATCCGCAGGATTATGCTTTAACATTTTCTGGAAAGTTGCCTGCATAACAGCACGTTGTCTTCCAGTTCTCCCGAATTCTTCATCTCCATATTTTTTAGAATATACATGACGGACTCTTGCATAGCCCAATGCCTGACATCCATTTAATGTCTGCTTACCAGGTTTTACATTACGATATTTCTTCTTGGAAATATAGTTGGTTGTATTAAGATATTCTGCTTCTCTTTTTTCAAGAGTCATTTCAATACCGCCAATGCGATTGATAACTTTCTCAAAAGCAGAAAGATCCACAATACAGAATTTATCAATTTTAATATTAAAGTTTTGGGCAAGTGTCTGATATAGAAGTTCTTCTCCACCAAATGCATAAGCTGCGTTTAATTTGTTTCTTCCGTGTCCCGGAATCTCAACATACATATCACGGAGAAATGATGTTAATTTTAATTCTTTTGTCTTAAAATTGATCGTTGCAACCATCATGCTGTCAGATCTTCCATGATCACCATCTTCAGATCCCTGAGCTCCATTATCAGAACCGACCAACAAAATATTAACAACGTCTTTATCAAATGTCAGATCTTCTTTATTTTTAATCTTAACCTTATCCATGGATTGCTTTTTTGGAGTAACTGCAGCTTCTAATCTGGCATCGTAAAATCCAAGCATACCGCCTACTACAATCGCAAAAATCAAAAAAACGCTTGTAAGCGCTGTAAATTTTTTAGAAAACATTATAAAATACCCTCCTTATTTTCTCTCTCCGTATTTTATCATATATTTTTACAATATCAAATAATTAAAATTTATTTTTTTACTCCTTAAGAAAATCTTTTGATTATCCATATCAATTTGTTATGAATATGATGTAAAAAATGTATTTTACGCACAATTATGTTCATGTTATGATAAAAATATCCTAAATAAAGGTAACTAGTTTACACTTTTATATTGTTCTAAAAAATCTCCAAAGATGAAATTTATTCTATCTTTGGAGATTTTTTATTTTATAGGATGGTTGTTTCACTTAAAAATTTCAAAAATTCTTTAGCGGCAATGCTTTGAGGATATTCTGTATCATAAATCAAAGTAATATTTCGTTCTGGAAATGTTTCTTGCACATGAATCTCAAAGATTTCTTCCGAATCAAGATCATCAATAGCAAATTCCGGTGGGATAAATCCGATTCCAAGATTATGCCGAACTGCTGGCAAGATCATATCTGTTGTTGCAAGTTCAATATCTGGTTCAAATTTTAAGCCATTTTTCTCGAAATACTGATTTAGGAATTTCCTTGTGATTGCTTCGGATGTAAGGCTGATCCATGGATATTTTGAGAGTTGATTAATAGATAATTGTTTTCCTTTTAATTCGCTGTAACGTTTTCCACTAATTAAAATATCATGATATTCTCTTAATATTTGCTTTTTTAGAGGTTTTTCTATATGAAATGGTGCAGATACAACTGCAAAATCAACATTTCCCTCTTTGACAATGTGAATAGATTTCTTTGTGCTATTATTTAAAATCTTAAAATGGACATTAGGATATCTTGCATTAAAAGATTCCATTGCCTGAAATAAATAGCAATGTAAGGCTGTTTCTGTAGCACTGATATAAATTGTTCCATTATCAAGGCTTAACATATCGCTTAAATTACTTTCTGCCTTAAAAAACTGAGAACAACCTGCAGCAATATATTCATAAAATACTTCACCTTCTGGAGTAAGTTTCATTCCTGTTTTACTTCTCTCAAATAGACGGCAGCCAAGATTCTTCTCAAGATTGTGAATCGTTCTTGTTACCGATGGTTGGCTTGTGTGCATTGCAGAAGCTGCTTTTGTAAGATTTTCGTATTTCGCTACATAATAAAAGATTCGATAATGTTCAAAATTTGAGTTCATATTTTTGTTTAATTCCTTCTATATATCGTATATAAAATATTTTATCTTTTAGAAAGCTGCCAAAAAGCTACTGCACTGGCAGCTGCAACATTCAGAGAGTCTACACCATGTGCCATCGGGATTTTGGCTGTATAATCACATAATGATATCGTGGCATCATTTAAACCATCACCTTCTGTTCCAAGTACAACAGCCAATTTATCTTCGGATATCAATTTTTGATTGTCAATACTTACAGAACGATCTGTTAAAGCCATCGCAACTGTTTTATATCCAAGTTCCTTTAATTGTCTGATACCATTTTCCGGCCATGAAACTGTGTGATCAACAAAAGTCCATGGAATTTGAAATACAGTACCCATACTTACCCGGACAGATCTGCGGTACAACGGATCAGAACATCCTTTCGTAAGCAGTATGGCATCCATATTTAATGCTGCTGCACTGCGAAAAATTGCCCCGACATTCGTTGGATTCATAACATTCTCCAAAATAACGATACGATTTGTATTTTTACATACATCAGTAAGAGAAGGCAGTTTCTTTCGATGCATAGCACAAAGCATTCCTCTTGCCATGACAAATCCTGTCAGTTTTTTCAATACATCATAGCTGGCGGTATAAGCAGGAATATCTGGGTACTGCTCTAAAATATGTTTCGCCTGAGTCTTAACATGACGTTCTTCTACAAGAAATGAGATTGGTTCATATCCTTCATCAAAGGCTGTCTGTATTACTCGTGGACTTTCAGCAATAAAAATACCTTCTTTGGGTTCATAAAAATGCAACAGTTGTCCTTCAGACCGACGAGCATAAATATCTAATTGTGGGTCATCAAAATCGGTAATCGGTATGATCGACATCTTATTTTACCTCCAGTTTTTCATTATAGATAGTCGCATGACAGCCAGGAATCTTTTTACTATGATACATGGCAGAATCAGCATTGCGATACAACTGATCAAAAGTTAATGCTTCGTCTTCTCTTGAAAAAGCACCACCAAGTCTTAAAACAATAATATCCATATCAACCTGCTGTAATTCATTAATCTGTTCATCTGGTTTATCATATTCTAATGCAGATCGCAGTGCTTTGTTAATAATTAATTCATATTTAATAATTTGTTCCATAGGCTGCGTACCAGTTCCTTTTTATAATTCATTTTTTTATTATATCTTATTTTTTTACTTAAATCTACCAAATACTTACGATTTATGATATAATAACCCCTCAATCACAAGTAAGATTAAAGGAGAAATCATTATGAATAACCAGAATGTACTGGCTGTTGTTGCCGGAGAAGAAATCACACAGAAAGACGTTGATGCATTAATCGCTGCTCTGCCAAAAGAACAGCAAGCTTATGCTTCAAATGAACATTTCAGAAATCAGTGTTTAGAACAGATCATCACGGTTCATTTATTCGCTAAATTAGGTGAAGAAATGCAACTGGAAGAAACAGATGCTTTCCAAGATAATCTGGCACATGCAAAGAGAGAGATTCTTGCACAGATGGCTGTTGGAGAAGCAATGAAGGATATTGCTGTTACTGAGGAAGAGACAAAAGAATATTATAAAGCAAATGAAAATCAGTTTATGGCTGGAGAAACAGTTCATGCAAAACATATTCTTGTAGATGAAGAAGACAAATGTCAGGAAATTCTTGAGAAGATCGTTGCTGAGGAAATTACATTTGAAGATGCTGCAAAAGAATTCTCAACATGTCCATCCAAACAGCAGGGAGGAGATCTTGGTGCTTTCACAAGAGGACAGATGGTCAAAGAATTTGAAGATGCCGCTTTTGCTGCAGAGATTGGACATATTGTAGGACCTGTCAAGACTCAGTTTGGATACCACCTCATTAAGGTTGAAGATAAAAAAGATGCACAGGCTTCTGTTTACGAAGATGTTGCAGATACAATCAAGAATATTATTCTTCAACAAAAACGCAACGACGTATATGGAAATAAAGTTGCCGAATTAAAAGAAAAATATGTAACAAAATAAATTTCTATATAATTAAAAAAGATGCATTCCGTAAACATTTTTAGGAATGCATCTTTTTTATGATTCTTTATTGATAGCCGAGGTCTTCATCGTATTTTTTTATTTCTTCAGCCAAAGCTTCTCTATGCCCGGATAAGGCTGCAAATGGAGCAAATTGTGCTGCACGATCTTTGATCGGCATAGGTGGATGTTTTTTGGAAACTGGGCGTTTCATATCAAGCATATCTTCATATTTATTCATGCTTTATGTCCTCCAATTTGATTGTTGCGTTCTTTCGCTGTTGCACCTTTTTCTAAGCTGATTCCTCTCATGATCGCATTTTTACCAAATCGCTTCTTGATCTCAAGTTCAGCTTTTTGAAGATTTTTTTCTCGGATATCATCTCTTTTTATATCAACTTTCTCTTGACCTTCATTTTCTGCTTGAAGAAGATCAAACATGGATATCTGTTGATACTGCTTTTTTTCTTCTGCTTTTATATTTGAAATGATATGATTTGCTGTCACATAAAGTTTACGGATACTTAAAACCGGATCAACGATCTCATCATATAAACTTAGTCCAGCTTTCATGATTTTTTTGCCAGATGCACTCCATTCTTCAAGATTTCTCGTTCCATGTGCATGCTTTGGAATTTTTCTTCCATACATATCTGTAGAAATTTCACCTTTATAATTGCTCTTAAGATTTTCTGTATCATATTCAACTGTTAACACAATCTGATCGGTCATAACCATTTTTTCAAAAAGATCAAGGACTAGTTCATTGATCATCTCTTTTAAAACCAGTTTGGCTTTCTCACAGGAATACGCACAAGAAAGAACCTGACCGCTTCCAATACTTTTAGTTTCTGGTTCATAAGATTTGATATCCTTCATCGTACATGGTTCATATCCCCAGGCATGGTCGATTAATAGTTCTGCATTGATTCCAAATATCCGATATAAAAGATCTTCATTATAAAATGAAGTATCTTCTCCAATAGAACATCTGGCAATATCCCCCATTGTAAAAATTCCTATCTGATTTAACTTCTTTTGATAACCTTTCCCAACTCTCCAAAAATCCGTAAGCGGTTGATGATCCCATAACTGTTCACGATAAGAGTGTTCATCAAGGCTTGCAATACGCACACCATTCTGATCTGGCATTGTATGCTTGGCAACAATATCCATTGCGATCTTACAAAGATAAAGATTTGTCCCGATTCCTGCAGTTGCAGTGATTCCTGTTTCTTTAAGAATAGCCTTGATCATTTTCATAGCAAGTTCTTTTGCACTCAATTGATATAATTTGAGGTAATCTGTTGCATCAATGAAAACTTCATCGATAGAATATGGGTGAATATCATCTGGTGCTATATATTTTAAATAACACCTGAAAATCTTTCTACTCATAGAAATATAATGAGCCATTCTTGGCGGTGCAACAATATAAGTTATTTCCTTTTTGGGATCTGTATCTAATTCAGGTTTATTATAAGATTCTCCATCAAAATCTCCGTAAATCCGGCTTTTTCGATCAGCATTTGCCATCTTTACCTTTTGTATAACTTCAAACAGCCTCGCCCGCCCTGAAATTCCATAAGACTTCAAAGAAGGTGAGACTGCCAGGCAGATAGTCTTACTCGTTCTTGACTCATCTGCTACAACCAGATTTGTTGTCAATGGATTCAGTCCTCGTTCTACACATTCAACCGAAGCGTAAAATGATTTTAGATCAATGGCAATATATGTTCTGGATTTGTTCATATGTTTATTCTACACCATAGTGTGTTAATAAAGCCTTTTCAGCTTCTGCACTCCATAATCCGTTATGCTTGTCACAAATATCAGCAAGATCGTTAAAGAATGGATCATCTTTTGCAAGACTTCTTAAATCAGAAATTGCTGTCATTGGCATATTGATATGAAGGTATGTCAATTTCTTTCCACCTGGAATGTCTGGAAGATTTTTTGTTGTATCAACGATAGAATCAATTCCTCCAACATGAGTGATCATTACTGCAGGTTTGATTTCTTTTCTTGCTGCACGATCAATAGCTTCCTTCATATCATCAATATTTCCACCAGTACTTCCAAGAATCTTTGTTGCGTTATAATGACAGTCATATAAATTCACATCAGCTGAGAATTTGGAATCTGTAGGACCTGCAAATAAATTCATACATCCATCATAAGCTAAGATTTTATTTCCAAGTTCAGCAACTCCTCTGACTGGTACATAAACAAAGACATCATCAAAACCTTTACCATCAACAGATAAAGCTTTTAATTCTTCTACCTGATTATTCATCTTAGCTGTATTAACATAGATTAATTCCACGCCTTTTTCTTTAGCTTCTTCTACGGAAATAACCTGATTTGCTCTTTCTAATTTGGCATCATCGATATCTGTAACGATCACTTTCGCTGGTTTATTCTCAATAGCTAATGCATAACTTACGGCACCTAATCCCATTGGACCACATCCACCAAGAATTGCGATGCTTCCTCCTTTTTTAGTTCCCATTACATGTTCATAACGGTCTTTCACATGATAATTTGTCTTATATCCACAAATAACGCAGCACATTGGTTCTGCAACAGAAGATTCAAAATAAGAATCGCCATCATGTGTCCATAAACATCCGACTTCAATAATATCATTTGGGAAAATACAATAAGTTGCAGCACCACCACACTGTGTATAAGAATATCCCGGAGATTCAGCCTGTCCCGGAATTGCTGGCTGCTGTGCAAACTTCTGACCTGGTTTGAATTTATCCTGCCATTTCTTACCGACTTTTACGATATCTCCGGCAAATTCATGGCCAATGATAACTGGATGTTCTGCGACATCTGCTGGAACTCGCTTATGGTTTGCTCCTTGTTTTACCATCTTCCAGGTTGACATACAAATTGAATCACTCATTACCTTCACAAGGATCTCATCATCCTTGATCTCTGGAAGTTCAAATTCCTCCAGACGAATATCATCTTTTGCATATAATCTTACACCTTTGACTTTCATATGCTACCTCCTAAAATATAAAATCCATATAAATTTATTCTAGCACAAAGAATAAAGGTCTGCAAAAATTTTCATTTATAATAAGGATCGTCAATCAATCCAACAATTTCATTTTTATTTTTCTCCAGACAATATATCTGCAACAAAGCCACAACCATACCAGCAGTTCCGAATTCAAAATTAGGTTCTTTATGTTTAAAATCGATATGAAGATGATCGATTTCTAATCCACCATCCTTATGATCGATCGCCTGATTTAAAATATGATTCGTTGCTTTTACAATAATTTCATTTAGTTTGGAGGATAATTCTTTATAGGTATTGCAACAATCTAGCAGATACACTTCATTTAAGATTAATCCAATTCCACCGACTCTACTATAAAATTTTTGCCGCAAGAACCACTGCTGCTGATCCGTTCTCTTCCAAATGAATTCTCAAGTTCTGGATTACTTGTCATTCCCGTTTTGATCGCACCTGGACATACAATATTACTTCGGATAATTAATATTTTTTATGACTGGATATTGATTATACCTATAATATTTGCTTTGTATAATAGAAAAATTATATAAAATATCTTGTAAACTACTTATCAATAAAAAAGCAGAACAAATCCATTTAACTATAAAAGGATTTGTCCTATTCATGTTTTAATATTATTTTTTAAATTCGTCTTCCTGATATTTATCAACAATATGATTAAACATCATGCGGACCGCAGGCGCCATAAAATTTGGATTCATCGTTGCTAGTCCAATGATTCGGCTTGCATGTGGTTTGATCGAGTAACTGTCTACCTTATATGGAATATCTGTCATCACAAGTTTTGGCATCAGACAGATTCCAAAACCTTTCTCAACAAGTGCGATCGTTGATAAATCGTCCACCACATGATAATTTGACTGTACCTGCAGAGAATTCTCTTTTAAAAAATTCTGGATATCTGCATCGGTACTGTCTCGTTGTGTTACGAACTGATGGTGCTTCATTTCTTCGATATCGATATAACTTGTACTTTTATCTTCTTTTACGCCACTTGGTAATACGCATAATAATTCATCACGATATAATGGCTCGATTGGAATATCCTTTGCACTTGATACAGATAAAAATCCAAGGTCAACGACTCCATTTTTGAGCCAGTAAGCTACATCATCATATGTTCCCTGAAAAACTTCAATTTCAATTTCTGTATATTCTTTCTTAAAAGAATGTAGGATCTCTGGAAGCCAGCTGGTACATACACTGGAGAATACTCCAATTTTTACTTTTCCTTGTTTTAATCCGTTTAATTCTGCGATTTCCTGCTTTAAGCTTTCATCACAGTTTAATACAGCATTTACATATGGTAATAGTTGTTCTCCATAATTTGTCAGATTGACACCTGCTTTGCTTCTTGTCAACACTGAAAATCCTAATTCATTTTCCATCGAAGAGATGGCATGGCTGATTGCAGATGGCGTTAAACCTAGAATGTCTGCTGCTTTATGGAAACTTCCCACATCTGCGATTGTTTTGAATACCTGGTAGGTTAAAAGGGTCATAAATAAAACTTCCTTACTCTTATTATTTTATCTATCACATTTATATAACAGATTTCCCCAACGTCTGTCAACCTCTTTTTGGAATTTTTCTTTTAATCCAAAGGAAATATTGTCATAAATATTCAAATGCGGAAAAAGTGCATATTTTTGAAATACCGTATTGATCTTTCGTTCATTTGGTGGAAGATCAGTAATATCAGTTCCTTGAAAAAAGATCTGTCCTTCACTTGGTTTTTCAAATTCTGCTAACATTCGCAAAATGGTTGTTTTTTCTCCATATATGAATTCCTCCTGACATTTTCATATTAAAAAATAAATCCAGCGATCAGATAAAAAATTGCAGATATTACTCCTGAAATCAATACATATGGAAGAGAACTTTCATATTGATCATAAATAGTGACTCTGTTTGCACGTGCTGACACAATTCCAAGATCAGAAACTACACACGCATTTGCACCAAATAATCCGGCAGATATGATCGCTCCGATACAGAGTGGTACGTTCGCACCTAGCCTTGTTAAAACAACGATCATAACAGGAAGTTCTATCTGATACAGAGTATAATTTAAACTATATAAAAATTCAGTGAAGCTGAAGAATACAAATAAAACAAATGGAATCAGGCGAATGATCGGAATCATATTGCATACATTTTGAACGAATCCTTCTATTCCCATAGTATACATAACTTCCTGCATGGCATAGCCGATCATTAAAATGATGACCATATCAACCATATCGATAAACCCATCAACTACACATTGCACATATTCACTAATAGTCATAATTCCTTGTAAAATATAAAGGACTGCAGTAACGATCAATGTAATTCCAAAAGCCAGGAAGCAGTTTAAGCCGGTAGCGATCAATGCAACCGCGATCGTGATCATTGGAATGATCAAATTTAGAACACTGATATGTTGTTTTCTTGGATCTGTTTCATCAAAATCATTTTCCTCTTCCTCAGATCCGTCAGTTAGTTCTCCTAGCTGTTTCCCCTGATCTGACATTTCATATGCTTTTTTCATATGACCAATCTTTGGCAGCAGTCCAAATGCAAATAAGAGTGCTACAATGCAAGCAATAATAGCATAAAACATAAATGGAACAGATTTCATAAAAAGACTGGTTGCAGCAGCTTTGTTGGCTACATTCTTGGCATCAGCAATCTGAAAAATGATAAAATATCCCCAGGCTCCAACTGGAAGCATTGCAGATACACAAATACTTAGAGTTCTTATTACATATGCAAGTGCAAGTCTTGGCTTTTTGATCTTATCAATCAATGGAGAGAATGCCGCCCCCGCTGTAAATGCAGATACATAATCATCAATTGACATGATTCCTGCATAAATACCTGACGTTGCAAGAATCATTTTTTCATTTTCCCCAAATTTACTCGTTACAAATTCAGTAAAAGCTTTGGTTGCTCCACTTCTCTTCATTGCGATGATCAATCCACCACAAAGGAAGAAAGACATATACATTTCAATATTTTCTTCATCTGCCAGAACAACTTTACAATCGCGAAAAAATGCTATGATACTTCCAAATTTATACCATAAAATGTACATTGAAAATGTTCCCATCAAAAGACTTTGCATCACATCTTTTGTTACGAGTGCATAAATGAAAAGTCCTGCCATTGGTACAAGGATCCATATAGATTCTTTTGAAACACTGTGTGGTATAAAAAATAAAATAATATTAAATAAGATCCAGAAAATCCATAGCTTTACCATTTTTGGATCAATTCTTTTTGGATTCATATAATGAAAAATTCTCCATAGGATTGATTTTTCTTTCATAAGCATCCTCCTTTCTTCCTTTTAAGACATATGATGATCCCATACTTTTAGCTGTTGTCCAATGCCTTTTTCTTTTACATTTAGATATCTTGACAGTATCAATATGTTTCAGATTTGTCATGATCGCACGAAAGCATGCTTTGGCAATCGGACCAGCACCAAGCATTGTAAGAACTTTTGAATCTTTTTTTGCTAAAAGCTTTGCAGCCATAAATGCTAAAGGTGCTCCAGTTTCAACATCGTTTACGGGGAAACCTTCGATTTTTGATTTTTTAGGAAATTCCAACATAATTCCATGATATCAACACACTTGGCGGCATCAAGGACCCCTGCTTCTATTTCTTCCATAATGATAACCTCCTTCCATTATAGCTATTTCTCATAGTTATACAAATTTTCAAACAGATTTTTAAAATCGGATGCATCCATCTCATCTATTTTACTGATCACTGATACTCCATCATAAGAATCATCTAGCCATCCACCCCAGGTTCTTACGATCTTAGCATCAGCGAGAAGTGGAATGCGTCTGCAGTACCTAACATGATATCAAACATATGTGGCTGCATTTCTGTCACTAATGCTTCTTCAAAATATCTTGTCATCGGAATATCGATTCCTACAGTCCTTGTAATGTAACGACTTTCATATCCAGCAGCTACAATGACTGTTTCAGCTTCAAATACTTCTCCACAAAATAAAAAAAGAAGCCCTTGCATACTTTTCTATGCATAGGACCTCTTTGTCTTTACAACTAATTTAAACTCTTGTATTATACTAGTGTCAAGATGTAATTTATATTTATTTTTACGAAAAATTCACAAAAATCTGATCATTTTAAAGAAAAACAACGCATATCAATCCACATACGACTGATCTTTTTGTTTGTCTGATCTCCGAAATATGCCATAACGGCACTTCTTTTCATTACATCTTTTGTCGGATACTGGGCATATAACTGTCCTTCTGACATTTCTTTGCTTGTTTTCATCACATAGTTATAATTGTCTCCATTTTGCTTGAAGAAATAATTAAGATCATAGTCAACACTCTTCTTATCATCGCTTCCATACATATATTTGATATAATTATAGATTGTCTGATCTTTTCCACCAGCGATCACAGATGTATATCCGACATAGTACATATTTCTTACAACATTATCTGGTCTTGAGATATAGTTTACAAATGCCTGTGCTGCCTGCTGCTTTTCCTTATCTCTTCCAATACCATCCTTTAACATACACCATCCATCAAACCACAGATTGGTACTAGCTTTTGGAACTGCATAACGAAGTTTGATTCCTTCTTCTTCCACCTGCTGCATAGAATAAACACCATCTCCAGACCACTGAAGATTGGCGACAACTTTTCCGCTGACAAGATCTGATTTCCCACTGTCTGTCTCGAAAGAATAAACGTTATCTTTCATTTTTGATAAAATCTCTCCAGCACTTTGAATGCTTTGATCTGAAGTATCATTTAACAATGCAGATAACTTTTTCTGATAATCTGCCTGTTTTTGGAATTCATCTGTTAAGATCTGTTTTTGTGTCTGCATTCCTCGAACAGCAAAATAACAATCTCTGACGCTGTCTTTTGCTGTTACCTTTTTATGATATTTTTGATTTAGTAATAAGCCCCAGTCTTCGGCATCTTTTCTAGAAACATATTTGGGATTATATACATAGCCCAGTGTTCCCCACATATAACCAGCTGTGTAATCTCCCACAGATTGTCCGTGATATTTTAACTGATCTAATGATTTCTTTATATATGGTGATACTCCTTTTGCATAATAATTTTCACTGTTTGAAATATCCCAGAAGTCATCAGAATATTTTAATATTTTTTTCTCTGCCAAAAGCTTCATGATCATATATTCGGATGGACAGATCAGATCATATGTATCACCGATCGTTAACTGATTATACATATCTTCATTAGTTCCAAAACTTGAATATTCGACTTTTACTTTTTTATGATATGTTTTCTCATACCATTTTTCAAAATCTTTGATCATAGTATTTCTGCCGATGATCTTTTTCCCATTTTCCAGTTTGATTTCTTCATCGTCATCCCAGTCCCCTTCATCAAGATATTCTTCCCAATTTGCGATTCTTAAAACAATCTCTTCATTGTTTGAGCTGTTGTTTTTTGAACCACAAGAACATAATGCAAGCGGAAGGGTGATCACAAGTAAGATGGAAAAAAGAATAGAAAATGCTTTATATTTCATGATCATGCTCCTTTCTCCCCGTATGGTTCATACCGATCACAATAAAAATCACAACCAAAAAGATGATCGTTGATAATGCCCATAGTGCGGTTTTCACATCGGTCTGTGCTCCTTTTGTAGCATTGACAACATAGGTACTGATCGTGTCAAACATCGATGGTTTTGTATAAGTTGTGATAAAATAATCATCCAACGTTAATGTAATTGACATCATGAATCCAGATACGATTCCAGAAGTTAATTGTGGAAGTACAACCTTTCTTAATGCTCCAAACGGGGAACATCCAAGATCTAATGCCGCTTCATATAACTGTGGATCCATCTGTTTTAGACGAGGGATCACAGACAGATATACAAAGGGGCTACAAAGAGATACCAGCCCGAGCACAAGCGGAATATAACTGGCTTTATCCATCTTAAAAAAGACGATCAATAAAACGCAAATAGAAAAACCAGTAACGACATCTGCATTAACAACAGGAATCTGATTCATCAAATGGATCGGTTTCTTAAGCTTATTTGAAGAATAAAATGCCCCGATTGCTCCAAGAGTTCCAAGGATCGTTGAAATAACCGCAACGACCAAGGCTAAAAGGATCGTTCCAAAGATCATTGTCCTTAAATCCTCAGAATGAAACAGATAAATATAATTTTTCAAAGTAAAACTTCCAGATTTTCCAATGATCGCGGAATCCATAAAACTATAAACTGCCAAGATCAAGATTGGCAGATACATGAGTAATAAGAAGATTCCAAGGAAAATACCCTGTATCGTTTTTTTAGTCATAAGCATTTTCCTCCTTATCTGAAAATTCGCCAGTTAACATACTTAAAAATAAGATTAAGATCAAAAGGATCATAGAAATCACAGATCCGTTATTCCAATCATACATATTAAAGTAACTTCCAACAAGACTTCCCATGATGTAGGTACTGTTATACATCATATCAAGTACAACATAATTTGTCATTGCAGGAAGAAATACCATCGTAATTCCACTGATGATCCCTGGAATGGATAACGGAAGGATCACTCTTGTAAATACGCGATGATGTTTTGCCCCAAGATCTAATGCTGCCTCAATGTAACTATGATCGATCTTGGCGATCGTATTATAAATTGGCAAGATCATAAAAGGCAGAAAATCATAAGTCATTCCGATCACTGTATTTAAAAATGGATGGAAAGCAAGATTTCCTTCGATCATTGTTAAGATCTCTTTTAATGCAGTAATACGAAGGGTAAAATTGATCCACATTGGCATTACAAATAACATCAATAATACATTTCCGCGTTTAAAATCTCCTTTTGCAAGAATATATGCCACAGGATATGCGATCAATAAACATACAACGGTTGTTACGATCGCAATCATTGCGCTGTAGATCAGGGTTCCAATTGCCTTACTGTCTGTAAAAAACAGAACAAAATTGTCCATAGAAAATTGTCCAGTTCCATTGGTAAATGCATAATATAATAAAATAAGCACAGGGAAAACAACAACAATTGTCAAAAACAATAAGTATGGAATTCCAAGAATACTTTTTAGTCTGTCATTTTTCATTTACTTTCCTCCGAAACTCTTTGAAATTCCATCGCATCATCCGGAATTACGACACTTACGAAATCTCCGATATTCCATAAATCTTCATCATCAACAGAATACTCTACTTTATTTTCACTCACAATGCGATAATTATAATGATCACCCTTGTAGATAATAGAGATGATATTTCCCTGAAAATATCCTTCTTCTGGATCATCACTAAGATTGGCAAGTTTGGATGGGAAGAACATTTTTACCTTTTCTCCCTCTAAATGAACTTTATGCCCATCTTGATCTACGATATGACCATGTTCCAATCTGCACCCATCAAAAAGTTTTTCAACCGGAACTGGGATACTTCCATCCATAAATTTCAAATAACCATCTTTTTCCATCACACCGACATAATGATTTACTTTCGTATCTTTTGGCATTGTATGAATCGTTCCAGGTGTGAAATCGATTCCTACTTTTGTTCCTGGTTTGATCTCGTGTAAAATATGTGCTTCAATCTCATTTTTATCAGATTGTACAGCTACTTCATAAAATTTGCCACAAAACAGGCAGGAAATAACCTCTCCACTAAATTTTCCATCTTCTGGAGATGATAAAATAACATCTTCCGGGCGGATTATGACATCAACTCTGGTACCGGCTTCATATTCATCTTCACATGGAAAATTATGATGTGCAAAATGAACAGTATCGTCTGATTTCTTTACTCCATCAAAAATGTTACTCTCTCCGATAAAGTCCGCAACAAAAGCATTCTGTGGCTTATTATAGATTTCCTCTGGTGTTCCAACTTGCTGGATCTGTCCTTTTGACATGACAACGATCTTATCTGACATCATCAATGCCTCTTCTTGATCATGTGTGACAAAGATAAACGTAATACCTAATTCTTTATGCATATTTTTTAACTCGATCTGCATTTCCTGACGCATCTTGTAATCTAGGGCACTTAATGGTTCATCTAATAATAAGATCTTTGGCTCATTGACAATTGCTCTTGCAATGGCAATTCTTTGCTGCTGCCCACCAGACAAGCTGTCGATCTTTCGCTTTTCAAAACCTTCCAGATCAACGACTTCTAGTACTCGTTTTACTTTCTTTTTAATCTCATCTTTTGGAATTTTCTTTTCTTTTAACCCGAATGCAATATTGTCATAAATATTTAAATGTGGGAAAAGAGCGTATTTTTGGAAGACAGTATTAAATTTTCTCTCATTTGGTGGTAGAATGCTGATATCTTTTCCATGAAACAGGATTTCACCATCCGTTGGTGTCTCAAATCCCGCCAACATTCTTAAAATTGTTGTTTTTCCACATCCAGAAGGACCTAGAAATGTTACAAACTCTCCCTCATTGATCGTAAGATTAAAATCATAAATGACCGGCACATTGTTTGTATAACATTTTTTTATATGTTTTAATTCTATGATCGGCTGTTTTTTATTCATTAATTTTTTGTTCCTTTCTATTTTTGTCATGAATATCTCAAAAGAAAAACAGCATCCTAAAAGTCTGGGTGCTGCAAAAGTTTTATTTTCTTTTTTGTAGTAAATTCTATCTTTTATAAAAATGGTTCTTTTGTTCTTCTGTGTACATTGATCTCATCTATGATCGCATTACTTCTATGACTTAAAATAAAATAAATAATATCCGCAATGTCCTCTGGTGCAATCATATCGTTTGCATCTGGTGGAAGATCAGGTCTTGCCTGTCGCACCATATCTGTTAAAACTCCGCCCGGATTGATCAGATGCACACGAATTCCATCATTGCTTACTTCTTTTGCCAATGCTTTTGTCATACCAGCCAAAGCATGTTTGCTTGATGCGTAAACACTTTGATCCATATAACCTTTATATGCAACTACAGATCCAATATTAATAATTGTTGCACTTTCAGATTTACGAAGGATTGGTAAAGAACTTTGACACATAAAAAATGGTCCTTTAGCATTAATACTCATGATCTGATCATATTCTTCTTCTGTTACTTCTTCAAATCTCTTATTCATCGTTACACCTGCATTGTTGATCAGATAATCAAACTGCAAATTATGGTCAAACAATGTTTTTATTTCTTCTTTGTGACTAATATCAACTGAAAAACATTTAATATCAACTTTATCACATAGCTTCTTTGTTTCTTCTAATTTATTAAGATTTCGTCCAATCAAAATCAAATTAATGCCATGGTTCGCTAATTTCTGTGCAGTTGCACGACCGATTCCAGAACCTGCACCAGTGATCAATGCTGTTTTTTTGCTCATATTGATTCCTCCTGTGTGATCTATGCTTTTTGCTTTCTATAATTTTAACATATCAACAAGATGTACTCAATCAAAAAGATTTATAAGCCACGATTATATACATAATTCATCACTTTTGGGATTCGTCATTTATTGTTCCTTTCTATTTTTTAATAACCATTTGACCGCTTTGGAAAGTCTTTTTTCGGAATCAGCAAAATGCCCACCGCTATTAAATTCTAAAATTGTTTTCTTTACCTTTGAATCATTTTGCAAAATTTGTTCTTGTTTTCTCGTTCGATCTCCAACTCTTGCCATAACCTGATTCTTTGTTTTTTCTTCTTTTCCTCCAAGACTTATGTAGATATAACTTTCATGCTTTATCCGATGATGTGACACATATTGATCCCATTGTTCGAACCATAAAGAACCTGAGCAGCTTGCAATTGCTGAGAAGATATCTGTTTCATATGCTGTCCATAAAGCAAACAATCCTGCAAGGGAATATCCGATCAGATAAATTTCTCTGTCTGCTCCATAAGCTGTTTTTAATTCTGGAATCAGGTCGTTCGTCAACCACTGTAAAGTCTTTAGACCATTTCCCTTAAAATCTTCATCCCCAAAGGCAGCAGGTGCTTTCCATGGGGAAAAATCCCCATTCCAGTCTTCTACCTGAAATGCACATAAAAGAAAATCCTGATCATTGACTGTCTCCATCAGACATTCCCACATATGTGCTATCTCATTTCCACGATGTGGATACATTCCCCATAGGATGATCGGACCATCGGAGCCATTTTGATCTATATAACATGTTTTGTGTTTTATCTGTAATTTCTGCATAAATACATTGATCTCCATAAATTTTCAACTTTTTGTTGGATGAATTTTACAAAATATTTTTTTGATATTATCACATACTAAGAAACGAGGAGGTTTCGATGCATGAAGGATAAGAAAAAGAAACAAGAACTTACAAACGAAGAAATTGACGAAAATATCTTCGAAATGTGTAATATCTGCTCTACTACGGACTGTACCGGATTGATCCAGGTTGTTCCAAGAACAGAAGCCGACCTTGAATCTTATGAAAAATTGTATCCGTTCCGTCCACCGTTTTTACCTCGCGATGATGATTAAGTCGTCATCCATTTTCTTCTGCGACAAGATCTTATGGCCAGTTATGACTGTAAGGTCTTGTTTTATTTTCCTCAATTCTTTTCGAATAATTCTTCTTTTATTTTACCAAATATATCGAAAGAATAAAACTACCTTTTTGATGCAAACTATTTTTAAATCATAATAGAAAGGCTGATACCCAAATGAATAAAAAAATCTTAAAACTAGGAATTCTGACTGTAGCAGGTGCTGCCATTGTTGCAATGAAAAAGTCAAAGAAAGAAAAGCTTGTATATTCTTACCCTCAAACAAAAGTGAAAAAATCGGATTACAAAAACACAGAATTAAATAAACAGAAGAAAAATAGCAAAGGAATTTATTACTCCAGTGGAAATTATGAAGCGTTTGCCAGGCCAAAGAAACCAAAAGATATAGAGAAAAAATCTGCCTATCTTGTAGGAAGTGGTCTTGCCTCTCTTGCTGCTGCCTGTTTTCTGATTCGTGATGCGCAAATGTCAGGAGATCATATTCATATCTTAGAGGCATCCAATATTGCAGGCGGTGCCTGTGATGGAGTCGCTGATCCTGATCGTGGGTATATTATGCGCGGTGGTCGTGAGATGGAAGATCATTTCGAATGTCTGTGGGATTTATTTCATAGTATTCCATCTCTGGAACATCCAGAGAACTCTGTGTTAGATGAATTTTACTGGCTGAACAAAGAAGATCCAAATTATTCCTTGTGCCGTGCAACAAATCATCGAGGAAAACCCTCTGAGAACTTTGGTAAATTCAATATCGATGCCAAAGGTCGAAAGCAAATCATGAAGTTATTCTTTACTGCGAATGAAAAGTTATATGATAAAACAATCGAGGATGTCTTTGACGAACACGTTTTTGATTCGGATTTCTGGTTATACTGGCGGACAATGTTTGCTTTTGAAAACTGGCACAGTGCTTTGGAACTGAAATTATACCTACAGCGGTTTATCCATCATATTGGTGGATTGCCTGATTTTTCAGCTTTGAAATTTACACGGTATAATCAGTATGAATCTTTGATCTTGCCAATGATCGAATATCTGAAACAAAATGGTGTTATCTTTCATTTCCATACACAAGTTACGAACGTGATCTTTTCATTTGAAAATGATCAAAAGGTTGCAAAAAGTATCGAATATATCAAAAATTCTAAAACAAAGATACTTCCGCTGACAAAAGATGATCTTGTCTTTGTGACAAATGGAAGTTGTACCGAAAGTACACTGTATGGAGATCATCACACACCTGCAAATGGCGATGCAATGATTCGTATCACTGGGTGCTGGAATCTTTGGAAGAATATTGCAAAACAGGATCCTTCCTTTGGTCATCCAGAGAAATTCTGTGGAAATGTTAGTAAAACACGTTGGGAATCTGCGACGATCACAACCAGTGATACAAAGATCATTGATGCGATCACAAGAATCTGTAAACGAGATCCTCTTTCCGGAAAGGTTGTAACTGGAGGTATTGTTTCCTGCGAGGATTCCAACTGGCTGTTAAGCTGGACCGTCAATCGTCAGGGACAGTTTCGAAAACAAAAAGAAGGTGAAATCTGTATCTGGCTATACAGTCTTTTTTGTGACACACCAGGAAATTATATTCATAAGCCAATGAAAGATTGTACTGGAGAAGAAATTACAGCGGAATGGTTATATCATATTGGAATACCACTGGATGAAATCGACGAATTAGCAAAAGATCATGCGAATACTGTACCGACAATGCTGCCTTATATTACCGCATTTTTTATGCCAAGAACCGCCAGAGACCGCCCGGATGTGATTCCTGATGGGTGTGTTAACTTTGCATTCTTAGGTCAGTTTGCTGAAACGCCAAGAGATACAATTTTTACTACTGAATATTCGGTGAGAACAGCTATGGAAGCTGTGTATGGACTACTTGACGTTGACCGAGGAGTGCCAGAGGTTTGGGGAAGTGTGTACGATGTAAGGAATTTGTTGGATGCGAGTGTTCGATTGATGGATGGAGAATCTCTGCTTGATATGGATCTGCCAATGCCAATTGAAAAATTAAAGGGCTGGCTGTTGAAGTTTGTCAAAGATACGGATATTGAAAAATTGTTGGAAGAATATGAATTGATTAAAAAATAAAAGAATAGCCTTGTTATCATGATAAATAAATGGTAACAAGGCTGTTTATTTTAAGTTATATATTACACACTAAAAGAATTTCAAAATATCATCTACATCTTTCCTCTTAGGTTTTGGCGGATTTTCCTTAATATATCCAACAGAGATCACAGATACAACCATCTCTGTCTCAGGAGTAAGAACTGTCAATATTTCTAATTTTTGTACTTGTCTAAATATTTCACTGGCACGTGATCCGTCAGCCATACACCATTCTTTGATAAGAAAAACTTATATCCATCCTGATACATTTCTTCTGCGTTCACAGTATATAAAACTGGCTTTCCGTGTCGTTTTCCAACTTTGATCGCGGTTTCTTCATTCGTTGATAAGTGAACATATAGTCTGTTTTTGTGAAGAAGTCCTTGTTCATCAATGGCTGAAACATATTTCTCTCCTGTACCATGCCATAATTGTTTGGGCGGTTTTGCTTCTTTTAATTCTACATCTACAGGAATCGAATGTCCTTGGTTGGCACGGATTTTTGTTTTATCTTCGTTGAATGAATATCTTTGTTTATTATCAGTTCTTACGATTTCCTCAAGGATTTCCATATTGAACATATGCGTTTTGGAAACACCTTTGATTAACTCATCAACCTCTGCCCATCCGTATTGATCCAGATGAATTCCTGCTTTCTCAGGCTTATGACGGAGGAGAAGACTTACATATTTGCTTGTTCTTGTTAGATTCATTTGTTTCACTTCCCTATTATTTATGTTATTGTAACTCTTCAATTTTGCTCTTATCAGAAATCGCAGTCCAAGTAGCCTCGGGATTTTCCTCACCAAATTTATCCCATTCAGAATCCCCCATGCTAAAGGTTTGCTCTGTATCCCCATAGACTAATTTTCCATTCTGAATTGTCATACGATGAACATCGCTTTGTCCAGTGCCTTTGGTGAAATTGTGAATCAAAAGTCCATTCCCATCAGATGGAATACATACTCCTCCATTTGTTGAGAGATTCGAAATCCACTTATGTCCAGAAATAACAGACAACTTATAGCCTTCTTCAGAATTTATGCAACTAAAAACTCGTATGTCATAATTCGTATATTCGTTTACACTCCACTTTGGAGCAACGATCAATTCCTTGACACCATCCTTATTCATATCTCTAACAAAATAATAATAATCTGTATTTCCCTGTGAATCTCTCTTCCTCGTTCTTCTACATCTCGTAAGATTCTTCGAAGAATTCGCTCATCAGCTAACAATAAGATTCCCTCAACTAAAATGACCGGTTTAGGTTCGATTTTAATGATTTCATCAGATCGGTTATGTTGATTATAATCATAGACAGGACATTCAATGGTTTTTCCTGCTTTTAACTATTTGAGATGCTTTACTAAAAGGTCTGTTTCCAGAGAATCAGGATGATCATAATTGACCGTCACACGCTTCTCATATGGAATTCCATCTTGTCGGTGATAATAATTATCATGGTAAATTACCGTGATATCATCTCCAAAATATTTTTTAACTCTGTTTGTAAAAGTAGATTTCCCAGATCCTGATCCTCCGGCAATCCCAATAATTATACTTTCCATCGCATTTATCTCGTAATACCGAATTCTTCCGGCATAAATCTTGGACAGATATTTTCTGATGTACAAATAACTGTGGATGCAAGTCTTGTACCGATCTCACATGCTTCTCTTAAAGTCTTTCCATAAGTAAGTCCGATACATACTCCTGAGAAGAATGCATCTCCGGCTCCTGTTGTATCAACAACATCCACCTTTAATGCTGGATAAACACCGCTTTCGCCGTTCTGATCTGCATAAACAGCACCTTCGCCACCCATTGTAACGACCATCTTTGGAATCTTTGCAGATTGGATACGTTCTGAAAGAACTTTAGATAATTCTTCTGCACTCATTTCCTCGTAATCCTCGGAAAACAGGATTCCTGCCTCTTGCTGATTGCATACAAAACATTCGGTTCTTCGGATAAAGTCTCTTCTCTCGATCGCAATGGTCATATTCGATACGATCGCGTAAACTTTCTTCTTATATTTTTCTGCATAATGAAATGTCTTTTTTACGATCTCACGGTCAATATCGATTTCGATTACGATACTATCAGCATCTTTAAAGATTTCATCGCCATGTTCATCAAGGATCTGCTCAATCGGTTTGTGATCTGGTCGTTTGGAAATGGATGCTACCACATCTCCTTCATGATCAAAAACTGCAAGCCATGTTCCCATTCCATTTTTTACTTTTTTCATATATTTTGTATTGACTTTATGACGATCTAATTTGCGGATGACATCTTCACCCATTGCATCATCGTCAACAGAACTTACAAATGTTGGCTCTAATTCTACATTCGCAATGTCTTCCGCAACGTTACGGCCAACCCCACCATGAATCTGTGCGATCGTTCCCGCGTTTCTCCCATATGGGATATAAGGGGATGTAGAAAACCCCTTAATATCTATAAATACATCTCCGATTACTACAATTCCCATCGTGTATTTTATCTCCTTTGTTATCTTTGTCCTTTATCATATGGTATTCCCTCTGCCTTCGGTGCTCTTGATTTCTTAGAGGAAACTGCGAGTACATCAATCCTTTCCTTTTCATTTATCATATCTAGATAAAGTTCTTCTAAAGATTTCCTTGGACTAATCGATGTTGGAATCATCTTTGTCTTTATGATATGATCATCTTTGAATAAGACAGCTTTTGTCATAGATGAACCTGAATCCAAGCCTAAACTTATCACTTTTTTACGCACTCATTTTTGATAAAAATTCTTTGTAAATTTTATCATGGAAACATCCTTACTGCAAGAATTCCTTTCGAACTGTATGTGTTCTTTCTATTATAATAAGAATTAATACATAAGCCAAATCGGTTGATTTTCTTCTCTTTTTATAAGATAATACCTTTGGCAGATATCCCATTGAGTGAGTCTGACCTTGTAATTAAGGAGATTATATCATATGAAAAAATTAACAAGACAGGAGAAACACGAACAGTGTATGCGTGAAATCCGTGGAACACTGATCGTTGTTTTGATCTGCTGTGCTTGGCATATTGCCAGTGCATTTTTATTAAATGGTACTGGCTTTTATTTTCTAGGAATGCCAGCATGGTTTAGCGTATCAACTTTCGGAACGATCATACTTTCTTTGATCGGTGTCTGGTACTTATTAAAACATGTATTTATTAACTTCGATTATGATGATGAAGAGGAGGAAGAAGAATAAAATGTCAGCAAATCAGAAAATCATTCTTATAATCTTTATCGTTTACCTCATTTTAAATGCCGCGATCGGTATCATTTTTAGTAAACGTCAGAATAAAAAACAGCATACTTCTTCTGAGAAAAAATTCTTTATCGGTGGAAGAAATATGAATGGACTTCTTTTAGCAATGACAACCATGGCAACTTATACTTCTGTAAGTTCCTTTATCTCCGGACCTGGAGCTGCTGGTCTTACTTACGGATATGCACAGGCATGGATCGCTACCGTACAGGTTCCGATTACATTTCTGGTACTTGGTGTTCTTGGTAATAAACTGGCTTTAGTTTCAAGAAGAACCGGTGCCGTTACTGTTGTCGGTTATTTAAAAGCTCGTTATAAAAGTGATGTATTAGTTATCGTAACCAGTTTACTTATGGTTATCTTCTTTATGGCACAGATGATCGGACAGTTTACTGGTGGAGCAACTTTGATCTCTTCCATCACAGGACTTGATCATGTCGTTTCTTTATTGATCTTTGGTGCAGTTGTTATCATCTATACATCTTTCGGTGGTTTCAGTGCTGTTGCAATCACAGATACGATTCAGGGAATCATCATGTGTGTCGGTACATTTTTACTTTTATTCTTCGTATTAAAAGCTGGCGGTGGACTTGCTGGTATTGATGCTGGACTTGCACAGAATCTACCTGGTGTATATGATGATCTATTTTCAAAATATAGTCCCGGAACTTTGCTTAGTTTCTGGATTCTTGTAGGATTTGGTACTCTTGGACTTCCACAGACCGCTGTTCGTTCTATGGGATTTAAAAATACAAAGAGTCTTCATTCTGCAATGTGGATTGGTGCGGTTACTTGTAGCTTTATCATCGTTGGTATGCATATGGCTGGTACATGGGCAGGTGCACTGGTAGATACAAAGAATCTTCCAACTTCTGATTATTTTATTCCGTATATTGTTCAGAAGATCATGCCCGTTGGATTAGCTGGAACATTCCTTGCAGCACCTATGGCTGCTGTTATGTCTACTGCTGATTCTCTTTTGATCCTTGCTTCTGCAGCAATTGTAAAAGATCTGTGGCGTAACTATGTTGTCAAAGATGATCCTGTGAAAATTAAATCTTATAACAAAAATGTTGGAAAGATGAGTACACTTGTTACATTTGCATTCGGTGTGATCGTCATCTTACTTACGATCAATCCACCTGATATCATTTTCTTCCTGAATCTGTTTGCTTTGGGTGGTCTGGAATGCAGTTTCTTCTGGCCTTTAGTTGGTGGATTGTTCTGGAAGAAAGGAACAAAACAGGCAGCCGTCTTTAGTTCTATTGGAGCAGCGATCACTTATGTATTTTGTTACTATAATGTACAGATCGCAGGAATCAATGCCGTTGTATGGGGACTTCTTGCCGGTGGAATCTTGTATTTTGTAATAGGAAATATAACTTGCAAGAATGGACTTGATGAAGATATTATTAAGAATTGTTTCTAGATTTTGGATTACTTGAATTCGAAACATATCAATAAATAATATAATAAAAAGCCTCTGTGTGATGTTTCAAACTTTTTATTAACATCATACACAGAGGCTTTTTGTTTATTTAATTTTCTTTACTTTAGAAAAAGCTCCATATATCTTTTTCTTTCCAGACGTTTTTACAGCTCGTACTTTATAAGATCCATTCTTTGGTGCTTTCTTATACTTATAACTTGTTTTCTTGGTCGTTATTACTCTTACCCATTTTTTACCTTTAAAACGATATACCTGATAGGAGGTTGCACCGCTTACTTTCTTCCACTGTAACTGAACTGTTTTCGAAGATCTCTTACATTTGCCCCAAGTTACTTTCCCAAGGGAAGTATCTGTTACCGTTATCGTAATCGTTTTGGCAAACGATGGAGCTTGTTTTGGTGTGATCGTAACACTTGTTTTTCCAGCTTTTAACCCTGTTATTTTACCAGAAGCCGATACTTTACATATCGATGGAGAAGAAACTTTGTATTTCATTTCACTTGAAATCAATGGTACATTGACAAAATGATTGTATATACTATAGGAAATATTTTTAGAAGTTCCATTCTTTAAACTAAATGAATTTATTGGATTTACTGAAAATAAATATCCTATCTGAGCTTTTGTAACTTCTATATTAGTTGTTGCAGTGTTGTTTTTGTAAGAAGATTCTTCTGCTGCATCTACAGCGGCTGTTGAAAAGTTCTGTACCCAGTAACATATGCCATTTACCTTAACCGCTCCAACACCAATTCCAGTATATCTATCTGTAAGAATATTAGCTCTATGTCCATCTGAATTCATCCATGAAGTCATGACGGATCTGCTGCTTGTCTGACCTGCAGCAATATTTTCTCCACTCATAATATATCCAAGTTTGCTATCGTAACATACGCTATAATAAAATCTTCCTGATGGACGTATATGAGAAAATGCTATTGCAAGTTCAGCCGCACGAATCATAGATCCCTTGATCATACGACGATCCATGGTAAGTGCTTTTAATCCTTTCTTCCTTCTTTCACTATTGACTCTTTTTACAATATCAAATGCTGCTTTATAATCGTATGTTACTTTAATCGGCAGCTTCTCCATCCTCATATAAGAACCATCTTCGATTTTTTGTAGTCCATTTAACCCTTCAATCACTGATTCTGCTGGAAATGCTTGTGTTCCAACATATATTACAGAAGCTGGAATCCTCACTTTTTTAATTTTTGTTCCATAAAAAGCAAGACTTCCTATCATCTGTAACGTATTTGAAAATGTTACGGATGTAAGGCTCTTGCAATTGAAAAATGTCTGGTATGCAATTTCGTTTAAATTCTTTGGAAAATTGATGGTTGTCAATGCAGAGCACTCCCCGAAACATCCATCTCCCAAGGAAGTTACGCTATCTGGAATTTTAATCTGTTTTAGTGATGAACAATAACCAAATACAAGCCCATCCAGCTTCTTTATATTATTTCCCATAGATACGCTTGTTAATGAAACACAATTATAAAACATCCTATATGGAATTGTTGTAAGTCCATTTCCAAAAGTTACTGTTTTTAACTGTGTACACTTTTCACAGATATAATAACCTGCTGACCTTACAGAATTCGGAATATTCAGGCTTGTAATAGTAGCACCCGCAAACGCTCCTTCACCAATTTTAGACACACTCGTTGGAATCACTATTTTTCCAACCTTTGCATGATTCAACGCATTCTCTCCAATTTCTTTTACTGAATTTGGAATCTGATAAGATGCGGCCTGCTTTCCAACTGGATATAAAATCAGTTTTGTTTTATTTTTATTGAATAAAACTCCATTCCTTGTGCTATAAGAAGGATGCCCGGATGCTACTTCAATCTTCTGAAAATCATAACATTCAAAAAATGCAAGTTCTGAAAAAGTTTTTAGCGTTGCTGGAATTGTAATATTTTTGATCGCACATCTTTGGAATGCATAATCTCTCATTGTTGTTAATTGAGATGGAATAGTTACATTCACAAGTGCAGAGCAATTCGCAAACGCTGCCATATCTAACACTTTTAATGAAGTTGGCAATGTTGCACTTGTAAGTTTATCACACCCAAAAAATGCAGCTTCACCAATCTTTGTTAATGTCGATGGAAATTCTATCTCAGAAAGATTATAAAACTGTGCAAAAGCATTTTTCCCAATCTCTGTAATACCCTTTTCCAAAATGATTTTTTTAGCTTGATTCTGATATTGTGCTAAATCATTTCTATTATCATAATTCCCAACAACCTTACCTCTTCCGCTGACTCGAAGTGTCTGGGTATTTTCATCCCATGTATAAGTCATGGAATCTACACTGGAAGCTTTTGTAGCACCTTTGCCTTTCGCTTTTGAGGATGTGCTGATGTGTTTGCTTTCAAAGGTATAACCTATTGGTTTTGTCGATTGCTTTTTTGATCTGTCTTGTAATGATATTTTTGTTTCTGTTCTTAGATTGTCTGCTGCCAATATGGAAATTGGCTGAAATGCAGTTGTGGCAGCTAGTGCCAATGATAGAAAAATGGTTGTTAGTTGTTTCTTTATCATACTTTTCCTCCTTTATAATTCGTAACTTTCCAATATACTTTCCTCAACGGATTTTTCTATCTCAAAAGGTAGTTTTGAAAGTCTTGTCAGACATAGATCCAACTGATGTTTAATCTCTTCATAATCCGTTAAACTTAACTGATCCAGCACAATATCTCCTTGTACTTTGATCTCTCGACATTGTCTTTCAGCCTGCCCCTTATCATATAAAACCTCATCTATATATGCTTCAATTTCCTGTGTGTATCCCTCTTTTCCTTTTATTAAGGATAATTTGTTCAAATATGTCTGATGTTGTAATTGTAATTTCATAAGAAGCTTCTGGTATTTTATAAGGTTCTATTTTACTTCCATAAAAACATCCAAACGTGTTGCATTGTATCATAAAGACAGCATAGCTTCAATTTTTGTATCTTTATCTGACTTTGAACGATGAAACTTTTTGGTGGTTTGATCACAGGCGCAGCCAGTGGATTTTCTCTGCGGTTTTGCCTGCAAAGCTAAATTCTGGCTCTTTGAATTTTAATATTACATCTTTTATTATTTGATTTCTATGAAATTTATCACACACTGATAAAATTCACTTGATTTCCATGCATCTTTATAACATCCAAAAGATCCGTAAGTTTCATCCAGATCGTCGCTGTATTATCATTTGGATGTACTGCAATATATTCGTATTCTTTCAGATCTTCATCAAAAAAGACTGGAACCACACATTCTTTATCATTCAAAATACCTAATGGCGAAACAGATCCTGGTTCGATATTTAAATATTTCATTAAGCGCTCAGCTGAAGCAAAACTAAGTCTAGAACTTCCAATCTCATCTCTTACTTTCTTAAGATCTGCCTGCTTGTCTTCTCGAATGATCACAAGAAAATGGTGTTTTCCACTACCATCTCTTAAAAATAAATTTTTCGCTCCTATGCCATTTTCATGATTCCACAGATCAGAGTCTTCGATTTCATCCACTGTGTAGACAGCTTGATGCTCAAACATTTCGTATTCTATATTTTGCTCATTTAAGGTATCTAAAACGATTTTTCTATTTTTATTCATTTTGCTAATGCTCCTGTTCGCCTTTCCATTTCTTGTTTTAATTCGTCTAAAAAATCATTTAAATCATCTTTTGAGATTACTTTTAGTTTTATCATATTCCAAATTATATCGACAGCTGTTGTTTTCCTTACTTCTACTAGTACACCTGGATGTCGTCGATCATTTTTGAAAATACGACCAAAAATAAATGCTATACGGCCCAACTCTAAATATTTGCGCATTCAGAATCCCTCCTTCTTGAGAAAATTCTATAATTAAGTGTGCATTATCTCGAATAAGTTGTTTAAAATACATCATGACTCTGAATATCTGTGAACTTCCCATGTATAATCTGGTAACCAGCAAATAGCATCATGAAATCCACCTGTTTCATCTGGTGTTTCAATATATACCTTTACTTTTCCATCTGGATACATCATATTCTTTCACTCCTTACTTCTGTGCAGTTCATCTTTATGATATTTTATCACAATTAAATTTCTACCACAATAAAAAAGCCACTGTAAATATTACAATGACTTTTCTGCTTATTTTTTTATGAAGGCTATAATTTAAATGATTATTTTGTTTAGAGTTTTTCGTTTTATTCTGATTAATTTATCATTTTACTTTGTTAACTGATTTCTTAATGTCTGCAGGACCTTAATGTCATAAGCAGCTCTAAGTTTCAAAAAGATTTTAACTTAATATCAGAAAAATCAAACTGGTTTTCTAGATAAGCAATTATCTTATCTGATAAACTATGCATACAATGTAAATACTCATAATAATTCATATTATCAAAACAATTTTCGATAATTCCATAGAAAGGTTTTTCAATATTTTCAAAAGCTATAACTCCTGCATTTTCAAGATTATAATGCATCATACAATTACGCAATTTTGTTTTAAATAATTTTTCGCCTTGAGAAAGAATTTTATTAATTTCTTCTGTTTCTATACTTATATCATCATTATTTTCACAATAATTTTTTAAACGTTCCAGTCCTCGCAATGTATAATATGTCACAATGTATTCTACTCTAAAAGTCCATATATTCCCATCTATAAATAATGGCCTTAATACATATTTAACAAAATTCATATTACATAATAAATGCAAAAAAAATAGATTAATTTCTTTAGGTTGCTTTTCCAAAAATAATCGATTTTTCTTATTTGTGTTTATATCATAGTAAGAATTAATTTTTGTAGAAATGCATGGTCTTTCAACTAAAGGATATTTCAAAGAAGATGCTATACATTCTCTAATTGATTTCGTAAATGTCCCTATTTGATAACTTATTTGAGAATATTTTTCTCTATTTTTATTGTCAAATATATTCTCAACAGACAAAAAATCTGCTAACTGTTGTGTGTTTCCAATAATATGTCTAGCATTCATCCAATAAGTCCCCAAATTTAAATGAATATTCTTATTTTTCAAAAATTTAAATCTAAGTTGACTTTTAAAATCCTGATTTTGTTGATCATCAACCGACAAAACCCTTTTTTTAGATTTCCCAAATCTATCCGAGTAAGCTTTAATGTGATTACGAATATCTTTTAAATCTTGAGCTACTGGTTCAAGTACATAGACTTTTCCCATATATTCTTGGCATGATTGAATAAATAATGCATAGTATGGTATTATTTCCATACAAAAAATAGGATCCTCTTCTGTCTGTAATAAAGAATATATTGACTCAGCATCTTCTTGTATAATGCCAATAGAAACTAAACGTTCGATTTCTGTTAATTTATCCATGTTATATACCTCTTATTCATATATGTGCTGTTGCTCAATATAATTTCTTAATGTCTCAAGAACCTTAAATTTCTCCTAGTTAATATTTTTGTCATCTAATATAAGATTCCCTTCTTTATCTCTAACTGCCTTTTCAAGCAATATACTTTTACCTCCGTCATAACCACAGGGATTTATTCTGATTTCCTTTTTAATCATATTTTCTCCGAACATATCTTCTGTACTATAAACATAATATCTTCTTCCATTATAAATAACAAATGATTTTAACGGAATTCTATTATTATTTTTATCGTAAAAATTTGTATACTCTTTATTAACATCTTGCCAGTCACTTTTATTTTTTATATAGATCCATTTTATACATGGTATACTAATATACAAAGCAGCTATACAAATAACAGAACTATTATTGTTATATATTTTATTTTGTTGTTCGATTAAATTATTAATTCCATATAATGCATAATATACCGTATGAATAATCTTGGACTGATTGAGCCATCTGTCCGACATGGTTGGTTCTTCCGCAATTATCCGTTATTATTGTTATATCCCATGTACCTCAACTTTGCTTCAAGCAACTGCCTGCCACATCTTCCATACATTGTACGTTTTATCATTTTTAATCTGCTATTAGTTCCTTCCACAAATCCATTACTGTAATCATATGCTACAGCATTTTCAACTGCATCTATATCTCTTTTTAATCCTTCAGAAAAACCTCTTAAGGGCTTAAGAAGACTTTTACTATATTTTTCAACAAATAAATAGAGCATGGACACGTTATGATTTTTAAAAATATTTCTAAACTCTTTTATGCAGCATTGAAGTTCCCAAATATTTGGATACTTTTCATAAATATATTTCTTATGATTATCTGAAAGTTCAGTATTCATCCACATGTACCTAAACACACCTTCT
>OLOZ01000291.1_pt1 | contig 52285 bp, 45 predicted proteins | sample 1673021 | NCBI WGS metagenome assembly OLOZ01 (sample SAMEA3136747, study PRJEB25190) | human gut metagenome | biome: human gut; feature: human-associated habitat; material: faeces | place: Austria | collected 2013 | reverse complement strand
TCTGTGCAGCGAACTCGGTATAAACCACGATATAGCTTCCGTAGATCACATTCTATCTGTAATTGCTGATAACCCTCCTGACAGATGCTATATATGCAAACGTGAAATATTTTCTTCAATAAAAGAAATTGCGGAAAAACAAGGAAGAAATCTTGTAGACGGTACTAATCTGGATGATCTCGACGATTACAGGCCGGGATACAAAGCCTTGCAGGAACTTGGTATATCAAGTCCTCTTAAAGATGCCGGCCTTACAAAATCGGAAATCAGAAAATCTCTTAGAAAACTTTCCGATACAGACCCCTTCATAAAACAGGCTCTTATGATACCATCTGACGATGGGAAAACTTTTCCTATCTGGGAAAAACCCGCATTCGCTTGCCTTGCTTCAAGGATACCTTACGGTCAAACTATAACAAAAGAAAAACTTTTATCAGTATATAAAGCCGAATGCTTTCTTAAAGCTCTTGGTTTTACCCAAATCAGAGTCAGACATCACGGAGATGTAGCGAGAATAGAGGTGCTTCCTCACGACAGAAAAAAATTTTTTGATGAAAAGTTTATGGACAAAGTAAATGATGAAATTAAAAAATGTGGATTCAGATTCGCCGCACTTGATCTCGGCGGATACAAAATGGGCAATCTGAACGAATAAAAATGCATAATCATAAAGGAGAACATGGTCATGACAGAAAAGAAAAAATTCAATTCTTCTGATAAAAACAGAAAATATGATTTTAATGATTTTACAGAGATAATCTCGCTTCTCAGATCCCCGGGTGGCTGCCCATGGGATATGAAGCAGACACACGAAACATTAAAAGAATGTCTCATAGAAGAATCCGGGGAAGTCATATCTGCCATAGATAATAAAGATACCGCTAATCTTTGCGAAGAACTTGGCGATCTGCTTCTGCAGGTAGTTATGCACGCCCAGATAGCCTCAGAAAAAGGATATTTTACAATAAACGATGTAATCCAAGGAGTCTCCGAAAAAATGATACGCAGACACCCGCATGTGTTTGGTGATGTAAAGGTATCTTCTCCTGAAGAAAGTCTTCAGTTATGGCAAGAAATTAAAAAACAGGAAAAATCGAAATAAAATATTCCTGACACAATAAAAAATAGCCTGTGATCTCGAGGGATTACAGACCCGAAGGATTTGAAATTTTAAATTTCAACATTCCAAAGACGTTCCTCATCTATCCCGATATCACAGACAACTATCCTGCCAAAATATCCCGATGCAAACTTCTGAAGATGCACAGGTTTTTTGGCATGAAAAACAATAGTGTAGTCGGCGCAGACACAGCTGTGATCCAGATATTTTTCATTTATCAGATCACCGCTTATCCCCGAAGGGATATCCAGCGCAAATATGATCGGCCCTCCACGGCAAGTCGAATCAGAAGAGCCTTTAGAAAAATTGTTTATATAAATGGCAGCTTTCAGTGCGTTGCCATTAAGAGCCCCTTGAAATCCCGTTCCATATATCGCATCTATTATGATATCGGGAATCTCTCTTAATTCTATCAGCGCTCTTTCATTCTCCTTCATATCTACAATAGTTATGGGCATATCTTCAATCAAAGAAAAATTAATTTTGCTGTTACTTGTAACTGGTTTTCCATCTACTAAAATCACTGTGACTTCATATCCCTTATTACACAGTATCCTTGCTGTGACAAAACCATCTCCTCCGTTATTGCCTTTCCCGCAAAATACCAGAACATTTTTCCTTCTGCTACTCCAATCGCCCTTTTCATCGCAGCCTTTATTTTCGGCACTAACATAGCTTTTAGGCGATTTAATTGATTTTCCAACATATACAGTCTCTGCAACTTTGCTGTTAACCGTATCCGAAACATCTTCTTTACCGGCGATAAATCTTCTGTACATATCTATTTCCAAGATAATCTCAGCAGCTGAGGAACCAGCCGTCTCCATCATCTGATAATATGACAGCCCATTCTCATCTGCTCTTTTCTCAAGGATCCTCATCTGTCCGCATGTAACGAAATGTTCCCTGTTTTTATTCATATTTCTACCCCATGACCATAAGGTCCAAGCCGTCGTATGACGATAAGAATTTTTTCATTGTATCAACGATACTGTCACATCCGCCCTCCTCATCTGATGCCATATTCATAGGAAGAATAGGATCATGCAATGATTTTCTCAAGAGACACCATCCATTGGGAAAGCCTATCCTAACTCCTTCATAATTAGGTTCTTCGAGAAAGAGTTCCTCTGAAGACTTTACAAAATCCTCGAGATCATTGAGAATTTTATCTCCATACGTTCCAAAATCTCCATACGTAATAGGTATTCTTATCTCTCTCTCATCTGCCGGATTTTCAAGTTTCTCTATGATACAATCAAGGGACTTCCCTTGTTTTCGCAGTTTAGCTGCCTCTATGACTATCTTTGTAGCCAGATAGGCTCCGTCATCCAAAAAATAATTTTCTTTAAAAGCTGCATGCCCCGAAGTCTCTATAGCCAGCTGACAGTCTGTTCCCTGTCTGTTAAGCTCCTGCGCCTTATTTATAACATTTTTATATCCTCGTTTGAACCTCATGTGTTTAAGTCCCAGACCATCCTCTATAAAGGAAGTCAGCTGCCTACTGGTAATACTATCTGTAACTACAGTAGTACCGGGGTATTCTTCAGCTACCAAAGCAGCCGCCATAGCAACTATTCCATTTCTGGCAATCTCTCTGCCTCTCCCGTCTACAGCTGCAGACCTATCCACATCAGTATCAAATATAAGTCCAAAATCTGCTCCCGTTCGGAGAACCTGCATAGCCAGTGAGTTCATAGCTTCCCGGTCTTCGGGATTAGGGGCATGGTTCAAAAACATTCCATCAGGATCAAGATACTGACTGTCTGATATATCCGCTCCGAGAGGTTTAAGAACCCTTCTGGCAAAAAAACCGCCGCTTCCATTACCTGCATCTACTACTATTTTCATCCCCTCAAGAGGTCTCTCCCCCATGCCTGCGCCATCCTGTATAAGTTTTCTCAAATGGCGGCAGTATACAGACATCACATCCCCCTCCTGAGCGGGATAAACTAATTTGCCAAAATCTCTGACTCTCCCTTCAATATTTTTAGGCTCACCGAGATTTGCTGGACCTGAATTTTCATCCTCAGCATATTTAAGAATGAGGGAAATATCTCCTTTATTAAGACCGCCCTCAGATGTAAAAAATTTAAATCCATTTCTGTTATAAGGCAAATGGCTTGCTGTTATCATAATCCCTGCATCACATGAAAATTCAGGAAATACTGTTGTCATAAACATAGCGGGAGTAGAGGCCAATCCGCAGTCATAAACCTTTATCCCATAAGGGCCAAACCCATTCATAAGCCCTTCCATCAAACGCTTGCCCGATATACGCGGATCTCTTCCGATGGCAATAGTCACACTTTCAGGATTTTTGTCTAATTTATCACAAAGCCATACAGCAAATCCTCTGGCGATATCCACAGCCTCGTAAGGCGTTAAATTAGGTAATTCTCCGGGTTCTCCCGTTATCGCGATACCTCTTATATCGCTGCCGTTTTGCAGTTTCTTATAATTTTTCATATGATACTCTCCTATTTATTGTTTGATTTTAAACGCTGCAGATGTTAAAATATTGTCGCATACGCTCTTATTATAAGCCAACCCACTTATACATAAAAGCTGTTATTTTATTTTTTTCGCTCTGTGAATATCATTTCAGATATTCATGCAGTCAGACACATTCTAAGGCTGTTGGGGAAACAGCCGGCACACTTTATTCTAAGAGGTTTTACAAATGAATACTTTTTTAACAACATTCAATGACATTCTAACTGTATGCAATGACTTTCTTTACAGCAAATTTCTGATCATTGTTCTTATCGGAGCAGGTATTTATTTTACTGTCCGTTCCAAGTTTGTTCAGATAAGACTTCTCCCTGAAGCATGCAGAGTAGTTACCGAAAAAAGTCATACTGAAGGAGGAATGTCCTCATTCCAAGCTTTGATGATAGCTACAGCTTCCAGAGTAGGTACCGGAAACATCGCAGGCATCGCTACAGCTATTGTGGCAGGAGGTCCGGGAGCGCTCTTTTGGATGTGGATCATGTGTATTATCGGCGGAGCTTCAGCTTTCGTAGAAAGTACTCTCGCTCAGGTCTATAAGGAAAAAGACGGCTCCATATTCAAAGGCGGTCCCGCTTATTACATTCAGAAAGCACTGGGTCAAAGATGGCTCGGTATCGTATTCGCAATACTGCTTATCCTAACATTCGCATTTGGATTTAACGGGCTTCAGGCATTTAACATATCTTCTGCCTTCGAATATTATGTTGCGAATTTTTCAGAGTCATATGTCCCAATGATAATAGGACTTATCTTAGCCATAGCTTCAGCGCTGCTCTTTTTCGGAGGATCTCACAAAATCAGCGTTGTATCTTCTGTTCTTGTCCCTGTAATGGCCATAATATATATAATAATAAGTATAGTAATCTTTATCGTAAACATAAAAGTACTGCCTTCCGCAATGTCAACAGTTTTCGAAGAAGCATTTGATTTTGAATCTATTTTCGGCGGATTCGCAGGCTCATGTATGGTAATGGGAATAAAGAGAGGCCTGTTTTCCAATGAAGCCGGTATGGGTTCTGCGCCAAATGCGGCTGCGGCTGCTGATGTTTCACATCCTGCCAAGCAAGGCCTTGTACAAGTTCTTTCAGTATTTATAGATACGCTTCTCATATGTTCGGCCACAGCCTTTATCGTATTGCTTACAGGGAAATATGAAGTAGGCGGAGCACTCAACGGCATACCACTCGTTCAGCAGTCTATAGCTACTGTATTTGGAGAATTCGGTATCCATATCGTTACAGTATGCATATGTATGTTTGCTTTCACCTCACTTATCGGAAACTATTTCTATGCTGAAGCTAATATAAAATTCATAAGTGAAAACAAAATCTTTATGTTCATATTCAGAATACTTGCAGTACTGATGGTGTTTGCCGGCGCCCAAGCAGATCTTAGCCTTGCATGGAACATGGCTGATGTTATAATGGGCGGAATGGCTACAGTCAATATATTTTCTATCCTGCTTCTGGGCGGCATTGCTATGAAAGTACTGGCAGATTATCAGCAACAAAAATCCCAAGGGCTCAATCCCAAGTTCCGTGCCGAAAAACTCGGAATAAAGAATACAGATTGCTGGAAATAATCAGTATAGCCAAACATATCAGAAACCATGCAAATGTAAACAAAGGACATATCTGTCCCATCACATTTCCAGGCTGTCCTGAATAATCCCATACATGCCATCTGTACCAGATATTTACTATTATTCCTACGAAAAATTCGAAAACAGTGAAAATACAAGCTCCCACCGCGGCTTTCGCCAAAGTGGGAGTATTTTTACTTTCTCTTAAATAATAGTAGAAGGCCAGAAGGCACGCTCCCCCAGTCAATGCCATAGACCAGTGGGTATATCCTCTGAACAAGTATTCTATTATTGAATATCCTACGGCTCCCGTTAAAAATACTATAAATCCCATACTAATATTATCTATAGATTTTCGGGTTGTAGTCCTGTTATATTTTTGAAAAAATCATTATGCTGCCGCACTGATTTTTATTTTTCTTCGTTAATGACTTTTGTTTCTTCGATTGCATCTTCAGACTGAGGAATGTCCTCCTCCGAAGGGTTCTCATCTTCCGGCGTTTCTGTTTTTTCAAAAGTATCAACACGCTCGCTCTCCTGTATCTCACATTCTGAAATCCCGGATCTCTCTTCGTTTCTGCTCTGAAGCAATCTTATTATCTTACCTGCACTAAAAACCAGTACGCCATATATGAAATAACTTATAGAACCTGTTATAACATATTGTATTGCGTCTACCATCATACTCGAAACAGCTACACCATAACTGGACGCATAATTACTGATGTACAGAATATTGACTACGATCATATAGGCACATATAGCCATAAGAACCGCAGCAATGATATACAGCGTCTTCACAAGACATGATGCCTTGCCTTTAACAAATTTGTTTTTCTTTTCCATTTCAAAAATACCTCACATATAATTATTATTTCACCTTATTATTTATTATATGTGTGTACTTTCTGTGTAGGAAATATTTTCATTATGTGTCGTTTTTTTCTTGTTTCTGAAAATTATCCTGAAGATTATAAAAGCAGCCATGAATACTGCGGCTATTATAAACCCTGCCGTATAAACCGAGCCAAAACCTTTTTCTATCATCAGATACATCATTGTATCTGATGCCGATATGCTTATGACACCTTGTATCAGATAATGCAATCCCCAAAATACAGATGATATCAACGCTGTCACAACAGCACACCACAAAAACCCCAGCTTGCTTGTCCAGCACAAAGCTATGAGACCTGCGCATACTAAAGTAGTAACTAAAAGAGAAACGGCTTTAACCGGACCGCTTAGAAAGCCCATATCACTTAGTATCCCGTCCGCCATCTTTTCCGATGCCTCTCCGTCAAGAGAATCATACCTATCTGCCTGAGAATTGAGCTTCTGTGTCAGATCAGGAGCTTTACGCTGTACAGCCTGTTTCAAAAACTCGCTTTCCATGACTGAGATATTATACGATCCGGATTTATTGACCTCATCTATTCCCTCAGAAAAGGCCTGCATAAACTCATCGCTGCCTATCTCTTCATATATATTCCCATACAACTCCGCATCAATTACTGCCGTCATATAATCTGAAAGAAAATCTTTTACGGCTTGAGTACGGAAAACCGCATCTAACATATCTCCATATGTTCCTCCCATATTAACAGTTTCTTCACTAAGTGCTTCATCTACAAGCTCTGAAACTATATTGCTTTCCTCCATGGCTTCATATACTGACTCTTTTGATACAGCTCTGTCCACAGAAAATATACCCATTACAAATGATTCTGCCGTAAGAAGCAGCAATATTAATATTACAGAAGAAATTATTTTTACAGCTTTCATTACGATCCCCCTTTATTGCCGATAATATAACTCTCGATATATTATACTCTTTCCCGAAAATTAGTAAAGTAGCAGTCTCATTACTCAGGTTACATATCTCTTCTTAGAATTACCGCTTTACGCTTTGATCTTCATCTGAAGATATCTTTCGTTTTATTTTCCTCCCTGTTTTTACATTTCTCAAATTGACTTTTTTCCATTTTTATGGCTTTATATTAAATGGACAGCATTAATACAAATAACATCAGTATTAGAATTATAATTAAAATTCAGGAGCAAACAATGTTTCACGATATAAAAGCCATCCGGAAAGCCGCTCTGTGTGCTTTTCCCCATACAATACCTATATTCGCCGGATTCTGGTTTCTCGGCCTTACATATGGTATATATATGAATGTATCCGGGTTCAGTTTCTGGTATCCTATGTTCATGAGCATGACAATATTTGCAGGATCGGTTGAATTTGTTACGGTAAATATGTTGTTAGGTGCCTTCAATCCCATACAGGCTCTTGCAATGGCTTTCATGATAAACGCACGCCATCTGTTTTACGGACTTTCCATGCTTGACAAATTCAGGGACACAGGCGCAAAAAAAATATATCTCATATTCGGCATGTGCGATGAAACATTTTCCATCAACTACACAGCTGACATCCCCGATAACGTAGATCGGGGATGGTTTATGTTTTTCGTTACTTTATTCAATCAGTTTTACTGGGTATCCGGTTCCACTCTGGGCGGTATCTTCGGCTCACTGATACACTTTAACACAGAGGGTATCGACTTTGTAATGACAGCCATGTTCACTGTAATTTTTATGGAACAATGGCTAAAAGAAAAGCAGCATGCAAGTGCTTTCATAGGTATCGGCATATCGCTGCTCTGTCTCATATTATTTGGTTCTGATAATTTCATAATTCCTGCTATGCTGGCTATATTAGGCATCCTAACGCTGATACGAAAGCCTCTTGAAAATAAACTTCAAGACTAAAATCCGAAAACGAGGTTCATAAAATGACACTTACACAACAGATGATCACCGTAGGCATGGTAGTTTTAGGTACTATGCTGACACGCTTTATCCCTTTTATAATTTTCCCGGCGGGAAAACCTACTCCAAAATACATACAATATCTGGGCAACGTACTCCCTTCCGCTGTATTCGGACTTCTGATCATATATTGTCTGAAAAACGTCAGTATATTTGCAGGCAGCCACGGAATTCCTGAAATGCTGTCTATCATATTAGTTGTCCTCCTCCACCTTTGGAAACGCCAAATGCTGCTTTCAATCGCAGGGGGAACGATTTTCTATATGATACTTGTACAATTCATATTCTGATATCCTCATAAAATATTAATTGTCTATTTCCCATTTCAGTATATTTCCTGTCGCTGCATCTATCTCAAATTCATATTCATAGCCATTGTACCAAAGCTCTCCTTCATATTCTATCCGGCCATTATCATAATCTCTCTCGATCTCAGTCACATCTGATGATGAGGCTCCCGGCACTTTAGACACGGCAATATCTATAGCCTCATCCATTCCTATATCATCTGCGCTGCTCTGGAGGTAATGCAGATCATCTCCGTCTTTATCATGATGATCTGAATACAGTTTTTTTTCTTCCGAAGAAGCAGAAGACCTGTGTTCCGTATCATGGCTGCAAGCTGTAAACAACAGTAACGACAGGATAACTGCTGCAGAAATCATTATAGATATATTTTTTTTAAACACTTTGATTTCCTCCTTTCGGAAACTCCCCACTCTCCTGATACAAAGGGAGCTTAATTCTGAACCGGCTTCCTTGCCCATATACACTGTCAGCTTCTATTATTCCATTATGAGCCTTCACCATAGCCTCTGCCATAGCAAGTCCCAACCCCGAGCCTTCTTCACGCCTTGCTTCCTCAGTACGATAAAATCTTTGCCATATTTTTGACAAGTCTTCTTCTTTTATTCCTATCCCATCATCTTTCACAGTACAGCATGCCCACGAATCAACCGTTTCCAACTGTATTTCAACATGGCCTCCCGGCTTTCCGTATTTAACAGCATTATCCACAATATTAAGAAGAACCCGAATAAGCATTGCTTCATCCCCCAAAACATATACATTCGGTTCTACCGCACTTTTAATGATTATATCGCATTCCCGAGCTATACTTTCCTGCTGCCATGCCACAGTTTCGCACAAATCGCTTAAATCCACTTTCTCTTTTTCGGCTCTCAGCTTACCAGAATCACTTCTGGCAAGAATCAAAAGCCTGCTCACCAGATTAGCCATTCTTTTTGCTTCACGATTTATAACATTCAAAGCTTTCTCTCTATACCCTTCGTCTTCAAGAGCATAGTCACTCTGAGAAATAATAACTGAAAGGGGAGTCCGCAGCTCATGTGAAACATCTGAAGTAAAACGTTTCTCTTTTTCGAAAGAACTCTGAAGGCTGTCAAACATACTGTTAAATGCCCCCGCCAGCTTATATATCTCATCTTTTGACGCCTCAGATGAGGCCTCTGTTTCGATTCTTCTTGAAAGATCTCCGTCATGGCTTATCTCAGAAGCCGTCTCAAGTATATTCCTAACCGGTCTGAATCCCCGCTTTGTTATGAGATATCCTCCCAGCGCAGCGATTACAACAAGGGCCGGGAGCGCTACCGCTGCAAATCTCAGAATAAAAGAAAATGTCCCTCCTTCAGCAAAATCCTTTACTATGCCTCTGACCCAGACTGCTTTTCCGTTCATCTCAAACCTGCTGTCATAAACATACCATATCTCCCCGTCAGCTTTCAGCTTATGCATATATTTATCTTTCAGCTCGGGAAATTCCGAAATTTCAATGGGTCTGCGTCCTTCCACGAGATCGCCTGTTTCATCATATACACTTATATATACCCCTTCCTCATAAAAGTCCAGATCTTCATCTATTATGAAATTTTCTCCCAATGTACCTATCTCATCTCTGGCATCAGAAACCGAATCCGCCAGTTTTGTACGAGCCAGCTCCCCGGCTCTTATATTGCCTGTATATGTGATGACAAGCAGAAATACGCCTGTGATAACCACCAGAAAAACAGTATACCATATAGTTATCTTTACTTTGACTGATATTCTGCTCATCTACTTCACCATATACCCGGCGCCCTTTACTGTTATAATTTTTTTCTGATCAAAACCATCGTCTATTTTTCTTCTCAAATGATATACATATACATCTATAACATTCGAACCGCCGTCATAATCATAATTCCATATATGATTAGACAGCTTGTCCCTGGACAGCACTCTCCCTTCATTCTGCATAAGATATTCTAATATATCAAACTCTTTTGCTGTAAGGGATATCTCTATGCCGTCTCGCTCAACACGTCTTGAAGATGAATCCAGAATCAGATCACCACACGTTATGATACTGCTTGCGCGTTCTCCTCCTCGCCTTATCATGGCTCTCACTCTTGCCATCAGCTCATCAAAGTCAAAGGGCTTCACAAGATAATCATCTGCTCCTGCGTCAAGCCCTGCCACACGGTCCTCCACTGTTCCCAGAGCTGTAAGCAAAAGAACCGGTGTCTTATCTCCTGATCCCCGCATATTCTTAAGCACACCTATTCCCGTCGTTCCGGGAAGCATAATATCCAGTATCACTCCATCATACTCAGCACAACTGAGAAAAGCCAAAGCTTCATCTCCATTAAAACACGAATCCACCTTATAATGTTCATTTGTAAGCTTTCGCACTATTATTTCATTGAGATCTTTCTGATCTTCTACTACCAATATTCTCATAGCCCTCCTCCTATGACACAGATTTTATCAGTTTCAAATTAAAATATCATTAAAAACCTGTTTTTATTTTTATATTATTGATTTTCTCACCTGTAATAGATACACTGAAAGAAAAGAAAACAAGACGGAGGTATTGATATGTTGGAAAAATCGGATTTTAATGAAGCTTCATGGCTACGCTGGTCAGCAGATACTATGGAAGATGCCAGTATACTGATAATGGGCATACCTTTTGACAATGCTGTGAGTCTCAACAAAGGCGCCGCAAAGGCTCCCGATCATCTGCGCCGCCTTTCGGCAGAACTTTCGGATACTACTGATGAATTCAGACCTATAAAGAAAGGGCTTTTATATGATGTAGGAGATCTGAGGGCAGAGCTTGACTGGAAAAAATATTTTGACTCTGTGGAAAAAAATGCCTTTGAGCTGATGCAGAAAGAAAAATTTTGCCTGTTCTTAGGCGGAGATCATTCCGTCACCATCCCTCTTCACAAAGCTTTCGGTACTTATTTCCGGGGAAAAAAGATAGGAATAATACATTTTGACGCCCATTATGACCTCTGCCCTGAATACGACGGCCACCCGTGGTCTCACGCATGTACAGAGGCTCGTGCTCTTGAAAATATCGTTGAAGGGAAAGATCTCACATTCATAGGAGTCCGTGTGGCAGAGGAAACAGAGCTCAGTATTCTCCAAGACAATCCTGATATAATAACTATCAGCGCTGAAGAAGTCTATGATATAGGAGCATCTGACATCGTGTCCAGACTTTCACAGCATTACAAAGATTATGATGCCATATACCTGACTCTGGATATAGATGTTCTGGATCCTGCTTTCGTTCCGGGTACAGGCACTCCTGTTTGTGGAGGTCTCAATCCCATAGATCTCATCAAAATCCTGAAAGGCGTTCTCAAAAACCTTCCTGTAAAAGTAATGGATATAGTAGAAGTGGCTCCGCCGCTTGATATAAATGATATAACAAGCTGGGCTGCTCTCAGAATAATACACGAGGTACTGAATCATCACAGTAAGTAATTTATTCATATAATAAAAAAGCTTCCATATACAGAAGCTTTTTTATTTTAACTGCTTTGATATAAAAATATAATGACTCATGCTTGACCTATGACTGCAGATTTTCTCTTATGAATGATGCGATATTGTCAAACTCTATTATCGCTCTCTTTACCATGGATTCCTTTGTTGCGAAGGCCACATGAGGAGTAACCACAGTATTGGGAGCTGTAAGAAGGGGATCCTTACCGTCTAAAGGCGGCTCTGTGTCAAACACATCTATAGCTGCCCCTGCTATCTCTCCTTGTTTTAATGCTTCTGACAATGCTCTGCTGTCTACTACAGGTCCTCTGGCGGTATTTACAAGAATCGCGGAAGGCTTCATCATATCCAGTTCCTTCTTTCCTATAAGGCCTTTTGTCTCGGCTGTGAGAGGAACATGAAGGGAAACTATATCAGCGCGGCGCAGCACTTCCTCAAGGCTTACGTAAGCTACACCCTTTACCTTGCCGAAAGTCCTGTTATATGCAATTATATCCATTCCAAATGCTCTTGATATTTCTATAACTCTCGTACCTATAGCACCTGTCCCCACTACACCTATGGTTTTTCCTTCAAGTTCATATCCTACAAGACCGTCTTTAGTGCCTCCAAGCCTTGCTGCTTTATCACATGCCAATATATTCCTGTAAACGTCCAAAATCAGACCAAAAGTAAGTTCAGCTACTGCCACGGTAGCATATCCGGCGCAGTTTTTCACTGTTATCCCTTTTTCCATGCAATATTCAAGATCCACGTGATCCAATCCTGTAAAAGCTACTGCCAGCATTTTAAGATTCTCACATTTCTCCAGCACTTCCCTTGGAAAGGGAACATTGCCTATTGCGATAATATCAGCATCTTTTCCTCTTTCTGCCAGTTCCGCAGTGTCCTCAGTACGTGTATCCCAGTATACTATATCCACATCATCGCCTACCGCTTTTCTTGCTATTTTCATGAATTCCTTCTTCTCTACTGCCAAAGGCTCCACAACCGCTATCTTCATATCATATATCCTTTCTGTCATTTACGCGCTTTTTGTTACATCGATTATATTCATTAAACATCCACACGTCAATCATCTTACAAATAGATGAGATAACAAAAAGTCTCTCTTCATTACTAAAAAACGGACTGTATTGATTTTAAATCAATACAGTCCTATCCGCTATATCCAAACTATTTAAGATAATATTTTGCAAACGGCTGAAGCAGCTGTCTCTGATCTCCCAGAGGATCACTTTCTATCTTAAGACCGTCTTTTGTAATTACCATAGTATTTCTTTCATCGATATTATATTTCGTCCATTTAATATCTCCTACGCTGGGATCTCCGGTCTTGGCAAAATTCACCCATGCTTCGCAGATTTGGTCTGCCAGATCCTTGTCTACCGTACCGCTGAATCCTGTCTCATCTTCATTATGGAATACATAAGCAACCTCGGAAGCATGGCAGGCTCCCACAAAATCAAAATTATCGGATGGGATATCAAAATAATACATATATGTATTTCCTCCTGCCTCGGCATGGCATGAGGCAGCTTCTATAGCGCCCATCCTGAAACCTGTCTCATTTCCGAGTTCCGTGTTCTGCCATATTTCATCCAAATCTTTGATCTGCTCTAATTGGAAAAACTTATCAAGATTTTCTTTGTCTCTGTCAGAAGCCACTGCGTAAGCCTCCTCTTTTTTTTCTGCAGCTACAGCCTCCTCGTATACGGCCATGTTTTCTTCTATGCCTTCCTCATCCATCTCAGTCATTTCCACATCGCCCATTTCATTTATCCAGTATCTCCACTCATCCGCATTAGTACCGATCATAAGATCTACATCTTTTCCTACTCCGCTTCTGAGAGTTTCATAAGGATCTTCTTCCACGATGCCTTCCTGACCTCTGTAAGGCATGTTATACAAATCATTAAGAGTTGTTCCCTCACCGTCAAGATCTTCTTCTGTATAGATCCTTATCAGTTCCTCTTCAGGTATTGCCATCAAATCATCCATATTCTTCGCACCTGTTGCTTCCAGAAGCGCTTCTGTCGTTCCCGTAGCATCAAAATCTTCCTGATCAAATGTCAGATTCACACATCCGCTTTCGGCTATGGCTCTGTTAAAAAGACCCTGCGCGTCAGGACTTGCTGTAAGAAGTGATGCAAACGCTCCTCCTGCTGACTCTCCGAATATAGTTACATTTTCCGGATCTCCTCCGAAACTTGTTATGTTCTCCTGTATCCATGTCAGCCCTTGCATAAGATCCAGCATACTGAGATTTTTACTGTCAGGGAAATCTTCACCGCCTTGCACTTTGCTGAAATCGATTTCTCCGAACATGCCGAGTCTATAATTCATACTTACAACTATCACATCTTCATGCTGCTCAACAATGGTAGATCCATTGTAGAGAGGATCTGCCGTCCCTCCCCATGCGAATCCTCCGCCATGTATATAAACCATAACAGGTTTATTTTCGGCGTCCATATCTTTTGTCCATACATTGAGAGTCAGGCAGTCTTCCCCAACACCGGCTTCGTTTTCTCCTGCCGGTTCCGAATGCCACGAATACTGAGTAGCTGTCTTCCCAAACTCCTTTGCCTCAAAAGTTTCATCACTGTCCTCAGGTGCCTGAGGCGCTTTCCATCTCAAATCTCCCGTAGGTGATTTAGCATATGGAATTCCTTTAAAGGCAATGACATCTGTCTCCTTATCAACTTCTCCCACAAAATTCCCGTTTTGACAATCGGCTGTAAGCTTTGCTTCGTCTGTCCCGGCTCCTCCGCATCCGCATAATCCCAGAGCGAAACACGCCGAAAGTAAGATAAACAATAATTTCTTCTTCATGATCTCCTCCTTTTATATCAGGGGTTTTGATTTTCTCGTATCTTACTTTAAAATTCTCAAAAAAAACAGTACCCGAATGGGTACTATTTGATTATATCCTGTTTTTTTCGTCGTTTTTTATGTTCCTGGCGTTTATCAAATGTATCACTTCCGACCTGCTTTTTACATCCAACTTTTCGTAAATATTCCGAATATGTTTTTTTACAGTGTTCACAGATATGAAAAGAGCTTCGGCAATGTCAGGATTAGTATTTCCCATATACACCAGTCCCAGCACTTCGCGTTCTCTGACAGTAAGTTTATGAGCTGCCGCTATAAAATCCAGTTTTTCATCTATATCAGCACTTTCTGCCACATACACATCTTCCCCGAAAAATAACGGGCTGAAATCCTCACGAAAAACGAACACACATGTAGCCAGATTAACAAGAAATAATACAGCTCCGGTGAAATCCGGAGTCTCCACTTCCCACGCTGATACACCATATTTACCAGCAAACAGTCCCATATCTATGATTCCCTGAAGCACACTCCAAAACAGCAGCAAAACAGAACAAACTATAATATAGTTTCTCCTCAGACGGCTGACACTTTCAATGATCCCATATATACTGCAATATATTATTATTAATGCTGTTATTAATATGAAACATGCTTCCGAAACCATCCATATCAGACGTACTTCAGGATTGTCAATATTGTAATACTGCCCCATGAATACAATTGTTATGATAAGTGAAAAGATAATCCTGACCGCCGTTACAGCTGCGCCTGCCTGCACAACACGTTTATGCTTATCTCTGTTTATAATATTTGCCAGAACAAGTATCCAGCAAAAGAACAAAAAATCACACAATAAATAATCCACTATACGAAATGGAGTCGCAAGTTCATAATCCCGAGAAACAACTTCACGGTAATAAAATATAAAATAAAGTAAATCAGTTAGCAACACAACAGAAGCAAATCTTCTGACTGATATATATATCTTATTTTCCCTGTCATTTTTACGTACAAGTATCAGACCGATAAACACCAAGCACACCAATGATATAAGCATTGCTATAATATACAATGCAAAAATAATATTTATATACATCTCACAGCTCCCTACATCTGCATAAAAATCCTATAATAATTATAATGCAAATCGGAAGAATTGTCATTTTTAAAAATCTCTTCTCAACTGCTGCTGCATGTTCACCTGCATCTGATAAATTCTGAAAAGGCTTCCTTCATACTGCATTTAAGAGTAACTCCCAGTTCTGTCAATGACTTGTCCATAGCATCCAGCGTCATCTCCATATCTCTTACATTGGCGTTCTCCCCCATATGTCCTATACGCAGAACTTTACCTGCAAGAATGTCAAAACTTCCCGAAATCATTACATTATATTTATTCTTCATCAGGGATAATATCTGTACATCAGTCAACCCGTCAGGCACACGGATCACTGTAACAGTATTTGAAAATCCATAGTCCAGATAAAGCTCCAAACCTGCCTTTGTGACAGCTTCTCTGGTTGCTGCAGCTATACCGGCATGCCTCTGCACGATATCAGGCTCTGCTGTAATATTATCTATAGCTGCTCTGAATCCGTTGATATCACTGGCAGGCATAGTATAAGGAAACCATTTATCCTGATAATATGTTTTGAATGTCAGTATATTGGCATAAAATGAGGCTATAGGAACATGTCTTTCTTCCATAGCTTTTTCGGCTTTTTGACTCACCCATACCATAGCCAGTCCAGGAGGAGCTGACAATACCTTTTGAGATCCCCCGCAGAGTATGTCTATACAGCTCTCATCTACATTGACATATTCCCCGAACATCCCCGCAACAGAATCCACTACTGACAGTATCCCATACTCATCAAGAAGAGGACATATTCTTGAAATATCATTTATTACCCCGCTGGGAGTATCACAGTGCACTACTGTAGCATATTTAAAATCATTATCCTTTTCAAGAAAACTCTTCAGCTCATCTATATTTACCGGTCTGTGATAATCAGACGAAAACAAGACAGGTTGTCCACCATATATTTTTACAAAATCTGCAAACCCCTTTCCAAAAATACCATTGTCTATTACAAGTACGCGGTCTTTCGGTTCCGTAAGAGAAGCGCAGGCAGCCTCAAGGGCTAATATTCCTTCTCCACCCAATATATAAGCCGTACCTGAAGAATGAACCAAATCCCGGAGCAAATCACAAGTTTCCTTATAAAACTCACAAAACTCCGTATCAACATCGGGATTGGTAGTCTCCAAACTTCTGGCCATGCGAACATTCTCACGGACCTGAGTAGGACCTGCCGTCATTATCTTATACATGCTTGCCTCCTTTAGTATTTCATAGCTATTTTTTTCAGTTTACCTGCAAAAGGTATAACGATTGCTCCTGCCACAGCTACCTGTACGATATTTCCCGGTATAGATCCGAGAGGAGTTATCCAATTTCCGAAAAGAATCACTTCCGCAAAGTAATATCCAATAATTTTTATTGCAAGAGCTGCCGCAACAGCTATAGTATTAGCCACGACGGGACGGATCTTCAGCTTTTCCGAAATAGTTCCCGACACATAGCCCATAAGCCCTGCTATCACAAGAGTAAAAGGCGCCCACGCTGTCCAGCCGGAAATAAGATCAAACAGACCCATTCCTATTCCTCCGGCAATAGCTCCGGTTTTTTTCCCAAACACGAACGCACCAAAAAAAAGCGGTACATTTCCCAAATGTATCAGACCTCCATTGCCTATCATGGGCAGCCTGATATTGATGAACATCGTTGCCACAAGTGTAAGCGCGATAAACAGGCCGTTTATCACCAACATTTTCGTTTTGCTCCGGGCCGAAACAGTATTCACATTAGTATTCATTATTTCCTCTTTTCTGTTATCTGCATACATATTATTTTTTCATCATTTATGATACACGAATACTGATATGTTCAAAATATACAAAATTAATTATTTTTATATATACAATTTTCATTTTATTCCCAAAATAAGATACAAAAATATATCAAAAGGTACATTTTTAAAAACAATCAAAATACAGTTTGATTGTTTTTAAAAACTTATGATATAATTCAAATGTTGTGTAGCAAAAGCGTAAGTCCAAACAAATGGATTTACGCTTTTCTTGTTTTAATTAATATATTGTTTTGTAATATTGGCGTATCAAAAGAGAAAATATACGGCAGAAAAGCGAAAACTTTGATTCCGCCATTTATCATTTCAAGAAAGCGAGGTTTAATTTGATTACAAAAAAAAGCAGCCAAAAAAATCTTACAATTACAATTCTTTCACTATCACTTCTTACTGTCATGGCTGGGGCTGCCGTGGCTCCTGCTCTTGATACTATCAGGATATATTTCAGTGATGCAAATCAGACGCTTACTCAGATGATAATAAGCATTCCGGCCCTTTTCATAGTTATAATGAGTTTCATTTTCCCCAAACTATGCCTTCATTTCAGATCTAAAGGACTGCTTATAACGGGACTGATACTTTATGTTGCCGGCGGCAGTATAGCGGGTATCTTCAGCAATATTTACATTGTACTCTTTTTTCGTTCTCTTGTAGGTATCGGTGTCGGTATCATCATGCCTTTATCCACAGGGTTACTTTCTTTTTATTACACAAAAGACAAACAAGACAAGCTTATGGGATACTCTTCTGCTATGAACCAGTTGGGAGGTGTCATATCTACATTAATCGCAGGCCTTCTGGCGTCAGTAAGCTGGAGACTGAGCTTTCTGGTTTACCTTATAGGACTTATCAGTATCGTTTTCTGTGTATTATTTCTTCCAAATGAACGCATAAGTGAAGACTCAGAAAAAAGAGAATCAGGTATATTCGTCAAATACTACCGATTCATTATAGCAATGTTTCTTCTCATGTTCACATTCTTCATATACCCTACAGAATTCGCAATAGAAACATCTAAAGAAGGGATTATCCCACAGCATTTTATCGCTGCGATCATGGCTGGCATGGATTTTATTGCTTTCTTGGGAGGTCTGTCATTCATACATATAAAAAAATGCGCAGGCCATACCACCAGAATCATCGCCCCTATCCTCTTTATATTGGGATATACCGCACTCTGGACAATAGGAGAATGGACAGGAGCCATTTTAGGATCGTTTTTTATAGGTTTCGCCAATGGACTGGGAATACCTTATATCATTTCAACAGCATCTGTGCAGGCAGGAAAATCAGCAGCAGTAACAGTAATGCCTCTGCTTTCCATGTCTTTATACTTAGCGCAGTTTACAACACCGCTTATAATCTCTCTGATTGCCAGCCTTCTGGGACAGGTGGCCGCAGATCATCTTCCGTATTTCATCGCAATAATATCAGCTATTCTTTTTACCGCATGGTCTTTTGCAATAAAATGTGACAAAAATTAAATTAATGACACAAAATACCTGTGAAACTGAAACATCAGATTCCACAGGCATTTTTCATAACTTTATCCGCCAATAGTAAAATTATCTATAAGCCTTGTTTTTCCTATATACACAGCCATTGCAACAAGATCTCCTTTTTCAAGGGATTCTTTGGGAAGCAGCGTCATTCCATCTACCGCTTGAATATAATCCACTCTTGCCGCAGGTTCGGATGAAATTATATCAGTCATCAGCGCCACCACCTTCGACGAGAGCATACAGCTCCCATCACGAATCAATGCCTTTGCTGCTTCTATAGATCTATACAGTACTGTAGCAGCCTCTCTTTCCTCATAATTCAAATACATGTTTCTGCTGGATTTGGCAAGACCGTCTGACTCTCTTACGGTAGGACATCCTACTATCTGTATATTAAAATTCATATCCTTTACCATCCGGCGTATCACAGCCAGCTGCTGTGCATCCTTTTCACCAAAATAAGCTCTATCAGGACCTACTATATTGAACAGTTTACTTACGACCGTACAAACTCCTCTAAAATGACCCGGTCTGCTTTTTCCGCAAAGCTGCTTTGTCATCTCCGTTTCAAGATTAATATAAGTGCCGAATCCTTCGGGATACATTTCTTCTACAGACGGATGAAACACCATATCACAGCCTTTTTTCTCAAGGATCCTGCAGTCTCTTTCAAAATCTCTTGGATAACTGTCAAGATCTTCTCCCGCTGAGAACTGTGTCGGATTGACAAACACTGAGGCCACCACCCTGTCACAGCCTCCCACAGCCGCACTTATGAGAGATGCATGGCCTTCATGGAGCGCACCCATGGTAGGTACCAGACCTACTGTAAATCCGGACGTTTTCCATTCTCTCACTTTTTTTCTTACATCATCTATCGTATTTGCTATTATCATTTTATTTTTCCTTGAGCTTTTCTACTATCTCATCGTCTATCTTAAACTCATGAGCCTGTGCCGGGAAAGTTCCCTCTTTAACTTCTTGATCGTAATCATTAAAAGCTTTTACCATAATATCACCCACATTGGCAAAGTGCTTTACGAATTTAGGCACATAATCGCTGAAAAGCCCCAACATATCCTGCCATACAAGCACCTGTCCGTCACAGCCGGCGCCTGCTCCTATTCCAATTGTCGGAATCATAAGCTTCTCACTTATGAGTGCAGCCAGCTTGGCGGGAACGCACTCAAGAACCACTGCAAATGCGCCTGCCTCCTGAACATCATATGCATCCTGCAAAATCTGCTCTGCTGCTTTTTCATTCTTTCCCTGAACTTTGAACCCGCCAAAGGCGTTCACAGACTGAGGCGTCATTCCTATATGCGCCACTACCGGTATACCTGAATCTGTAATGGCTCTTATATGCTCTTTCACAGCAGCTCCCCCTTCGAGTTTCACTGCATTGGCTCCCGTTTCCTTTATCAATCTGCCTGCATTTACGACTGCATCATATACAGAAGGTTGGTATGACATGAATGGCATATCCATAACGACAAATGTTTGCTTCACACCCCTTACAACAGCAGCACCGTGATGGATCATATCCTCCATTGTAACAGAGAGCGTATCTTTATATCCCAACATTGTATTCCCCAATGAATCTCCTACCAGAATCATATTTATTCCGGAAGCCTCCATCAGCTTCGCTGTAGAATAATCATAACATGTCAGCATTGAGATCTTCTCACCATTTTCCTTCATTTTCAATAAACTCGCAACCGTATTTTTCATCATCCTCTTCCTTTCATATATTTGACTGCTTGTAAGCAGTCTTTACTCATTTATCTGCCAAAATCTCCTTCATCTTTGCATAATCTCTGTCCTGATGTCTGCTTTGAGCCATTCGCACAAGCCTGCGGCTCAGTATTCGATACAGTTCCTTTTCATCTTCACTCTGAAGACACTGTAAATGTTTTTGAACAGTTACGGTATCATTTCTTTCTATTGGTCCCGTCAAACTCTGTGTCGGATCTGTATCTGCGATATGAGCCATGTTTCCCACCAATATAGGCGCCAGTGCTTTCACGGCTTCATTCTGAGAGAACCCACATCTATACATCAGCTGCAAACTCTGATCTATGAGACCGCATACAAGATTGCTGGCCACAGCCGCTGCACAATGGTATGTCGTCTTATTTTCCGCTTCAATGATTCTTGTAGGATTCCCCATGCTTTTCATCGTCCTGCAAAGACTGATGAACTCGGGGCTGTGTTCTTTCTCTGCGTTGCCGGAAAGTATATTTCCTCCCTCCAACGTAAAAAAAACACCCGGCAGCTCCCGGTAAGCGTTATATTTATCGCTTACTGCGAACAGCGGATGGATAGAATATCCGTAGGCGCCTGTTTCTCCAATACCTTCAAAAGCATCCAGCGAAGACATTGCACCACTACAGTGACATATCGTTTTACCTTTTATATCGTATCCTTTCACCTGATTCCAGGTATCCTGAATACTTCCGTCAGGAACTGTCAGGAAGATAACATCGCACTCACGTATCAAAGCTTTCATATCATCATACGCCTGTGATTTTGTAAAATGTGCCGCATCTTTCGTTGACTTGCTGCTGCGGCTGAAATAGCCCTTTACACAAAGACCGTATTCATGCCCTCTTTCGGCAAAATATCTGCCGAGGCTGCAGCCCACCTTTCCTGCTCCAATAAACCCTATATTCAATCTACCGACCTCCTCTTCTGAGAGTGTCTTGTGTTCCTCCGTCTCGTTCCTTTCGGATATAAGCGTCCGGCTTTTCTGCCGTACCCGGAAAATGAATATGTCAGTTCTATTTTATATGGTATAGTTTCAAAAACGAATACCACCCATCCTTACACATGTTATCATAATACCGGCATTAAGAAAAGAAATTTTATTAAAACCATCGAAATTAACGTAAAAATGTTCCATACACCGCAAAGAGCATCGCAGTATTTACTTATACGATGCTCTCCGGCTATCATCATATTATCCTATTTCCCCACAAGAACTTCACCCCTGTCATTTACTCCTATAACCTTTTCACCGTCATGCCTGAGGGCTGTAATATACCTTATTATATCCGGTGTCAGTTCTTCTCCCGGACACACGAACGGAATTCCCGGAGGGTACGGTATTATGGAACCGGCACATATCGCCCCTTCCGCCTCTCCAAGAGGAACGAAATGCTTCTTTGACGGAACGCTGTGAAGCTTTCCTGCAGCAGGGATCTGATAGCGTCTTCTGCGATCCGCTCCCTCTGCTTCTGCCACGTGGGCTGTTTGTGATATTTCCTCAAGCGCTTTCAGAGTCTTCATCATATGATCTCTGGTATTGCCTATCCCTGTCATAAGCATCAGGATATCCCCCGTATAAAGTTCTGAAAATATACCTTTCTCCATTAGTCGTTTTTCCAGCTCTGCACCCGCTATTCCCAAATCTCCCATATCAAGATTGATTTTAGTGATATCCATATTATCGGCAGTCATTATTTTCAGTCCTTTTATACCGGCAGCTACATGGTAAAAATAATCAATGTTATCCCGCCACTCTCTTATGAGCTGTCTGCCATGATCTTTCAGCAAATCGGCATTGATATCCAGAAAGCTCATAAGTATATAAGACGGACTCGTGCTTTGTATTACCTGCAGTTTATCTTCCAGTACATAGCGATTCACTCGCTGAGAATTAAGATTTAAAACGGCGCTCTGTGTCAGCGACGCCAAAGTTTTATGTATGCTGTTGATAACTATATCCGCTCCGCAGTCTTCAGCAGAGGCAGGCATTGAATTACCGCATCCAAAGGTATGAAAAAATTTCAAGTGTGCACCATGAGCCTGATCTACAATCAATACCTTTTCCTCTTTATGAGCTATATCAGCTATCGCCCTGATATCGCTGCATATTCCATAATAATTAGGGCTTGGCAATATTATGGCATCTGCATCCGGGTTTTCTTTTATACATCGTTCTATCTCCTCAGGCGATATGGCTCCCAATATGCCATGTTCTTTTATAAACTCCGGAGCAGCGTATACCGGGTGAATACTTCCCAGTGTAAGCGCGTTAAATACTGACTTATGGCAGTTTCTTGCCATTATAAGCTTACCTCCCGGCTTCACTGCTGCCAGTATTGAGGCTATTATTCCTCCACTTGTTCCGTTTATCTGTAGGTATGACCGTTCTACACCATAAAGCTCACTGTATTTTTTCTGAACCTCTTTGATGATTCCCTCTGCCTGAAAAAGATTATCTGCTCCCGGTATTTCCGTGATATCACAGTCTGCAAGTCTGTCCAGAAATTCCCCATATCCATATTTTCTGAAAACAGCAGAGCCTTTATGTCCCGGCATATGAAAAGACACAGGCTCTATGTCCGCATGCTTCAGTAAAAATTCTCTCATAATACTACTCCATTATTCCCAAAATGCTACTGCCCTGATAGGTGCGCCATCCGCATTCTCCCATTTAAGGGGAAGGGCAAAGAACCAAAACAAATCATCTCCGCATTTATCTAAATCTTTGAGATTCTCAATATTTACTATTTCATGTTCTCTAAATAACTTCTTATGAATAGGCAGATCCTCATCGGCAATAGGATCAATTCCTATAACGTCAAGGCCGACGCCTTTTTTCCCTGTCTCTATTATAAAATTCACCACATCATCATTAATGCAGGGATAGTCACCGTAATAATCTTCCGTCCCCCATCTTTTATCCCATCCGAGATTAAAGAGCAGGAATTCCGCATCCTCTGCCTTTTTTCCGTATCTTGCTATTCTGTCCAGTGTTATAGTATCACCTTCTGTAAGGTCTTTGCAATCTATAACTAACGCTTTTCCCACAAACTGGCTAACAGGAAACTTATCAAGGGTTGTTCTGTCAGCAAAAAGATGATTGGGAGGGTCCATATGGGTACCTGTATGTGAATACATAGTCATCAGAGTTTCCTTAAATCCATCCTTTTCATAAGTATTAGCCTGCTTCAATTTGGGCTGCTCCGTTCCCGGATATACCGGCATGTCCTCTGATATAAAATGTGTAAGATCAATGATTTTCATGATTGTTACTCCTTTCTGTCTTCAGCATTCTGCCGTCTTTGAATTTTTTCAGCATTAGGTTTTGCGTAAATTTGATAGTAAACCATCAGAACTGCAAAGAAAATTATGATGCATATGGCAGTAGACAAACTTGACACGAATGAAGAATAAAATAGTATACCACATCCTATCAATGCAATTACAAAGAAAAATGTCTTGCCTTTTAATTTCCACGGAAGAGATCCATATTCATCTGCAAATTTTTTCTTATACATATAACTTGCTATCACGGTTATTATAAGGCATACGATACCGCAGGCGGTGGCCACATTTGCAAGCATTGTATAAGCATTACCCAGCTGCGGAACGATCCCAAGAAGCATCAGAACAATACCTATACAAAATGATACTGTCAAACCTACATGAGGAACACCTCTTTTATTGGTTTTTCCGAAAACCTTAGGCACTGCACCATGAAAGCTCATTCCATACAATAATCTTGATGCTGAGAATATTTCTCCTACAAGGCATGTCACACAAGCAATCCATGCCGCAAAATTTATTACAATTCCGGCTGCATCACCAAAAGCAAACTGGGCTGCCACGGTAAACGGAGATTCCATAGTAGACATTTCCTGATAATTTACGAGGCCGAGACAAACTACGATAGCAGCTGCATAAAGCAATATTATGGTTATGAATGCCCAGAACATAGCTCTTGGCATTATTCTGACATCCTTAGTCTCTCCGGCAGCGGCCAGAAGCGACAACGGCCCCATGTACGCATATGTTCCCGCGCATACAGCCAAAATAATTCCTTCTCCTCCAAAAGGTGCAAAAGGCTTATAATTTACGGCATCAATATTTCTCGAAACCACACCGGCCACGGTAAATACTGCCATAATCCCCACAAGCACTATTATCAAACCCAGCTGAGTTTTTCCTGTAACATCTCCTCCCAGAAGCGTCACGAAAAACACAATAGTCAAAATCAATATCCCCCATATTACTGCAGACAAATCCGCATTATTTGTCCACATAAAGAAATAATTGGAGATATATCCTGTTCCTAATCCAACAGATCCGAGAAATACCACATCCATTGTTATGTTTCCGAAAGCCGCCAGAATTCCCCATCGGGGCCCGAGAATCCTCTCGCTCCAGTTATACATAGAGCCAGCCACCGGCATCCCCACAGCCAACTCCGAAGCATTCATACATATACACATCAGCAAAAATCCTGCCACGGCATAGGCTATAATACAAGACGGCCCTGCCTGTTCGGCGCCTGAGGCTACCATTAGGAAAATACCGTCTCCCACCACAGCACCTACTCCCAACGCCCAGATCTGCCAAAACCCCATTTTTTTATTAAGATTTTCTTCTCTTTGCATAATTCACCTCCCAGTACAATCAAAATACCATTCCAGTCGACCGGTAAGCTTAACTTGATGCAATACTATAGCAAACAACATAAAAAAACAATATCGATTTGTCTGAATATTTTTTATTTTTTTCAGACAAATAGTATAAAAATATTGTATCATACACTTATATCAAAATTTCGGAGGTGACAACGATGTTTTCCATAAATGATTTTCTCGGCCTTGATCTCATAACATGGTATAAAAATCTCACTGATTCTGATATTCCTGCAGAAAGACCTATAGAATATGTTTCTGTCAATGACCTTCCTTTAGATGATTTCATCAGAAAAAATGAAATGGTTATAAGCATAGCCACACCCTACGTAAAGGATGAATGTCTAATGCATGAATTTATACAAGGTCTCATAAATGCCGAAGCCAGTATTTTCCTTTTAGCTATCCCCGGCGATGAAATGTCTCTGAGTGAAAATAACAGAAGGCTAGCTGAAAAAGGCGGTCTGCCTATATTGCTTATACCGTGGGATGTACGGTTTGCTGATATATTCGAAACTGTTCTTGGTTTTCTTCATCAAGACTATAATAACGCCGTCAAAAAAGTGGAAGGACTTCAGGAGGATATGCTTAAAAGTTTCCTTAACGGGACAGATTTAAAAGCTGCATCTCAGATAATATCAAAATATCTGGACTGTAAAGTATCCATCACTGACTGCAGCGGAAATGCTTTAGATGATGCTCCTAGAGCCGCTGACATGACAAGTATCCCTCTTAAATCCAATGGACATCTTTACGGTCATATACATATTAATACAGTCACGACTCAGGAGCTTCTTGATCTTCTGTCACACACACTTTCTCCGCTTCTTTCCTTATGGTTCTACAGAGATGAAATCATCGAACGTACGCAAAGCATGGCAAAAGAGGATTTGATCTGGATGCTTGCCAATGGCAGTGATCCCGGTTCAGAGAAAGTAACCAGAACTGCAAAGCTTATGGGAATGAACTTAAATCGTACATACGCATGCATAGTAGGCAGAGTACACCTCGAAGACAATCCTTCCAATGACTGGCAAGAAAACTGGATGGATTCTAATATAAATACTGTCAGAAACACTTTTATAAAAACTGCAGCATCACTGGGAAAAGATGCTATGATGACTCACCACAACAACGCCATAATAACATACCTCGAGATCTCACCCGCTTCAGGCAAAACTCAGATTTCAAAATTTCTGGATATAGCGGAGGAACAGCTAAAGAAAACATCAAAAAAGCTTATTTTTTCATGGGGAATAAGTGAAATAAAAGAAGGCCCCACAGACTACAGAAATTACTATCTTCATGCAAAACTGGCTGAAGAATTATGTACAGCAAATTTCCGTTATAACAAACGATATTATTATGAGAATACTCTTATCTACAATATGATGTCTACACTTTCTTCCGATGAAAATTTCATGAAAATTACTTACGATATTCTTACTCCAATCCTTCAATATGACAAAACTAAACGCACCAAACTAATGGAGACTTTAAGAGTATATCTTACCTGCAAAAATATTTCTGAAGTTGCCCGCAGATTAGGCAGACACCGTCAAAGTCTGCTTTACCAACTGGATAAAATAGAAGATCTTACAGGCCTTTCATTAAAAAACAGTGATGAACTTTTTCTTCTGGAGGTATGTGTAAGGCTGCATGTAGATCTGTCATCATATAAGTAATTGCTTATACTTCATTTTTTCTTATTCCCTTGCTGCTTAAGGCAACGACATCAGACAGTATAATTCACAGATTCCGTATATTAAAAATTCAAAAATCAAAGCCTCTTTCTTCCTTTCAACAGTTGCTTTTTTTAATCAAAGGCTTTATACTTTTGACTATCTATAGTATAATTTGATACATAAAACGCAAATTTAAAAAGTGAGGAAATAATATGCAAGATTTTAGAAAAGAATATGAAAGCAAGCTGATAACTGCAGAAAATGCGGTAAAACTGGTCAAATCCGGAGACTGGATAGATTTCGGATGGGGTACCGGTATTCCTTTTGATCTGGACAGAGAAATGGCAAAAAGAATAAAGGAAGACGATCTATATGATCTAAAATTCCGTGGCGGTATAGCGCTGAGAGTTCCTGAGATCTTCAAAATAGAAAATGCACCCAAGCATCTCTGCTGGAATAGCTGGCACATGACAGGAATCGAAAGAAAAGCCATCGCCCAAGGTATAGCTTACTACGCTCCTATCAGATATTCCGAGCTGCCCAGATATTACAGAGACCTGCCTGATCCTGTGGATGTAGCTATGATAAGGGTCACTCCTATGGATGAAGAAGGCTATTTCAACTTTGGTCCGAGTGCATCACATATGGCTGATATGTGCAGCAGGGCAAAATGTATCGTAGTAGAAGTAAATGAAAATCTGCCTTTGGCTCTCGGAGGAAATCCGGGCGGAGAAAAAATACATATCTCAAAAATTGACCATATCGTTGAAAGCAGTAATACTCCTATGGAAGAGCTTGGCGCAGCCAAAAGCGGCGAAATCGATGAAAAAGTTGCTGAATATATCGTTGAAGAGATTCCTAACGGTGCATGCCTGCAGCTTGGCATCGGCGGAATGCCTAATGCTGTAGGATCACTGATTGCCAAATCAGATCTCAAAGATCTGGGCGTCCATACAGAAATGTATGTAGATGCTTTCGTTGATATCGCTATGGAAGGCAAAATAAACGGTTCCAAGAAAACCATTGATACAGGCAGACAGGCATATGCTTTTGGAGCCGGGACAAAGAAACTTTACGATTACATCCATAACAATCCTGAGTGCCTCAGCGCTCCGGTAGATTATACAAATGACATAAGAGTAGTCAGTTCCATAGATAACTTTATCTCCATCAACAATGCTGTTGATATAGACCTATTCGGCCAAGTAAATGCCGAATCGGCAGGAATAAAGCACATAAGCGGAGCAGGCGGACAGCTTGATTTCGTTCTGGGAGCTTATTTATCTAAAGGCGGAAAAAGCTTCATCTGCTGCTCTTCCACATTTACAGACAAAGCAGGCAAAATGCATTCGAGAATCAGACCTACACTGGCAGACGGCTCCATCGTGACAGATACGCGAACTAATACTCATTATGTTGTCACAGAATACGGAAAAGTCAACCTCAAAGGACTTACTACATGGGAAAGAGCAGAAGCGCTCATCTCCATTGCTCATCCTGACTTTAGAGATGAGCTGATAAAAGATGCTGAAAAAATGGGAATCTGGAGAAACAGCAACAGAAAATAATTCGTTTTCACCGTTACTTTTTCAAAAACAGATTTTGTTATATGTTAATATCATAAATATAAAAAGGAGTTTAATCCTCGCTGACATTGCCCGGGAATTAAACTCCTTTCATATTTATTTGCTAATTATGCAGTGCCTCGACAAATGTAGGCAGGAACTGTTTCTTTCTTGAAACTATCCCTTTAAGTATTATTTTTTCCTCATCTTTCGGTATACCGAAAGCTTCTCTCGCTGTCTTCCCGGCCATAGATCCGTAACACAGAAGTTCTGAACTTGTCTCTATGATATTAGTCATCATAAGAAACATCATATCAAGATCCTGGTTTTCCATAACAACTTTTAAGGATGGCTCAACTTTTTCCTTTATCTTATCAAGTTCCTCCTGATCCATAGATGTTATCTGACTGACACCAAATGAATAACCTTCATTAGAAAAGATCTTGAAGTCCTGATAACATATTTCTTCAGGCGTCTTGCTCTGAAGGCTGCTTGCTGCTTCAAACATCTTATGAGCCAGTTCCCTTGGCTCAACACCTGCAATCTCAGCGAGCTTCGTACACGTTATTCTGTCCGCTTCCGTACATGTAGGCGATCTGAACATAAGTGTATCCGAAATTATTGCAGCAGTTAAAAGGCCTGCGATCTTTTTATCCGGAATAATTCCCATTTCTTTATACATCTGCGTAATGATGGTAGCCGTACAGCCCACAGGCTGATTTCTGAAATATACAGGACCCAGTGTCTCAAAGCCTCCAAGCCTGTGATGATCTATGATCTCAAGAACCTCCGCCTGCTCAATACCATCGACAGCCTGAGTTATCTCATTATGATCCACCAGAATAACTTTTTTTCTGTTGATATTGAGAAGCCTTCTTCGGGAGATCAGTCCCAGATACATTCCGTCTTTATCTATCACAGGAAAATTATGAAATCTATTGGTTCTCATCATTTCCTCGACAGACTCAAGAGAATCAGTAAGCTGAAACGTCAGCAGATTTTCATGAGTCATAAAAAAGCTGACAGGAATACTCTGATTTATCAGCCTTGCTGTTGTAAAAGTATCATGAGGTGTACTGATAATTATACAGTCTCTTTCAGTTGCAAGCTTTTTTATAGCTTTCGTCGGAATAGATCCCTGACACATAACCAGACACTTAGCCCCGAGTTCTATCGCAGTAAAATGTGTTTCAAATCGATTTCCGGTAATGACAAGATCCGATTCTTCTATAAATCCTTCCATTACATCAGGACTGGATGCAGCAATAGTCACCTTGCCTGACTCAAAGCACTCGTTATGATCCCCGCAGATAATATGCCCTCCGAGAGTCTCTGCAATACTGGAAAATTTCGTTTTAGCATTGGCCAGTACGTGACTGTCACTTTCATCCATATATGACTGAGCTATATCTGTTATGGAAACTATTCCCTCCACTTTTCCTTCAGAAAGAACCGGCACCGACCGCGCCCCCTGCTCATCCATCAGATCCCACGCACGTTTAATAGAATCTCCACTCTCGATACCTCTTATTAGATTCAAATCTATATCGCTTATTTCGGGCTGAACCGTACCTATATACTGCGGCGCCTTAACACCGAAATAATCAAGTACAAACTTTGTTTCTTCATTGACGATCCCGGCTCTGCATGCTATATAATCCGCACAGCCCACTTGATTCTTTAGCGCCGTGTATGCGATAGCCGAGCAGATAGAGTCAGTATCCGGGTTTTTGTGTCCTATGACATAAACCTTCTCTTTCGTGTTATTTTCTTCATTATTCATGATATTCTCCTAGCTATTAGTCATGGAGATAGTATACCACAATTTATTCACAGTTCAAAAAGAAAAGCTCTATTTAAACGTGCATATTAATGTAAATTTTTTGTTAAGTCTGCAATTTTTGAATTAAGAAATTTATTACTTTTCAAAAAAGTAATTGATTAATCTTTCCATATATGTTAAACTAATAAAAGTAATTGATTTGATTTCAAGGCTTTTCACAGACAATGATTTCTTTTAATTCATTGCTGGAAAAGCTTTTTTATTTTTACACCCAAAGATTATGGAGGTACTGATTATGAATAACGGTATAGTGAAATGGTTTAATGCTCAAAAGGGATATGGATTTATTACAGATTCCGAAACAGGAAAAGATGTTTTCGTACATTTTTCTGCTATCATCTCTGATGATTTCAAAAGTCTTGACGAAGGACAGAAAGTGACATTCGACACAGAACCTGATCCAAAAGACAGAAGCAAGATGAAAGCAGTTAACGTTCGCGCTGCATAGATTCCAAAAAAAGGCTGCATATCAAGTTGATATGCAGCTTCTTTTTTATATCTGTATACAAAAAGGCAAAATATAACAAATTTGCTGCCTATCTGCTGAAATATGCAAAAAGCTCATGAATCAAACGAAGCGCTGCCCATGAAGTTATATTGTTTACGTCAAGTTCAGGAGCTACCTCTACTATATCCACAGCTCTTACAGGAAGTCCCTCGATAATCATTTTAAACAACTCTGTAAGCTGAATGCTTGTCAGACCACCTGATTGCGGCGTCCCGGTTCCGGGCGCAAAAGCAGGATCCAGAACATCAATATCAATAGTAAAATACAAAGCATCATAATCACTGAATTTGTTTTTTAGTTTCTCATATACAGCCTCCGGTCCTATCTTATGAACCTCTTTAGCCTTTACCACTGTGATGTCCGGATTCTTATCAAGTACTTCAAGTTCTGCCTTCTCTGCAACTCGAATACCGACAAAAAACAGGTCTTCCCCCGTAATCATTTCATCTAAGGCGCGTGCTTCGGTACAGGCATGCGACCATTTATGGCCATCATATTCATCACACAGATCATAGTGAGCATCAAAGTGAATGACGCCTATCCTCGCACCCTCTTTTTTGCCTTTATGATACTTTGAAAACGCCTTATGCAGAGGAATAGTGACCGAATGATCTCCACCCAAAAAAAGACACATCTTATCTGATGCCATAAGCTCATACGCTTCTTCCTCTACCTTTTCATAATAATTCTTCCAATCAAGGTCCTGAGGGATATCCCCGATATCAAACAGAATCCCATCCTTTATTATCACATCATCTTCTGTTACATCCGACATCTCCGAAGAGAGATTTCGAATTGTTTCAGGCCCCTTGGCCGCACCTCTTCCCAAGCTTACCGCATTATCAAAAGGAACTCCCATAATACACAGTTTTGCTTTTTCAACAGAATCCGCACTCCATCTCAGCCACGAATCATTCATTAATTTCGAATATTTAAGCATAATATAAACCTCCACTGTTGATTTTACTTTAACCACAGCATATACTATGGAGTAACTCTATAGTCAAGGAGATCTTATATGAAATTTAATGATAAAATCATTTATTCAACCGGTGAATTCGCTGCATATTTTGGAATCAAGAAAGACACACTCCTCTATTACGATAAAATCAATCTCTTCCGGCCTGCAGGAATCCGCAGCAATGGATATCGATATTACACTGCTTCCCAGATTGCCCCTTTCCGCACACTTTTATCCATGCGAGAGCTTAATGTCCCGATTAATAAACTTTTACCTTACTTTCAAAATCCTTCTGCAAAAAAACTGTCCGATTTGACAACTTCACAGCTTACTAAAATAGATGAAGAAATCTCAAAACTTACCCAAATACAATTGCTTCTTAAACAATTAACAGACTCCGTAAACGAAGGCTTAAATGCAGAGTACGGAAAAGTCCTCATAGTCTCACTGTCTGATACTTATCTCCTTTACAGCAAGCAGACAGTTACTGATCCTGAAACATCAGAAGAACAGTGGGCTGATATACATAATGATTTTATTATGAGCTCCAATATCCCGGGAAGTTCCAACGTAGGCTCAGTTCTTTCAGAAAATGATCTGAAGAATAAAGTCTACAACCACATCAACAGGCTTTTTACCGAAGGCACTTGTCATACCGGAAGACTGCGAAAAGGCGGTACATATGCCGTATACTACCACAAAGGATTATACAGTCACATGAAACACGCCTACAGTAATATGTTCAGGCAAATAAATGAGCTTGGTTATATACCTGTAGGAGATGCTTATGAAGAATATCTCATAGCAGAGACTGCTTCAGCAAATGAAGAAGAATATGTTACAAAAATTACGATAAATGTTAAGGGGAGCTGTCAATGAGCCCCCCTGCAATATTTAAATATCACTATCCTTCAAATATTATTTGTCCTTCTTTTATCGTATAGACCACATTCATCTCATATATAGACTCTTTATCTGCATGTTCATAAGGATTCTTATCTATCACTGTAATATCCGCCTTTTTTCCCACTTCAAGGCTTCCGTTTACTTTTTCCTCATTTATGGCATAGGCTGCATTAACTGTATACATTTTCAACGCATCTGTAACGGATATATTTCTTACCGGATTATTTCCATTAACACACGATGCAATATCCGTCAGCGGTTCAATAGCTGTCACAGGGCAGTCTGATCCCCCACACACGATATTTCCTTCATCTATTATCCTGTTAAACGGATCCCAGCCGTCAGCCCGCTCACGTCCCAGAATCATCTCAAACTCTCCGCCTTCTTTTTTATCCCATAAATATGTAAATCCCGGCTGCATCGATAGAATCAGCTTCAGATCTTTGGCCATTTTTATCTGTTGCTCTGTAGGAAGGCAAAAGTGTTCTATCCTGTGCCTCAGATCTTTTTCGCCCTGCTCCATAATCACTCGGCGATAAGTATATATAAGCTGATCTATAGCTCTCGTTCCCACAGCATGCATGGAACACTGAAGCCCCGCTTCATGAGCTTTCGATATTACTTGATATACCTCATCATCTGTATGATACAAAACCCCCCTCAGTTCGGGAGCAGTAACATAAGGTTCAAAATTTGCCATAGTATATTCAAATAAAGCTCCGTCTAATGTAAGGCAACCGCCCACTCGCGGCAGATTCAGATCTACCGCCTTTTGGACTTCCCACGTCTGATAAAACGGCACGATATCAATACAAAGTGAATCTCGGCGATCTAATATAAGATCCATGTCTCTGTCATTTCTTACAAACTGACCAAACAAACCATGTATTGTGGTCACACCTTTTTTTGCGGCATGATTCGCGCAGTCTTCTATGAATTTCCACAGCTCATTATCTGAAAGAGAGCCTAAAATATTGGCCGTAGCAAGAAATGAAGATTCATCTGATGAATAAACTCCACTGACCTTATTTCCTTCTCTCTCTACTCCGGGAAGATGTCCCGGAACTTGCGCTATATCCTTTCCTTTGGAATTAACTGCGCAGCCATGGAGTGTTGCTGCAAATATTACAACTTTATGTTCGCCGCAGATCTCATCCAGCTCCCACCTTGTGGGATACCTATCTTCCTTTATATTCTGAGGAACATAATTCACACCATATACCCATCCATCCCCCGGCTCCTGCGTACACCTCTTTTGCAAGACTTTAAGAACTTCCTTTATCGTACTGCACTCTTGCAGATCAACACCATTTAGATTAATGCCGGCATTCAATACATGCACATGACAATCAGTAAGACCCGGCAAAACGGTATTCCCGGCGGCATCGATGATTTTATCAGCATTTCCTTCGTGCCTTTCGCTGCCCATTTCAGCAATTATGCCATCTTTTACAGCTATCCAGCTGCAGTTTTCCTGTTTTTGAGCCATAGAAATAATATTGGCATTCTCGATTATTAAGTCATATCTCATATAAAACTCTCCTTTCTTACATTAAATCTGATCTCTCATGCAGTTCTTCCCGGCTGATTCTGTTTTTAAAGTAGAATTTCTTTGAACAGAATATCCCCCGCAATATTGCAGAAATAAACAAAAAGCTTGCCATCAGCACAAATGCCGGCGTATATGAACCTGTCAAATCATATATCATTCCAACTATCGTAGATCCGAACGCCACACCCAAAGCTATAAATATATTTAAATATGCTATGAATTTCCCTATCTCTTTTTCACCGAACATATGATTCATAATCAGCGGCGAGATAACATTTACCGCAGGGCATCCAAAACCATATCCTAAGATAAGGACCGTTACAAGCCATGGACAGCTTGGTATTGCAATAGTCGCTATGAAAGCTATCCCAAAAATAATGGAAACAACAACTGCTCCGCCGATGAGTTTAAATCTGTCCACATACGCTCCAACAACTATCTGACCTATTGCAAGCGCCCCAAACATGAGAGAAAATACAGATGAAGCCGTGGAATTTGATAGGCCGCCAAGCTGCAAAAACGGCATAGTATGACTCAAAACAGTTCCGGAAGCAATGGTAATAGTTGTTGCCGATAAAAGAACGATCCAAGTAGAAGGCCTCTTTATCGCCCTTTTAAATGTAGCTCCTGTCGCTTCACCATTCTCTGACTTTACTTCTTCCAAATCGCCTTTTCGTGTAAGCCCCTTTTCCTCAGGAGACCACTTCATGAATACTAACACGCATGGGATACATATGACTGCCAAACAAGCCGCTATTATGAGATATCCCCATCTCCACCCCATATTTTGTACCACTATATTCATCAGCCATGACATCACCATTGCACCGAGAGGAGAAAACAGGATTCCCAAAGCAATCCCCCTTAGTTTAAGACCAAACCAGTTACTTATTATTACTGTACACGGAGTACTTGTTAAAAGAGAAAAACAAAAACCCTGAGGTATAGCCAGTAAATAAAAGTGCCACAATTCCTGCGCTGCTGCAAACCCTGCAAAAGATACAGCGCCACAGACAGCTCCGAAAATCATGATTTTTCTGATATACTGACCAGTCATTCTGCTCTGAAATATGAACAAAGCAAGAACACTTGAAAGACACTGAATTGTAACATATACAGAAAACTGACCTATACTGAATCCCAAGTCAGAAGTCACAGGCAGGAAAAAAACACCTGTAATAGATATGATACAGGAATAACCAAATACTATAAGTATAAATCCTGCCAATGTTGCCCACCATCCGAAATAAACTTTTCCGCTGGTATCGAAAATTTTGCTTTCTTTCATTTTTTAAATCCCTCCTAAATCTTGATTATCTATTGATATCATTTTAGGTTTGATTCGCCATTATTGAAATAGTACGAATTTTCATTTTTATTCACAGAAAGGGCCTATCTTCCTGATTTTGTAATTTTTTTCAACATACGGAGTATTGTTTCGCTCAAAATGTGTATGTTATTATATAGAAAATAACTGTTGTTTATTTGATACGGAGGTAGGATGATATGTATAAATTTGAAGGAAATGATGTAAGCCTTATGAATCATATTATTTATACTATCTATAATGTAGAGAATATTGATGACATGCGTATGGATTTTTTAAAGCTCCTTAAACACCTTATTCCCTTCGATACTGCTAATTTCTATCTGATAGAATCAGATTCCGACGGTGTTCATACATTCAAGAGTCTCATAAATGAAAATACATTAAAAAATCCTAATGTTGACGATGTACTTCAAAAGCATATGAAGACAGGATTTGAAATAGATAATATGCACTGGCTTTATGATACTAAAAAATCCAGTGCCTATCGCCTTACAGATTTAATATCAGAAGATATTTTTACTGCCACTGATTATTACAAAGAACTTTTCGTCCCTTTTAATCTCCATTTCGGAGCACAGACAACACTGGTAAAAAACGGAGATCTTGTCGGCCTTTTAGGTTTATTCAGATGTAAACCCGCACCTAACTTTACCGATAAAGAGATTTTTCAGCTGGACTGTCTGAAAGATCATCTATCAGTACGTCTTTACAATGCGCGCATACCAAAAGATCCATATCACACAGGCCATGAAGGATATCGCCAAAAATATGATCTGACTCCAAGAGAATATGAAATTCTGGTTCTTTTGTTTAATGGCCTTTCAAATGATCAAATCGTACAAAAGTTATTTATTTCCGAAAACACCTTAAGACGACACATCTATAACCTCTTCAGTAAATTAGGCATACAAGAACGATGGCAATTATACTTCTTATAAAATAAATACGAAAAAATCCCCCGATTCCAAGGGTTGGAATTCGGGGGTTTCCACACAAATGTGATGTGAGCTGTTGCCAAAATGATTGGTTGTCTGCGCCGTAGATTGCAACCTTGCTTCGCTTCGGGCAATCCTGACGGGGGACCTTCTGGCAACTCGTTCTTCGTTGGGATAGATCTCCCTAACGTTTGGAGAACTGACTTGCTCTTCTTGCTTTCTTGAGTCCGTATTTCTTTCTTTCCTTCATTCTTGAGTCTCTTGTAAGGAATCCTGCCGCTTTGAGGGCCGGTCTGTAAGCTTCTCTGTCTGCTTCACAGAGGGCTCTTGAAATACCGTGTCTTAAAGCTCCTGCCTGACCTGTGTAGCCGCCGCCGTGAACTGTTGCGATAACATCGAACTTGCCTTCGCAGCCTGCGATTTCAAAAGGTCTCTTAACTTCTCTCTTTACGATTTCCTGTGCAAGGTAATCATCCAGAGGCTTCTTGTTAACTGTGATATTTCCGTTACCAGGGATTAATCTAACTCTAGCAACTGAGGATTTTCTTCTTCCTGTTCCGTAATACTGTGTTTTTGCCATCGTTTAATTCCTCCCTTCCTTAAATATCCAAAACTTCCGGTTTCTGAGCAGCGTGATCATGCTCAGGACCTGCATATACCTTTAACTTCTTGTACATCTGTCTGCCCAGTTTTCCGTTAGGCATCATGCCCTTTACAGCGTGTCTCACAACTTCTGTAGGATGCTTTTCCATCATCTTTTCAAAAGTCAGCTCTCTGAGACCGCCCGGATAGCCGGTATGTCTCTTGTAAATCTTTTCTTTTCTCTTTTTGCCTGTTACCTCTACCTTCTCTGCATTGATAACGATAACGTAATCCCCGCAGTCAACGTGAGGCGTGTAAGTCGGCTTATTCTTACCTCTGAGAACAGCGGCAATCTGCGAAGCCATTCTTCCCAAGTTCTTGCCTTCAGCATCCACAACGTACCATTTACGTTCTACTTCTGCAGGCTTTGCGATAAATGAACTCATCTTCTTTTCCTTTCTACCTACTGGGATCAAAACTCCGTGAGCTTATCAGCGTTTGCCGGAATTTAATCTTTTTCGGCCCTGCCTACTGAATTTTATGAAAGGGCTGCAAATTCTCTTTCGTAAAATTTTTTCGGCGTTACTAAAACTTATTTTGTTTAGCCGTGCTGGCCCGGACGGATATCCATCCTGCTCACACGAAAAATCTGTGTCGGCATGCGACACAGATTCATTTTACACGCATAAGGCTATATTGTCAAAGTTTTTTTGCAGATTTATCCCTCATATTTCCTGAAAACCAGTCCGGCATTCTGACCTCCGAATCCGAACGCTGTGGTCATGGCGATATCCACCTTCTGTTTTCGGCAAACCCCGGCAACAAAGTCAAAATCCTCCTCAGGTTCATCCAGATTTAATGTAGGCGGTATAATACCATACCTCATTGCCTGAATACAAGCTATGGACTCAGTGAGTCCGCCTCCTCCCATTACATGTCCCGTAGCGCCCTTAGTAGAACTTACCGCAGGACGGCAATCTCCGAAAACTGCCTTAAGAGCAGCCATCTCTGCCTGATCACCCAGCTTCGTTCCTGTTCCGTGAGCGTTTATGTAATCCACATCCTCAGGCTTCATTCCTGCTCTCGACAAAGCTTTCCTCATACATTCCGCAGACATTTTCCCCTCAGGATCGGACTTTGTGACATGAAACGCATCATTGTTGTTTGCCCATCCGGCAAGCTCTGCATAAATGACAGCACCGCGATTTCTCGCATGAGCTTCTTTTTCCAGCACCAATGCGCCTCCGCCTTCTCCTATGACAAAGCCGTTTCTGTTAACATCAAAAGGTCTGCAGGCATGCGCCGGATCATCATTTGCTCTTGACAGAGTATGAGCATTGGCAAGAGAATATATAACCAGAGGGCAGAGGATACTTTCCGAGCCTACTGCTAATACCGCATCCGCTTCATCTGCAAGAAGCAGCATAGCTGCCATGGATACAGCATCACATCCCGAAGCGCAGGCCGTTGACAGGGTTGAGCTTGGTCCACATATTCCGTAAGATATTGCAATCTGTGCCGCTGCAATATTTCCCAGTATACGCGGAACAAATCTCGGCCCCACATTTTTATGAACTGCATTGGTCAGAACTTCCTGTGTAGCTGCCGTAGTAGCCACACCTGCCATGGCAGTACCCATTACGATGCCTGTTCTTTCCGGAGCTGCCGGAAGATTCTCGCCAAGCGCTTCCTTCGCCGCCACATAAGCATACTGAGTGAAGGCATCAGTTTCGTGGATGACCTTCTTTGGCATATATGCTTCAATATCAAAATCTGTAACTTCCGCTGCTATTTTAACAGCCAGATCATCAGCATTAAATCTCGTAATTCTGTTTATACCGCATACTCCATTTATCAGATTATTCCAGTACTCTTCCACACCGCATCCTATAGGAGTGACTGCACCCATTCCTGTGACTACTATCTTTTCTCCTTTTGTGTCCATAAATCCTCCCTGCGACCTTTACATATCCGCCAATATATTATATAATAGCAAAATCGGATAAATATTTGAAAAACACTGTTTTTTCGGATAAGTGTTCTCTGCTGATTTGATGATACCATCATCAAAAATCAGTGTCAACAAACGAGGTATAAAGAATGCATCTTAATCAAATAAAAAGCTTTCTTTCTGTAAGCAAAATGCTGAATTTCACAAATGCCGCCCGTCAAAACGGAGTGCCCCAGTCTACTATAAGCAGGCACATAAATGATCTGGAGCAGCAGCTTGGCGTCAAACTTTTTTACAGAACTAAACGTGACGTACAACTTACTGCAGAAGGCCGCACCTTTATCCCATATGCTCAGGAAATCCTGGAAGCTGCGCGAAAAGGCTCCTATGCAGTCAAACAGCTTCACGACGGCGCTGAAGGGCGCCTTTCCATAGCTACAGTTACCACATCTGACACATTTTTAAAAGAATGTCTCAAAACATTCGGTCTTGCATATCCCAATATCGTAGTGGATATCACATATGTTTCCGGAGGAGATGTACTCATAGATGAAAATGACGACCCATATGATTTTCACTTTCTTTATACAGATATGCTTCCGGACAGTGATGAATTCGATATGCTCGAAATACACACTGATCAGCTCAATTTTATACTGCCGGCCGATTTCAGCAAAAAAAACAATACTGATATTCAATCCCTTCGGAAGCAAAAATTCATACTTCTTTCCGAAGAAGAAAATCCTATACTTTATATGCAGATAATGAATTTCTGCAGAACCCACAGATTTTCTCCCTCAATCATAAATCAGTTTAATGATATCAGATCTGTAATACTGTCTGTAAGCGCAGGGCTGGGAATCTCGATACTCCCCAAGATGTTGCCTGATGATCCGGAATACTGTGGACTTGAAGTAATCCCTATTGATGACAACTATTCCCTTGACTGCGCTGTAGCATGGAAAAAATCACTGCTTAATCCGGCGGCTTCACTTTTTCTTGATATCATTGAGAATGCCATATGAATGCTAAGCTTCTCACGGTATATAGTTTCAAATGCCGCCTCTAACGAACAAAAAATGAAAGGAGATCTTTATGAAAGAAGTAAAATCACCTAAAAGACCAATGGCCTACTATTACATCGGCATCCTTCTCCTACTGCTGCTTTTCAACGTGTTTGTAATGCCTATGATGACGCGTCAGCAGGCTGCCGAAGTTGATTACGGCAAGTTTATGAGTATGATAGAAAAAAAGAATATAGGTGATGTCGAAATAAAAGACGGCGAAATCATATTCACTGATAAAAAAGAAAAGAAGATCTACAAAACAGGCCCCATGGAAGATCCTACGCTCACAGAACGCCTTTATGAATCCGGAGCTAAGTTTACTAAAGACATCCAAAGAAATACATCTCCCATGCTTTCTCTGTTGCTTTCCGCTGTATTGCCGCTTATTATTTTCATCGGCTTTGGAGAGTATCTCAGAAAGAAAATGGTGGATCAAGCCGGCGGAAAAGGAGCCATGTCCTTCGGAATGGGAAAAAGCAATGCGAAAATATATGTGCAGTCTACCGAAGGTATTCGATTCAGCGATGTAGCAGGAGAAGACGAAGCAAAAGAAAGCCTTTCGGAGATCGTCGATTATCTTCATAATCCTGAAAAATATACGGAAGTAGGTGCCTCAATGCCTAAAGGCATATTATTAGTAGGCCCTCCGGGTACAGGTAAAACCATGCTGGCAAAAGCCGTGGCAGGAGAATCAAACGTCCCGTTTTTTTCCATTTCAGGTTCTGAATTTGTGGAAATGTTTGTAGGAATGGGCGCCTCCAAGGTCCGAGATCTTTTTAAGCAGGCCAAGGAAAAATCTCCATGTATCGTCTTTATAGATGAGATAGATGCTATCGGGAAAAAAAGAGATGACCGAGTAGCAGGAAATGATGAACGCGAACAGACATTAAATCAGCTTTTGACTGAAATGGACGGCTTTCAGGAAAATGCAGGGGTAATCATACTATCTGCCACCAATAGACCGGAATCTCTTGATCCGGCTCTTACAAGACCCGGCCGCTTTGACAGACGCATACCGGTTGAGCTGCCTGATATCATAGGAAGAGAAGCTATCCTCAAAGTTCATGCGAAAAAAATAAAGGCCGCAGATGATGTGGACTTCCACACTATTGCCCGTATGGCTTCCGGCGCATCCGGCGCAGAGCTTGCCAATATAATCAACGAAGCTGCTCTCCGAGCAGTTAGGAACGGACGAAAGGTCGTTCATCAGGATGACCTCGAAGAAAGTATAGAAACTGTTATCGCCGGATATCAGAAGAAAAATTCGGTATTATCCGATAAGGAAAGAAAAGTAGTTGCCTATCATGAAATAGGACATGCTCTCGTAGCTGCTATGCAAACTCATACAGCGCCTGTCCAAAAAATCACTATTATCCCCCGTACATCCGGAGCTTTAGGCTACACACTTCAGGTGGAGGAAGATGACAGATATCTGCTGACCAAACAGGAAATCGAAAATAAAATTGCCACGCTTACAGGCGGGCGCGCTGCAGAAGAAATAATTTTCAGTGAAATAACTACAGGAGCAGCAAACGATATAGAACAGGCCACCAAGCTCGCCAGAGCCATGATAACCAGATATGGCATGAGTGATGACTTCGACATGGTAGCCTTGGAAACCGTAAACAATCAATATCTTGGAGGAGACACCTCATTAGTATGCTCCGCAGATACCCAGAATGAAATAGATAAAAAAGTAGTAAGTATCATTAAGCAACAACATGAAAAGGCTAAAAAGATTTTGATGGAAAACCGCAATAAACTTGATAAATTAGCCCAATTCTTATTTGAAAAAGAGACCATTACCGGAGAAGAGTTTATGAATCTCCTGAAGAAAGAAGAAAAAGAAGAAAAGGATCAAAAGAAATAAATATAAAAATTAAAAATACGGTGCAGATAATCTGCACCGTATTTTTAATCAGCAATTCTATTTCAATAAACTTTCAAAAGCCCCATAAAGTTTAGGGAATTTACGTTTTAGTGAAATCGGTCTGTAATTTTTATCCTCAGCAAAATAATGTTCACTGTCACCATCATAACAAAGTTCACCGGTTTTGGCATTATGCACTTTATATTTAAATCTCATTCTGACTCCCGTAAACTTAGTTAGCTCCATTTTCACAGAGAAAAGATCATCATACCGGAGAAATGCTCTGAAATTTCCTGAGGCATTGACTACAGGTATTATCACACCCATCTTCTCCATATCATTATAATTCATTACATGATCCCCAATCCAGTCCATGCGGGCGTCCTCTATAAGTCTCAGATAGTTTGAATGATGCACTACACCCATCTTATCGGTTTCATAATACCTGACTCTCCGTCTATATTCCCACATTTATAACACCCTCTCTATTTTCTCTTTAAAAGTCCGTTTTTAAGATCCTCTTCTGCCTGCTGTTTCATAAGATAATGTATCTTCTTTCCTGTAGCTGTATGAGGAAGACTGTCCACGATCCTAAACCATCTTGGTTTTTTATAAGCTGAAAGCATAGGATGAGCTGTGCAGAATTCAGACAACTCAGCAACAGTCAGAGATTCATCTTTAGCCACTACGTAAGCAACCACAGCCTGCCCTCTTGCTTTATCCGGTACGGAAGTAACTATGGAATCAGATACTTTGTCAAACTCATTTAAAATTTCCTCTATCTGTGTAGGATAAATATTTTCGGCAGAGCATACTATCATATCATCCTTTCTGCCGTTGACAGTTACATACAGATTCTCATCCCAGCAGCCTACATCAGCGGTATACATCCAGCCCTTATAAAATTTCTTTTCTTCTTCTTCAGGATTATTATAATAACTGTAGCTACTCTTAGCAGGTGAACAGAGAATAATCTCACCAACTGTTTCATTATCCATAGGCACTATATCATCAGGTTCGGCTTTTCTATCCTCATATATCTTTACTACTCTTACTTCATCATCTATACAACTCCCCCCTACAGTTCCTGCATAGTCAGGCAGATCGTAAGGTCTGAGGAATGAATTCCAGAAAGTTTCAGTAGTTCCGTATCCATTCAGTATATTAGGAGTAAGGATTTCAAGATATCTCTTGCAGGCGGCCTTTTCAAGAGGGGCTCCCATAGTGACAAGGCCTCTCAGTCTGGAAAGATCAAATGGAGTTTTTTCCTGTACATGAGCCAACATTTCCAGCGTAGCAGGAGACCCTGTAAGATATGTTATTCCGTACTTTTCTACATACTGCAAAGTTGTTCTCGGTGAAAACGTCCTCATCAGCACCAATGTTGCACCTACATAAAAAGTCGGGCATGTTCCGCCTGAATGGCTTCCCCCTCTGTGAAACAAAGGGGTCATGTTCATGCAAACATCCTTAAAATTAAGAGGATAATGCATAATAGCATCGTGAGCTGACAAAACTTCATTTATATCATTGATAGGTACACTTTTAGGCAGCGACGATGTCCCACTTGTACACATTCTCACCACTTCATCGTAAATATGAGGCTCAAAATCTTTCTCCGGATTTTCTCTTGATTTTCCTTCCACATAATCATCATACGATATATGCCCCTCAGGAAGTATAGTATTATCAAGATTATCAGCCATTACTGCGCTGACAGGTTTATAGTTTGCCATTTCCAACGCTTCTGTGACCATTTCGCAGACTTCCGCTGCGTATATCACCACTTTAGGCCGATTATGGTCTATAAGCAAAGACAGCTCTCCCGATGAAAGCTTAAAATTGGCAAGATTTAAAATGGCGCCTATCTTTCTCGGTCCTATATAAGAAAAACAAAATTCAGGGCAGTTGACCAGAACTGACATAACTACATCATTCTTGCCCACACCGTCTTTTTTCAAAGCATCAGCAAGTCTGTTTGCCTCCGAATTAAGCTGACTGTAATCCCACTGACGTTCAGTCAACGGATCTATCAGAGCTGTATGACTGCCGTAACGTCTTACATTTCTCATAAATCCATTGAGCCATGTATACTCTCGTTCAAACGTTTCAGTAAACATCTTATCATTATATGTTCTCATTATTTTATTCTCCTTCAATCATATTAATCATATTTTGCATTATATAATAGCATTTTAGCATTGTCAATGATATTGGCAAAAATACACATTAAAAAAGAATATCTCTGATCACAATTGCGTGATCAGAGATATTCAAAGCTTTTTATACACTCCAGCCTAAACTTTCCTGCTGAATACTATACAGTCTCCTATAAAGACCTTCCTTTTTCATCAGATCCTTATGCGTACCTTGTTCTACAACCTTTCCTTCATCAAGAACAATAATTTTATCCGCTGTTTCTATAGTTCGCAGTCTGTGGGCTATTACTAATACCGTTTTATTCATTATCAGCCTGCTTATTGCCTCCTGAATATATGCCTCACTTTCCGGATCAAGACTTGCTGTAGCTTCATCCAGAAGTACTATAGGAGCATCTTTGAGAAGAGCTCTTGCTATGGAGATCCTCTGCCTCTCTCCTCCGGAAAGAGTACTTCCGTTTTCCCCCAACATGGTATTATATCCATTAGGCATTTTATTGGCAAATTCATCACAGCGCGCTGCTCTGGCAGCTTCAAGCACCTGTTCTTCAGAGGCATCCATATTGCCGATTTTTATATTATTATAAACCGTATCATTAAAAAGTACTACGTCCTGAAACACAAAAGACATATATTCCATCAAATGTTCAGGATCAAGCTCTTTAACATCTATACCTCCAATCTTTACACTTCCTTCATCTACATCCCAGAATCTGGCTATCAGCCGCGATACGGTGCTCTTCCCGCTTCCACTTGGACCAACCAGAGCTGTAACTCCTCCTGCAGGAACTGTTATATCCACACTCTTTATTGTATCTTCCCCTTGATCATTATACCGGAAGCTAACATTATTAAGTGTGATGTCATATTCTTTTACCGGCTTCTGCTCATCCCCTTCCATAGGTTTAATACTCATAAGCGTACGCATTCTCTTTATTGCTATTTTATGATAAAACAGTTCAGGAAGAAGAGTCAGTTCTGTCAATATTGGCCCGTATATTCTCGTAACTATGGTAAGACAAAGCAGCATAGGTACGAGTTCTATTTTTCCGCTCATCAAAAGAGATGTACCCGTAAAAACTGTTATTCCTATGCCTGATTGAAGAATCATCTGCGCTCCTGTTACAAAGACACCGGATCCAAATTCCATTTTTATTGCCAGTTTTTTCATAGTCCTGAGGGCATTTTCCAACGCCTCAAACTGTTCACCGTCCAAATTGCATGCCTTGATCACCTTAATCCCTTCTATGTACTCCTGAACCTGCTGCGAAGCTTCCAATTTAGCTTTATCATGTTTTCTTCCCAGTTTTTCCTGAATACGTTTGCTGGCAAATATGATTAGAAAAGCCACAGGAACAGAAATGAATATCGCAAGAGCCATACGCCAGTCATAAAAAGCGAACATCACGCACACCACAGTAATAGTTATCATATTTGATATCATCTGAGGATATATGTGGCTCAAGACATGTTCCGTAGTTGCCACGTCTCCCATCATATTTGTAGTAAGTTCAGACAGATTCTTTGAATTAAATACGCTCATAGGAAGTTTTCTTATATGTTCTGCAAGAGACGTCCTTGCATTTTCACTTTCCATATAAGATACTACATACGTTTTTTTATAATCATTTTTGCTGCACAAAAACACAAGCACTGCACCTGCAATTCCCCCGGCAAAATAAAGCCACATGTTAATCCATGAAACATTTCCTCCGGTGAATGGCTTCATAAGCTCCATAATTACCAGAAGCATAATCATGGACGGAATAAACATTGAAAAGTTTGTAACAGTGCATGCTGCTACAGCCTTTTTGAGGTCCTTATATCCTTTATCTGTCAGCATTAGAGTTTTCTGCATCTTCGGTTTTCTTTCATCCATTTATATTCGCCTCCTTTTTCATCTTCCAGCTGACAGTTTTATTATATGTCTGCCACATAGCTGCATACTTTCCCTTTTTCTTCAGCAGCTGATCATGAGTTCCGTTTTCAGCAACATGCCCGTTATCCATAACAATTATATTATTAGCACTTTGAATAGTAGAAAGGCGATGAGCAATAATGATAACGGTTTTTTTATTCATAAGCTTTTCAAAAGCTTTCTGGATCAGATGTTCATTCTCTGGATCAGCAAAGGCTGTGGCTTCATCAAGAACAACTATAGGAGCATCTTTTACAATCGCCCGAGCGATAGCAATACGCTGACTCTCTCCCCCGCTGAGATGAACGCCCTTCTCCCCTATAACAGTATCATATCCATCAGGCAGAGACATGATGAAATCATGGCACTGCGCTGCCTTGGCAGCATCTGTTATCTGCTTCATATCAGCATTTTTGTTCCCCAGACGGATATTTTCTTTAATGCTTTGCTTAAACAGAAAAACATCCTGAAATACAAAGCTCACCTGACTCATCAGATATGGACTCTCCATCTGTCTTATATCCGCAGAGCCGATAGATATGCTTCCCTCATCTACATCAAAAAAACGCGGTATTAAGTGTGCAATGGTACTTTTTCCCCCTCCGGACGGTCCTACGATAGCCGTTATCTCACCCTGTTTTGCTGTAAAACTGACATTTTCAAGAGCATACATTTCCTTGTCTTTATCATAAGAAAAATAAACATTACTGAAAGAAACATCATGATTTTTCGTATGTTCCGGATTTTTTGGCTGCTTCAGCTCAGGTTCTGCCAGTATTGAATCCATCGTTTCAACGCCATTTATTATACGCATAGCGTCAGAATTAACATACATTATCTTGGATAAGATTCCTGCTATGGCAGGAACAAATATAAGATAAAAAATAAACTGGGAAGCAAATCCCTTAAAATCACCTGTATTCATTCCTATGAATATTCCCACCGGCAAGACAAAGAGATAGATATTATTTATCAGCGTCAAAAATACTGACATAAGATTTTCCCAACTCAAAGTATAAGGTATGACCATAGCCGTATATTCTTTAATGGTTTCATGAAGCCTTCTGAAAGAATACACAGTCTGTTTGAAAGCTTTTACCACCGAAATACCCCTTATATATTCTACAGCTGCATTATTCATATTCTCAAGAGATCGCTGATACTGATCCATCATCTTTTTGGCACCCTCTCTGCCATAAGCTGCACTTTGCAGAATAAAAGCCACAATAATGCCTGCAATAGCAGCCAGACCTAAACGCCAGTCGATACTAAGCAATATCACAATCATCACGACAGGTGATACAAAAGCGGCAACTATATCAGGTATTTGATGTGCAATAAATGTTTCAATTTTTTCTATATTCTCATCCGTAATTTTTCTTAATTTGCCGCTGCCTATCAATACATGAAATCCAAGAGGCACTCTGGCTAAATGTGTAAGAAAATTTACCTTCAACTCGTATAATGTTCCAAATGCTGCCAGATGCGAGCATACAAGAGCGCTAAAATAAAGCACAACATTAGCCACAACACCTGCTATGGCAAGCCAGCCATAATAAAATAAATCTGTATGTCCCAGTTCATTCAAGTCCGGATATACTTCCAGTATCTGGCGTACAATATTGTAAATTGCCAGATAAGGGATAAAACTGGCTACGGCGGCCAAACAAGACAGCGCCACAGAACTTATGACAAGTGTTTTCTTTGTCATAGCCAACTGTATAAGCCTTGACATACCTGTCTTAGGGCTTTGCTTTTTCATAAAATCCTCCTTACTTTTCATTTATTTTATATTTAAAAACTCTTCCTTTAACCGTTCTCTTCCTTTATCATCAAGAAGAAAAAAGGCTTTTACTGTGCCATTTTCAATATGAAGAACTGCCGTACAGCACTTCATAATAAATTCCAGATCATGAGTAATAACAAGCGACAATTCCGCATTTCTTGCCGCCTCGCTAATAAGGGTACAAGCACGACACATACTCTCATAATCAAGTCCACTCGTGGGCTCATCATATATTAAAAACTTTTTTCCTGCATACACTGCGCTTGTTATGGCAACCCGCTGTTTCTGACCCCCCGAAAGCGCCAAAGGATGATTATCAGCAATAGATACTATACCCATTTTCTCAAAGACAGTTTCTAAATCACCTTTGCCGGAATCAGAAACATTTAAGGTCACTTCATCCCGCACACTCTCCGTAAACAACTGATGGTTAACATCCTGCATGACCATGTAACTTTTCTTCAGACGTCTCTTAGCTTTTATTTCTTGCTCTTCAAGATAAAATTTTCCTCTATGCTTTCCTATGCCACAAAAGCATCTCGCAAAGGTTGATTTTCCTGCGCCGTTATGCCCTATGACTGCTACCGTTTCACCCGCCGGTATACACAAAGAATCTATATCAAGGACAGTTCTTCCTGACATCTTACATAAAAGATTTTCTATCCTGAACACTCCTGATACCATATCATTTTTCTTTCCGCCACTTTGATCATTTATCTGACGAAGGTCCAACGTTCTTAATCCCATGGATGATATAGCCTGCGGAGACAACTTCATCAACGAATCTCTCGTATACTGCGTTTTCACTTTCCCATCTTCAAGATAAATAAAACGATCCGCCAGATCCATAAGATAATACAGACGATGCTCCGAAATCACAATAGTATGTCCTGAATCCTTAAGCTTTGCCAGAATCTCTTTCAGCTTTATTACTGCCGCCTGATCAAGGTTGGAGGATGGTTCATCCAATACAAAAATATCAGGCTGGACAGCATATACACTCGCACAAGCAATGCGCTGCTTTTCTCCTCCTGAAAGATCAAAAATACTGCGCCCCAAAAGATCTCTAAGAGAAAACAGCTCAGCAGCTTTTTCTATTCTGCCTGCGATTTCCGCCCTCGCCAAACCCTGATTCTCACAGCCAAAAGCAATTTCTCCCGTCGTATCCACATTAAAGAACTGACTTCTCGGATTCTGAAAAACAGATCCTACATGTTGTGATATTTTTGCCAGAGGCTGATCTGCGATCTCTGTCTTGTCAACAAAAACACTACCCTTTAATTGCCCCTCATAATAATGAGGAATAAGGCCGTTTATCAGCCGAGTCACCGTGGTTTTCCCGCAGCCACTCTTTCCGCATAAAACTACACACTCTCCTTTCTCAACATTTAAATCTATATCTTTTAGGTTATATACACCCTCACCGGCATTTTCATATCGAAAGCTCACACCTTTAAGCCTTATCATGTCAATCCTCCGTAAATAACAGAACCTACAGAAAAGAGCATCAGCAGATAATCACTCCCATGAAGTCTGATATCGCCAATACAGCTACGCTTCGTATCAGCATCCAGCCCTCTTGACAGGGATGCTGCTGCAAGTTCATCCGCAATAGTAGCTGTAGACATAAGCAGAGGAACCATAGTATATTCCAACGTCATCATAGGCTTCGTCAAGACTGATTTTACCGAAATACCTATTCCTCGAAAACGCATGGCATCCCGTATACTCTTCCACTCTTCTGAAATTGTGGGAATAAATCTAAACATAACCGAGAAAGGTATAATGACCTTTACCGGAAGGCGCATACGTTCAAAAGATATTATAAACTCACTGACCGAAGTCGTTTTCAGCAGTAACATTGCAGCCATAAATATAGGCAATATCAGCCTCGCCATCCTCGCTACTGAAAGAAACAAGCTAACTCCTCCCCCGCTTATATTAGGAACCACTATTATATCGAGAGAAATCATGGCGGACAAAATCACGGCAAATTTAACAACACTTCTGAAACGTCCGCTGGCAATTAAAAGCAGACTCAATAAAATAAATGTAGCTAATTCCAGCCAGAAAGGAGGAAGCATCAAGCATGAACTGCCGACTCCGAAAAGAAGTACAAACTTGGTGCGAGGATCCAACTTTAACTTTATCTGCTGAGTAATTTCGCCAACCCCCATTAAACTACTCCTGCCTTTTTAAAATGTTTTTTAAGGAGTTTAGAGCCGACAATACCTCCAATTAATCCCCCGATCAAGGCAATTGCAATCAATATCAAAATAATCCACTCCGGGGTAAACTTATCTATAGCTGCAGCATAATCCGCCCCATAATACGCTTCGCACGATTCTATAAAAGCAGGCTTTGCAAATACCAACATCCAGAAAGGAGCCATACTTGTGCATGCAAATACAGTGTAACTGGCAATATAAAAATTTTTTGAGCAATATCCTCCTGCCCGCGCTATAAATTCCGCTGCTATCCCCACAGCAAGGCACCAAATCAGAGCCATCCACACTCCTCCGGAAGATGTTAACAGCCCCACTACCGCCGAAAGGATCAATATGACACCAAATTTAGGTACCTTCGAAACATACATCATATAAATACTTCCTAAAATAACAGAATTAACAAAAGGGGCTATTAGATAAAGAATAGGAACAAATCCCATCACAGATACGACAGAAAACAGTACTACTACATAAAGAGCTGCAAAAGCGCCCGCTACTATCAAATCTTTTGTCTTAAGCTTCATTGTTTTTGAATTCATTTTTCCTCCTGATGATAAAATCTTTAAACAAACGAAATTTGTACTTTCGTTAGTGTTAACTAACTAATTAAAATTATATCATCCTTATTTTTATGGTCAATACTTTTCCCTTTTCATGATAAAAATTGTCAACTTCAATGCAAGGGGACTACTCAAAATTTTCATAACCACTTGCCCATATCATTAACCGGAAACTTAAAAATACCAGATCCGATTCTTACAAAAAAAATCACCACATCGGCCCTCAAACATATCGTTTAGCCAATGCGGCGAATTATCTTTTCCTTATAGATTTATATTAACTCTACAACAATTTTTTTCTTTTTGCCTTTTTCAATAAGCATTTTGCCATCTTTAAAAAGATCTGATGTTATCATCATCTTTTTATCTGTCACCTTTTCGCTATCCAGCTTAAGGCCTCCCTGCTCTATGGTCATGAAACCTTCTCTGTTACTTGGAACAAGGCCCAACTCTTTAATAAAGCTGACAACACCCATGCCATCTCCCTTAAGCTTAGCAGCTTCAAATTTTACAGAAGGCATACTGGAAAGGTCTGCGCCTCCTCCAAAAGCGGCTCTGGCAGCTTCTTGGGCTTTGACAGCTTCCGCCTCACCATGAACCAACTTTGTAACTTCGAAAGCAAGAATCTCTTTAGCGTTGTTTATTTCCTTGTCTTTAAGCGAAGACAGCCTCATTACCTCATCCATAGGAAGGAAAGTAAGCATTCTGAGGCACTTTTCCACATCTGCATCCGCTACGTTTCTCCAATACTGATAAAATTCATACGGTGAAGTTTTTTCCGCATCAAGCCAAAGAGCGCCCTTCTGAGTCTTCCCCATTTTCTTACCCTCAGAATTAGTTAAAAGAGAAAATGTCATACCATAAACCTCTTTGCCTGTTTTCTTTCTCGTAAGATCCACTCCGCCAATAATATTAGACCACTGGTCATTTCCTCCAAACTGTATCTTTACATCAAAATCTCTTGCCATCACCATGAAATCATAGCTCTGCATCAACATATAGTTAAGCTCAAACATCGTCAATCCGCCCTCACGGTCCATTCTCTGTTTAAAGCATTCAGCCCTCAGCATAGTATTGACATTAAAGCATGATCCGATATCTCTTATAAAGTCTATATAATTCAGCGGCAGCAGCCATCTTGCATTGTTTACGGAAATCGCTTTGCCCGGTTCCGGAACCTTGTTTTCATGTCCCGGAGAAAAGACACCGTTATTCCCTTCATACTGCCATTCCTCATCAAAGTCCAGGAATTTATCAAACAGTTTCTTAAAAGCCACACAATTATTCTCTATGGTTTCCGGGGTCATCATCTGACGCATGTCA
>OLOZ01000287.1_pt1 | contig 52622 bp, 50 predicted proteins | sample 1673021 | NCBI WGS metagenome assembly OLOZ01 (sample SAMEA3136747, study PRJEB25190) | human gut metagenome | biome: human gut; feature: human-associated habitat; material: faeces | place: Austria | collected 2013 | reverse complement strand
GCTGCTCCCATCGTTGCCGATATCGCTATGAACGAAGTTGGCGCGCTTACCGTCGCTGTTGTGACCAAGCCCTTCACCTTCGAGGGCCGCAAGCGCAAGTCTTCTGCCGAAGAGGGCATCAAGACGCTTTCCGAGTGCGTTGATACCATGATCGTTATTCCTAACGACAAGCTGCTCGACATCGCCGAGAAGAAGACCACGATGCTCGAGGCATTCGCTACTGCCGATGGCGTGCTTTCTCAGGGTACCCAGGGCATCACGGACCTCATCACCGTCCCGGGCATCATTAACCTGGACTTCGCTGACGTCAAGACCATCATGAAGCAGGCTGGTACCGCCATGATGGGCATTGGCACCGCATCTGGCGACACCCGCGCCGTGGACGCTGCTCAGCAGGCCATTTCCAGCCGTCTGCTCGAGAGCTCCATCGATGGCGCCACGCGCGTGCTTCTTTCCATCGCCGGCTCCAAGGACCTGGGCATCCAGGAGATCAACGACGCTGCCGACCTTGTGGCCAACGCTGTCGACCCCGAGGCCAACATCATCTTCGGTACCGTTGTCGACGAATCTCTGGGCGATCAGGTTCGCATCACCGTTATCGCCACCGGCTTTAGCGATGCCAACGTCAACCGTCAAGATCAGCTGTTTGGCCAGACCCAGTCTTCTGCCTCGAAGTCTGCAAGCGATGTTTCCACGCCGGCGCATGCTGCCCCCGCAGCAACGCGCAACGTGGGCGGCTCTGAGCTTCCCAACTTTGGCAACGAGCAGTTTGAGCTGCCCGATTTCTTGAAGCGCGGCAATTTCTAACAGCTTTTGCAGGATGTTTCCTGCGGGATAGTTTGAACCACAGGGGGTGCGGATACGATATTCCGCACCCCCTGTTCTGCATTTATTTCAATCGGTCTCCTCTTTAGGGTGATCGCATCTCTCGAAGGGAGTATGACATGGCGTGCGGACAGCCAGTTAAGCTTGAGCGCCTGACAAATAACGGCGTGACGGTTGTAGTCGGTGAAGAGCGCGGTATCGCATTTGGGTTTACCGAGCGTACCGGTGGCGTCTCCGCGTCTCCGTACGCCTCCCTGAATTTGGGAACCCATGTTGGCGACGATCCGCTGGCGGTTGCCGAGAACCGTCGTCGTGCACTTGCTGCTTTGGGAGGGGAGGCCTATCTCGATCGCTTGCTAGTGCCCAATCAACTTCATGGAGACAATGTCGTCGTAGTCGATTCTGCCGATGCATCCGTTCTCGACTCTGTGCGCGCCCGCATTGCCAAAGGGGCCGATGCCATCGTTTGCACACAGGCGCAGGTGCCCGTCATGCTTTGCTTTGCCGATTGCGTACCGGTTATCCTGACCTGCCCGGGAGGCTTTGCGGTGGTGCATTCCGGCTGGCGCGGCACGTATGCGCGCATCGCCGCATCTGCCGCTCGTGTCCTTTCTGGGGCGACATGCGTGCCCATCGAGCAAGTCCATGCGTATATCGGGCCGCATATTCTTGGCGAGGAATACGAGGTGTCGTCTGATTTGATGCATACATTCGCTTTACAATTTGATAGCATTAAAGAATCTGCGTCGCGCAAGCTTGACCTTGCGCGCGCCATTGAACAGTCCCTTGTAGAAGTGGGAGTTCCTCTGTGCGGGATTCACGATACACGTCTCTCGACCATGAGCCTCAACGAGAGGTTTTACTCGTATCGCAAAGAGCAGGGAATGTGCGGCCGTCATGCTGCCCTGGCTCTTATGCGGTAAGCCGACGTTCCTTTTTGGCATGCGTAGCCGCTGGCTTGATGCTTCCGCTCACCGGTTGCCAGACATCCAGCTCTTCATCTAAACAGATTACCGTGGCGGGTTCTACCACCTGTCTGCCCATCGCCGAGTCTGCCGCCGAGGGTTACCAGGATGAGGCCGGTGTCTCGGTGCTGGTGAGCGGCCTGGGCTCTTCTGCGGGCATCGAGGCCGTCGCGAACGGCACGGCAGACATCGCCTCGTCTTCGCGTCAGGTAAATGCCGACGAGCAAAAGCTCGGCCTTACCGAGATCGTTATCGCTCACGACGGCATCGCCGTGATCGTCAACACCGATAATCCCGTGCAGAATCTTTCGACCGATCAGCTGCGCGACATCTATGCCGGCAAGATCACCAATTGGAGCCAGGTGGGCGGCGATGATCTAACGATTCAGCTCGTCAACCGCGATGAGGCATCCGGTACGCGCGAGGCCTTCAAATCCATCGTCATGGACGGGACCTTCTTTGATCGTCGCGCCGCTGTCCTTTCCGGCACCGGCCAAGTGCGCGATGTCGTGAGCCGCAGTGCAGGTGCCATTGGCTACATCTCCCTCGGCTTTGTAGAGTCCAAGTTCGCCGAGACCGCCGTGCGCGCTATCAGCGTGAACCATATCGAGCCCTCCGAGAAGACAATCGCTTCGGGCGGTTACCCCATTTCCCGTGATTTGTATTTTTACGTCAAGGGAACGCCTACCCCCGAGGCCCAAGCATATATCGACTACGTGACCTCCGAAAAGATGGATTCCATCGTACGCGACGCGGGCTTTATCCCCGTGACCGACGACGAATCTGCGGGGGAGTGAGCACATGGAGGACCAGACCATGGAAGAGACGCCCAGTGCGGCTCCCAAACGCGAGCTCGCGCTCGTTTCGCATGCAACGTATGTTAAGGAGAAAGCTCTCCGGTACCTTTTTTTCGCCTGTGCGTTTTTGGCGGTTGTGACGGTTATCTTGATCTTCGCGTTCACCACGTACAGCGCATTCCCCGTTTTTACCGATATCGGGCTTGCCAACTTTTTTAGCCTTACCTGGGCTCCAAGCGAGGGCGAGTACGGTATCGTCTCGCTGCTTGCGGGCTCCGGCCTTGTGACTGTTGGCGCGCTTGTCATGGGCGTGCCACTTGGCGTGGGAACGGCAGTGTACCTGGTAGAGATTGCAAGCGATCGCGTTCGCAAGATCATTAGCCCTGCAGTTGACCTGCTGGCAGGTATTCCTTCGATCATCTATGGCTTCTTTGGCATGGTGATTATCCGCCCGTTCGTGGCTCAGATTTCTGACGGACTGGGTTTTGGCGCGCTCACCGCGTGGTTTGTTCTTGCCATCATGATTGTGCCTACGATTACCACGCTTACCATGGATGCTTTGAACTCCATCCCCATGGGCATTCGAGAGGCGAGCTACGCTATGGGTGCCACCAAGTGGCAGACCATTTACAAGGTCGTCCTTCCTGCAGCCAAGCTCGGCATCGTCGACGCCATCGTTCTTGGCATGGGCCGTGCCATCGGCGAGACCATGGCGGTTCTTATGGTGGTGGGCAACGCTCCCGTTATCCCGTCTTCCATCGCGAGCCCCATCTCTACGCTCACGAGTCAGATTGCGCTTGACATGAGCTATTCGAGCGGCCTTCATCGTTCCGCTCTGTTTGGCATGGGCGTGGTCCTGTTCATTATTTCCGCCGCGCTCGTGGGTATCGTGCGCTTGATTTCGAAAAAGAGGAGGTAGAGCATGGCTGATCAATCCACTCAGACCGATGAACTTACCTCGCGCGAGCGCATCAAGCGCGCCCTCTCTCACGGCAAGGCCGGTCGCATCTCCAAGGACACGTCCAACAAGGTAATGCTCGGTGTCTTCCGTGCTGCTGCCTATATCACGACGCTGGTGCTCGTTGCCATCATCGCTTACGTGGTGATCAACGGTTTGCCGCATATTTCGCCCGACTTCATCTTTGGCTGGCCTGAGGGCGTCAATGCCGAGGGCGGTATCTGGCCCACCATCGTCTCCACCATCTACGTCACGGCGCTTGCCATGCTCATCTGCACGCCTATCGCCGTGCTTGCAGCCGTCTATCTTGCCGAGTACGCCAAGCAGGGACGTTTGGTCAACATCATTCGATACGCAGCCGATGCCCTGGCTTCGGTACCCTCGATCGTTATGGGCCTGTTTGGCTACGCGCTCTTCGTTGAGGCTATGGGCCTGGGTCTCTCCATGCTCTCCGCTGCTATGTCCCTGGCCCTGCTTATGCTCCCCATCGTCATGCGTACGACCGAGGAGGCCATTCGCGCCGTACCGCGCTACATTCGTTGGGGCGCGTACGGTTTGGGCGCTACCAAGTGGCAGGTCGTGAGTAAGATCGTGCTTCCTTCTGCCTTTGGCCGAATCGCTACGGGCATCGTGCTCGCCATCGGCCGCGCCATCGGAGAGACCGCTGTCGTGCTCTACACCATGGGCCAGGCTATCAATATGCCTATCACGCCGCTTGATTCCGGTCGCCCCATGACCGTTCACCTGTACCTGCTTGCCAACGATGGCATCAACATGAACGCTGCCTATGGCACCGCGCTTTTGCTGATGATCATCATTCTTGCGTTCAACCTGTTCTCTCGCTATCTATCGCGTCGAAGCCGATAAGTCGCCCTAAGGAGTCCCATGTCTGTCTATCAGTCCGCGCCCACGCCCGAGTCGAGCGCCATTATCGCCAAGGATTTTGACTTCTGGTACGGAGATTTCCATGCGCTCACCGGCCTTGATGTCAATATCGCCCGCAATAAGATCACCGCGTTTATCGGTCCTTCGGGTTGTGGCAAGTCGACCTTCCTGCGCTGCATGAATCGCATGAACGATCTGATCGAGGGAACGCACGTGAGCGGTTCGATGTCGCTCGACGGTAACAACATCTACGCTCCGGGTGTGGATCCTGTCGATTTGCGCCGTCGCGTGGGCATGATCTTCCAGCAGCCCAATCCTTTCCCTAAATCCATTTACGAGAATGTCGCTTTTGGCCCCCGACTGCAGGGCGTGACTAGCAAAAGCGACCTCGACGATATCGTCGAAGAGTCCTTAAAGCGCGCCAACCTATGGAAAGAGGTCTCCAATCAGCTCTCGAAAGACGGCTTGGCGCTCTCTGGTGGTCAGCAGCAGCGACTGTGCATCGCTCGCGTTCTGGCTGTGCAGCCGGACGTTCTCCTGATGGACGAGCCTTGCTCCGCCATCGATCCCACCTCCGTTCAGAAGGTCGAGGACCTGATGGCCGAGCTTGCGCCCGAGATGACGATCATCATCGTCACGCATAGCATGCAGCAGGCGGCACGAATCTCCGATTACACGGCATTCTTCTTACAAGAAGTTGCGGGCGAGCCTGCTACACTTATCGAGTATGGTCAAACCGACGCGATCTTTACTAGTCCCATGGATCGTCGCACGGAAGACTACATCACCGGTCGTTTTGGCTGATTCGCGTCCGGTGCCCGTTTCTTGCGAGTTACACGTGCTCGCATCTGTCTGATTGGAGAAAACCATGCGCAAGCTCTTTTCGCGTCAACTCGTCGAGGCGCGCCACGAGATGCTTTCCATCTACGAGGCCGTCGACCTAACGCTCCACGATGCCGTCACTGCTTTTTTGACAAGCGACAAGAAGCTCGCCAATAAGACCAAGAAGGCGACGCTTCAGATCGATGCGCGCTGCGCCAATCTTGAGGCCGTGTGCTACAACCTCATCGCGACGCAGGGCCCGGTGGCATCCGACTTCCGTTTGCTGCAGACCATTATTTACATCGATTTCAACTTGCAGCGCATGACCGATAAGGTGCGCCAGATTGCTCGTGCGGCAAAGCATAAGGTCAAGGCAGACATCCAGCTCCCGGCCGAGCTCAATGACCTTATTTTGCGCGAGGCCGATTGCGTCTATCGCGTTGTGGGCTCTTCCATTTCCGCTCTTGTGAACAACGACATGAGCATCGTTTGCGGCCTTTCCGACCAAGACGAGCCCGTGCATCAAATCTACGAAGAGTTCTTCCGCACGTACAATCGCATGAGCGCCCCCGAGCTCTCGGACGATAGCTCCTATGATGACCTGCGCCGCACGATTATGGTTTCGCGCTATCTGGACCGCACCGCTTCCATCTCTATTGATGCCGCGTGCCGTCTGACCTTCCTGCTCACCGGCCAGCGTCTGACCGCCTCCGATCTTGTTGATATCGATGAGAATGAGCTGGAGAGCATGCGTGTGCCTTCTGGCGAGGGCGTTGTTTTGGACCCCAAGACTGATGCACAGTACGTTGCCAAGCTTCCTTTGGACGAGGTGGGTGAGCAGCTTCGCCATCTGATCGAGTCTTTGAATGATGACGACGAAGTCGATGCCGATGGTGACGAGGCCGTAGCTACTGAAGAGTAGCCATTCGCTCTCTGTCGCTTGGCATGCAAATAAACCAAGGTTTATGAATTTAGGCGCGGTGCCCGCAGCGGTACCGCGCCTTTGCGTTAGTATGGCAAAAAGTCGTAAACCCTAAGGTGGACGGGATGATGAGCATGGCTCAGACATATCTTGATGATCTGCGTCGTCGTCGCGAGGAGATTCTTGAGCGGGTTGATATCGCGCTTGGCCACGCTGGCCGCTCCCGTGAGGACGTCAAGATCATGGCGGTATCCAAGACGGTTGATATTGATGCCGCAGCCGATGCCGTGCGCGCGGGTTATACCTTGCTGGGGGAGAACCGCCCGCAGGAGCTCGTGCGTAAATTCGAGGGTTTGCATGCTATCGATGATTTGCCTCAGGTCCGTTTGGATATGATTGGCAACTTGCAGAAGAATAAAATCAATGCCGTACTCGGTCATGCCGAGATGATTCATTCTATCGAATCGCTCGACCTGGCTCGTGCGGTATCCCAGCGCGCCTCTCGTCGCTTGGAGGCGGGGGAGTTTTTAGCTCCTCAGCAGGTTCTTTTGGAGGTTAATGTGAGCGGTGAGGAGTCGAAGTCGGGGTTTGCGCCCGAGGCTCTTCGCGCATGCATCGAGGATCTCATGGAGCTTTCTGGCATTTCCATTCGTGGGCTTATGACAATGGCCCCACGGGGTAGCAAAGAGGTGGCTGCAAAGACCTTCGCCGGCCTGCGCGAGCTTCGCGATGAGCTTGAGGGGGTCTATCCCTCTTTGACGCTCAACGAACTCTCGTGCGGCATGAGTGAGGATTTCGATGTAGCCATTGAAGAGGGCTCTACCCTCATTCGCCTTGGTAGGGTGGCATTTAACCCATCCTTTGCACTACAATAACCACAGGCTGATGCGTGTGGTTTGACCATACACCCACCTATACATCAATCGCACTACGGGCAGAAAGGTACCATCGTGGGCTTTCTAGATGAACTCAAGAACAAGCTCCCCTTCGGCCAGGCGGGGGCATATCCCGAAGATGATTACGGCGCAGAAGAGGGCTACGACGATGCCTATTATGATGATGCGCCAGAGGGCGGCTATCCAGATGATTCCTATGGCGCCGGCTCTTATGGTTCGTCGGGCAGCTATGGGTATGATGACGAGCCCAGCAACGGGGTTCTTGGCCAGACGCGTCGTGGCGAGGCTGAATCTGTAGCTGTGTATACGCGCAGCGGTCAGCTTGTTGGCGATGCCGATCGTCATGCAACTACGTATAATCCTCCCGCGCGCTCGCAGGATGCCGTTGCATATCGTCCGGGTGCCTATGACACCCCTTCGAGCTACGCGGGCGGCATGCATTCTGCGGCTCCTTCCGCACCGGCTCAAACGTCCTCCGCGGCTGCGACCGCGGCTCGTGTCGATGCTGTGATTAACGGTACGCCGCAGCTTCCGGCTTATGTCTTGCGTCCCGAGAGCTATGACGATGTCGAGACCGTGGTTCGTCGCGTGCGCACCAAGCAGCCCGTTGCCCTGGTGTTCGTGGGCGTTCGCACCGAAGTTGCCAAGCGTGTGCTCGACTTCTCCTATGGCTTTGCCTGCGGGCTGGGCGCTTCCGTGCGCGAGGTGGGCGACCGTGTGTTCATGGTACTGCCCCAGGGCTGCGAGGTTAAGGATTCCGACCTGGCCAAGCTGCGCGCCGATGGCTATCTCAAGAGCTAGGTGAGTGCGTGAATCCTTATACCATCGTTAATCTCATTAATACCCTGGTCAACTTCTACAGCACGCTGATTGTGATCTGGTGCCTGCTCACATGGATTCCCATGAAGCGGGACGGCTTGCTTGCCGACATCGCCGCCGTGATTGGATCTCTGGTCAATCCGTATCTCAACCTGTTTCGGAAAATGATGCCTTCGACGATGGGTATCGATTTTTCTCCGGTAATTGCAGTTCTTGCGTTGACCGTGGCGGAACGTTTGCTGATTAGTATAATTTTGTGAGGACGCGAGTGCTCTTGGCAACGACGATCTTGAGCATGGCGAATGAAAGGAATGTTTTAGATGGCTATTACACCAGCTGATATTCAGGCCCAGACTTTCTCCGAGGCTAAGCGTGGCTATGATCCCGGCGAGGTCGATGTTTTCTTGGAGCAGGTTTCCGCTGAGGTCGATGCGATGCTTAACAAGATCGTGGACCTTAAGAATCGTTTGACCGCCACCGAGCAGCAGCTTACCGATGCGCAGAATCAGCTTGCACAGGCTCAGGCCGCTCCGGCTCCTGCGCCCGCTCCTGCTCCCGTTGCACCCGATTACACCGCTAGCGAGCGTCAGATCTCTGCCGCTCTTATCGCTGCCCAGCAGACTGCCGACAACATCGTTAGCGAGGCTCGTGAGAATGCCGAGCGCATCAAGAACGAGGCCGACGCCAAGGCGCGCGAGGTCATTCGTCAGGCTCTCGCCGAGAAGCAAAACGAGATCGAGGAGATCGATCGCCTGAAGGCTTCCCGTGAGGACTTTAAGAACGAGTACATGAAGCTCGTTCAGCACTTCATGGATGAGGCGCAAAACTCCTTTCCGCGCGATCTTATGAGCTCCACGCCTACTGGTTCTGCTGCTGCTCCCGTGGCAGCTGCTCCTGCAGCCCCGGTTGCCGCTCCGGCTCCCGCCGCTCCCGTCGCCGCGCCTGCTGCTGTTGCCGATCCGTTTGCTCCGATCGACAACTTTGACATGGACGATCTGGACTAGCAATCACAGTTTGTATTCACGATATGCAAAACGGGGGTCTTTTCGAATTGCCGAAAAGACCCCCGTTTGCCGTTTAACTGGGAAAATGACCGTCTACCGATGCCGTTGAGCTGGGCTTTTGCCGCTCTGGTATAAATAGATTGTCGTTGGTGCCGCTCAGCATGTAAGTGCTGAGCGGTTTTTTGTTAGATGGTGAAATCCTCGGGCGAGATGCAGCGAGCCTCGCGTGCCTCGGGCGCGGCGATTGTCTCGGCGGGATAACCAAGCGGGAGCATGCTGATGGGGCGCAGGCCTGCAGGCAGGCCGAACTGCTCTTTGATAACCTGCGGGTCAAATGCGCAAACCCAGCAGGTTCCCAGCCCCTGCTCTGTTGCTGCCATCATCATCTGGTCCACAACGATAGAGGTGTCGATCTCGCTTGAGTTCATCTGGTCGTACTTGCGAACCCAGGCGCGTTCGGTCTCGGCGCAGGCGATGATGATCGCGGGAGCTCCAAAGATGCTGCCGTTGCGCTCAAAACGCGGGCAGGCGAGGGCGGCGCGTGCAAGATCGTCTTTGCTCGTGCATACCTTGATTCGCGTCGGGTGTTTGTTGCAGGCAGAAGGGGCAATTCGTCCGGCTTCGATTACGCGCGCGAGCACGTCATCTTCAACAGGGCGGTCTTCGTAGTGACGGCAGGAGAAACGGGCGCGCGTAAGATCTTCAAAAGACATGGCAATTCCTTTCAAGAAGCGTCGACATGATTCGTCATTCAATTGTAGCGCGATAGGAGTCGTATGAACCGAGGGGCACCTTAGCTGTTTTTCATAGCAATCGTCGCAACGGTTTCGGCGACGTGCTCAAGGGAGTCGGCGCAGAGCTCCAGGAACGTGTAGATGTCGCGCCATGCGATAACCTGCAGGGGGTCGCTGCAGGTGGTGTGCAGCTCGCGCATCGCATGGACATACAAGTCATCGGCTTCCTCCTCGATGGAGTTGATGGCAATGACGCGCTGCTGGAGGGTCTTGGATTTCTTAAACTGCGGAAGCTCGTCCATCAGGGCGCGCATCTCCTTGCAGCCGCGCACGACGGTATCGACCATCTGGAGTGCGTCGGGGCGAATCTCAAGGATATTGTCAAAGTACAGGCGATGAAGGACGCCTTCGACGTGATCGGTCACCGCGTCGAGCTGGTTGCTTAGAACCCCCATGTCCTCGCGCTCCATTGGCGTGATGAACGCCTTGACAAGAGCGTCGGACATCTGGTGGCGCAGCTCGTCGGCCGATTGCTCGATGGCGTGCATCTCGTCGAGCTTTCCGCGAATTTCGCTGGGGTTAAACGAGCTCATGATATTGGCGAGAAACTCGGCTGCCTTGCAAGAGCGGTCCGCGCAGGCGCGGTAGTTGTCGAAGAAAAACGTATCGTTCTTTTTAGCCATGATGAATCCTTAACTGACGGTCTAGAACAAGAACATGAAGAGCTTTGCCATCGCGTAGCTGATGATGCCGCATCCGGGAAACGTGAAAATCCAGGTGAGCATCATGTCTTTAACGACGCCAAAGTTAATGGCGGAAAGACGGCGGACCGCACCGACGCCCATGATGGCACTTGTTTTGGTGTGCGTGGTCGATACGGGAATGCCCAGCACCGTCATGACCAAAAGGCACAGCGAGCTGGAGAGGTCGGCAGAAAAACCCTGGTATTTTTCGAGTTTCACCATGTCCATGCCTACGGACTTGATGATCTTCTCGCCGCCCACGCTCGTGCCCAGGCCCATGGTTGCGCTGCAAAGCACCATAAGCCATACGGGGATTATGGCTCCGGCAACATCGGGCTGGCCAGAGGCAAATGCCACGCCCAGGAAGAGCACGCCGATAAACTTCTGACCGTCTTGCGCGCCATGCATAAAACTCATGGTTGCGGCGCCAAAGATCTGTGCGTACTTAAAGAACATGTCGGTACGCCGACGGTCGAGGCCTGCGCAAATAACGGTAACCACTTTTGCGGTTGCCCAGCCAATCGCAAAGCCAAAGAGCAGGCTCATCACCAAGCCATAGATGACCTTGATCCATTCGTTCATATTGACGCCGCCGGCGCCTCCCAGGGCAATGGCGGCACCGGTGAGGCCGGCGATGAGGCTGTGGCTTTCGCTGGTGGGGATGCCGAAGATAGAGGCGCCCACGCTATAGACCACAATGGAGAAGAGCGCTGCGCACAGCGCTATAAGCGCCATGGTCGCATCTCCGCCAAAGTCGACCATATTGCTGATGGTCGAGGCTACGCTCGCGTTGATATGGGTCATGATAAGAACGCCAAAGAAGTTGCAGATGGCGCTCATGATAATGGCCGACCGCACGCGCATGCACCGCGTGGTGACGCAGGTGGCGATGGCATTAGGGGCATCGGTCCAGCCGTTGACGAAGATGACGCCCAGCGTAAGGGCAACGGTGATTGCCAAAACAGGATTCGAGGTTACCTGTTGGAGAAAAGACGCAAGAGAGATTCCCACGACGTCCGCCTTAATCGAATTTCGCTACAAACGTGAACTAAGATACCCGCTACACGACCCTGACGCACGGTCGATGTTTGCGGGCGTAGTTATTTTCTCGGCAATCGACGATTTGGTAAAGCGTTTTAAACGTTTTGGGAAAGAGAAAGACGAAGTGGGCCGATAAGCCGGGTTCTGTCGTGGACGATCATTTATCTTTGCCCGCACACCTTGGTGCGCGGTGCAGTAGTCGCACGCAACCCGAACGCGGACCGGGCCAGCCCATAGCGTTCCTATTCGCGTTTGCTCCGGATGGGGTTTACCAAGCCGCCGCGTCACCGCGGCGCTGGTGGTCTCTTACACCACCGTTTCAGCTTTTCCCTTTACGTGCACCAAGGCGCGCGCAGGTGGGAGTCTTCTTTTCTGCGGCACTAATCCGTCGGGTCACCCCGCCTGGCCGTTAGCCAGCATCCTGCCCTGCGGAGCCCGGACTTTCCTCACGGACGACATGCCCCTGACGGGACTGCGTACGCGCGATCGCCTGGCCCACTTCGCAGGGAAGCATTGTAGCACACGCTATAATGCATGCAGATATACGACGCGCGCCGCAACTTCATTTGCACAAATGGATTATGGGCTCGCGCATGGCTGATACGAGACGAAAGGTCGATGCGCCCATGTTGATCAAAGAATTCTGTGCCGAGAACTTCGAGCATGTTGCCGAGGCAATCGATGCTGGCGCCAAGCGAATCGAGCTGTGCGACAATCTGGCTGTGGGTGGAACCACGCCTTCGTACGGCGTGATCGCGCACACCTGTGAGTACGCCTTGTCTCATGGCGTGGCCGTGATGACGATGATTCGCCCGCGCGGTGGCAACTTTGTCTACTCTGACGAAGAAGTCGAGATGATGCTGGACGATATCGAGGCAGCGCGCAGCCTGGGCAGTACCGGCGTGGTCTTTGGCTGTCTGACCGAGGCAGGGGAGTTGGACACCCCTGCACTCGAGCGCCTGATCGCCATGGCACATGTTCCCACGGTCGAGTCTGAGCGCGGCATGCGCATTACCTTCCACATGGCCTTTGACGATATGCCCGCCGAGCTTCAGTTCGATGCAATCGATTGGCTTTCCGAACATGGCGTCGATCGCATCCTGACTCATGGCGGTCCTGCCGGCACCAACATCGATGACAACATCCCCCGTCTGCAGGAGCTTGCCGAGTACGCTGCGGGCAGTCTGATCATCCTCCCGGGCGCGGGCATCACCTATGCCAATGCCGAGCAGGTTGCGAGTGCCGTGGGCGTCTCCGAGGTGCATGGCACCAAGATCGTGAAGCTTGGGTAGGCGTTTGTGGAGAGCTATTTCACGTTGCGTGCGGACGTCGAGGCAACCGGTGAGTTTGTTGATCGTAAAAGCCGCTTTATCGCTCAGTTGGTCCATATCGAATCCGAGGAAGAGGCAAACGACTTCATCGCCGCCGTTCGCGTACGCCATTACGATGCGCGCCATAACGTCCCCGCTTGGATTTGCACCGATGGTCGCGAGCGACAATCCGACGACGGCGAGCCTAGCCGAACGAGCGGGATGCCCACGCTCGAAGTGCTGCGCGGTGAGGGTCTTAAGGACATCTGCTGTGTGACCACGCGTTACTTTGGCGGAACCCTTTTGGGTCCCGGTGGCCTGGTGCGCGCCTATACCGCTGCGGCGCAGGCGGCAGTGGCGCATGCGCGCGAGGCGGGCATGATCGTCGAGATGACGAGCGTGACGCCGGTCGATGTCACGCTTGATTATGCTCAATACGAGCAAGTTCTCCATATTGCCGAAGACCTGGGTGCCGCTGTTGCTTCGACCGATTTTACCGATCGTGTGGTCTTGCACCTTGTATTTCGCTCGGGTGAGGAGCTGCCGTTTTGCGACAAGACGCGCGAGCTCATGGCGGGGCGCGAAGAGATCTTGGTGGCTCCGGCGCACTTTGCCGAGTTTACGCGCCAGTAGGTCGTGCTCCAGGGTTGCTCGTCATATGCATGAAGAAGGTCCCGCCCAGGCGTTGGAAATCGTTCTGAGCGGGACCTTGCTATGCGTATCGTCTATAGACAGCTGGGCTACGCCTGCTGCTCGCCGATGATCTGAATGGCGATCTCGACGGCGTCGTCGATGCAGCCGGGGCAGCTGCGGATAGGGCCGGCATCGGAACCTACACCCTTAAGCTCTCGGCAGATGGTCGTCGTGTTTTTATCCTTGAAGCGCGCAGCGGCCTCGCGGGAGAGCTTATAGGAGTGTCGCTTGGTTGTGGGGTTCGCCATGCCCTCGCTGTTCAGCAGGCCCAAGATGGCGACGGCTCCCGAGAGGGCGCCGCAGGTCTCGGTCATGCCGCCCATGCCCGCGCCGAATCCCTCGAGAATACGAAACGCGCTGTCGGTATCAAAACCCAGTGCCGGGGCAAGCGAGCAGGCGACGGCTTGAGCGCAGTTGAATCCCTGTTTATGGTAGGCGGCTGCCTGAGCCTTGCAGGCCTCGAGGTCGAGTTTGGTCATATCGATGGCGTTCACGGTTACCCCTTTCGCTGGCGATTTCGTTCGCTCGACATTGTACTCGCATTTTGGGCGGTGGGGGATACGGTTTATGGTGCCGCATGGCGGCTGGTCAAGCGCCTCGCGATGCGGGATAATCCTATGCAATTTATGGGTTGAGCAGGGTAAAGCCGGGGAGTATCTTTTTCCTATTCCGCACAAACAAAGGAGCATCTAATGACCGAGCAGCGTATGGATACCATTTGCGTCCAGGGTGGATATCATCCGGGCGATGCCGAGCCGCGCCAGGTTCCCATCTACCAGTCCACCACATGGAAGTACGACACTTCCGAGCATATGGGTCGTTTGTTCGACCTGGAGGAGAGCGGTTATTTCTACAGCCGCCTGCAGAACCCCACTTGCGACCTCGTGGCGGCAAAGATCGCCGAGATGGAGGGCGGCTCTGCGGCCATGCTCACCAGCTCCGGCATGGCAGCGAACTTCCTTGCCATTTTCAATATCGCCGAGGCGGGTGACCATGTGGTGGCAAGCTCCGCTATCTACGGCGGTACATATAATCTGCTATCGCATACTATGAAGCGCATGGGCCTCACCTGCACCTTCGTGGCACCCGATTGCTCCGACGAGGAGCTCGAGGCGGCTTTTCGTCCCAACACCAAGCTCGTTTTTGGCGAGACCATCGCGAACCCGGCCCTTGCCGTGCTCGATATCGAGCGCTTTGCCACGGCGGCGCATGAGCACGGCGTACCTCTGATGGTCGACAACACGTTCCCCACGCCCGTTATGTGTCGCCCTATCGAATGGGGCGCCGATATCGTTACGCATTCAACCACCAAGTACATGGATGGTCATGCTGCCTACCTGGGCGGTGTGATCGTGGATGCTGGCAAGTTCGACTGGATGGCTCATGCCGATAAGTTCCCGGGCCTCACTACGCCCGACGAGAGCTACCACGGCGTGACCTATGCCGAGAAGTTCGGCCTTGAGGGTGCCTTCATCACCAAGGCGACCGCGCAGCTCATGCGCGACCTCGGCCCCATGCAAAATCCCCAAGCAGCCTTCTTCCTCAACAGCTCGCTCGAGAGCCTGCACGTGCGCATGCCGCGCCACTGCGAAAACGGCCTGGCTGTGGCAACGTACCTCAAGAACCATCCCAAGATTCGCTTTGTGAGCTACCCGGGCCTTGAGGGCGATCCTTATTACGAGACTGCGAAGAAGTACATGCCCAACGGCACCTGCGGTGTTGTGAGCTTTGGCTTTGAGGGTGGCCGCGCCGCAGCAGAGACTTTCATGAAGAATCTCTCGCTGTGCCAAATCGCCACGCACGTGGCCGATGCTCGTACCTGCTGCCTGCATCCCGCAAATGCAACGCATCGCCAGATGAACGATGCCGAGCTTGAGGCCTGTGGCATCAGCCCCGATATGGTGCGCCTGTCCTGCGGCCTCGAGTCCTCGCAGGATCTGATTGCCGATATCGAGCACGCCCTTTCGCTTGTTTAGAAAAGCGAGTCATGCACGAGGCGCGGGTGTCGTGTTCTTGCCATGCTTTCGGGGTATGAATCGGCCTGCGTAGTAGAATAAAACGGAATATTCGGTGCCTTCGGCGCGCGTGGTTGTCCCTCGCGCGCCGAGACCGTAAAGAGGAGCATATATGGCAAAGAACACCGTTTTGACGCTCAAGAAGAAAGTTGACGAGGGCGGTAAGGTCACCATGGTGACCAGCTATGACTACACGATGGCGGCGCTTGTCGAAGAAGCCGGTATCGATATGATCCTCGTGGGCGATTCTCTGGGCATGACCATGATGGGCTACGATTCGACCCTGCCTGTGACTATGGACGACATGGTTCATCATACGCGTTGCGTTACGCGCGCCTGCAATGACACCTTTGTGGTGGGCGACATGCCTTTTGGCTCTTACCAAACCGACATTCCCACTGCTGTGGCAAACGCTGCGCGTCTTATGAAGGAGGGCCGTTGCCAGGCCGTTAAGCTTGAAGGCGGCGTGACCGTTTGCGAGCAGATCCGCGCGATGACGCAGGCAGGTATTCCCGTGGTGGGGCATATCGGCCTCACACCGCAGTCTGTCAACGCCTTTGGTGGCTTTAAGGTGCAAGGCAAGTCTGTGGAGGCAGCCAAGCAGCTCGTCGAGGATGCCTTGGCCATAGAGGCCGCGGGCGCTTTCTCGATTGTGCTCGAGTGCGTGCCGGCAGACCTTGCCACCTATGTGACCGAGCAGTTGAGTTCGGCATTCACGATCGGCATCGGTGCCGGTAGCGGCACGGACGGCCAGGTGCTTGTCGCGCAGGACCTGCTCGGTATGACCACGGGTGGATTCAAGCCCAAGATGGTGCGTCAGTTTGGACAGATCGGCGAGGCCATGAAGCAGGCCTATCGCGCCTATGATGAAGCTGTCCAGTCGGGAGATTTCCCCGCTGCCGCCGAGAGCTACAAGATCGATCCCGCCGTGATGGAGGAGCTTCGCGCCGCCAAATAACGAGGTCGGCTGATCATCTATCGTTACCGTTATCGAGGAGTTAATGATGCAAACAGCAGCTACCGTCGCCGAGGTCCGCGAGCAGGTGCGCGCATGGAAGCGTGAAGGCCTGACGATTGGACTCGTTCCCACCATGGGATTTTTGCACGAGGGCCACAAGAGCCTGATCGTGCGCGCTGCGGCCGAGAACGATCGCGTTGTCGTGTCCGACTTCGTGAACCCCACGCAATTTGGTCCTACCGAGGATTTGGAGAGCTACCCGCGCGATTTCGATCGCGACTGCAAGCTCTGCGAGGAGGCCGGTGCCGCACTGGTCTTTCACCCCGAACCCTCCGAGATGTACGCGCCAAACGCCTGTACCTATGTGAACATGGACGAGCTCACGCATGAGCTCTGTGGCCTTACGCGCCCGATCCACTTCCGTGGCGTGTGCACTGTCGTCTCCAAGCTTTTTAATATCGTGTGCCCCGACCGCGCCTACTTTGGCCAGAAGGACGCCCAACAGCTCGCTGTCATCCGTCGTATGGTTCGCGATCTTAATTTTGGTATCCAGATTGTGGGCTGCCCGATCATCCGCGAGGAGGATGGTCTGGCCAAGAGCTCGCGCAACACGTATCTTTCCGCCGAGGAGCGCGTGGCGGCACTGTGCCTTTCGCGCGCCGTGTTTGCCGGCCAGAAGATGGTCGAGGAGGGCGAACGCGACGCCGCGACGGTGCTCGACGCAATGAAAGCCATTATCGAGGCGGAGCCGCTTGCCAAGATCGACTATGTGAAAATGGTCGACTTCGAGAACATCGTGCAGATCGAAAAGATCGGCGACGAGCCTGTCTTGTGCGCTATGGCTGTCTACATTGGCAAGACGCGCCTGATCGATAACTTTATCTTTAATCCGAAGGCGTAGAACATGCTCACGCCGGTTGGATTTGTGGGGGCTGGAAAGGTGGGCTGCTCGCTTGCGCGGTACCTGCAGCAAGATCCGATGCTTGGGCGGCCGGGGTTCTTGAGCAGGTCGGCGGAGCACGCCTGCGAGGCGGCGGAGTTTTGCGAGGGCTTTGCGTATGACTCAGTTGCAGGCCTTGCCCGCGACAGCCGGTTCATCTTTCTGACCGTGCCCGATGGTGCCATTCGCGAGCTTGCGGAAGGGCTTGCTGCCTGTGGCGTGGACCTTACCGGAAAGATCGTCGTGCACTGCTCGGGTGCGACTTCGTCCGATGTGCTTGCGGCGTGCCGCGAAGCCGGTGCGCACATTGCCTCCATGCACCCGCTCTATGCGGTGAGTAGCCGCTTTGAGTGCTGGTGTGAGCTTGGGCATGCGTGGTTTTCGCTTGAGGGCGATGACGAGGCTGTCTGCCTGCTCGAGGCTATCCTCGATAGGCTTGGCAACAAGCATGCACGTATCGATGCGGCGGACAAGGTGCGCTACCACGCGGCTGCCGTCATGGCGTCAAATTTGGTCGTTGGCCTGTATTACGAGGCGGCTGCGCAGCTCGCGTCTTGCGGCTTGAGCCAGGACAACGCCGAAGCCGCCCTGGCCTCGCTGTTCTTGGGCAACGCGGAGCACATCGCCCACGACGGTTGCGCCGCGGCACTTACCGGACCCGCTGCACGAGGGGACACCCAGACTATCGAGGCTCATCTGAGCTGTCTTTCTGGAGATGATCGACAGATCTACCAGCTTCTGACCAATGTGTTGTACCGTATTGCGGCGCAACGTTAGCGCAACCACACCAACGCAACAAGGGGAGACTCTCTCGCATGATGCTCACTATGCTCAAAGGCAAGATTCATCGCGCAACGGTCAAGCAGGCCGAGGTCGATTACATTGGCTCGATCACCATCGATTCGGAGCTGATGGAGGCCGCTGGCATTTTGGAGTACGAGAAGGTTCAGGTTGCAGACGTCAATAACGGCAAGCGCCTGGAGACCTATGTGATCGCCGGCGAGCCGGGCAGCGGCATGATTTGCCTTAACGGTGCCGCCGCGCATTATGTTGAGGTGGGCGACAAGGTGATCATCATGTGCTATGCGCAGGTAGATGAGCATGAGGCCGTCCAGATGAAACCGCGCGTGGTCTTTGTGGACGACGATAACAAGGCCTCACGCATCACGCGTTACGAGAAACACGGTAGGCTGGAAGACTTGCAGTAGGCGCTAGGGGGAACAAGAGGGGCATGAACCTCTTGTTCCCTTTTTCTTTTTACGAGGAGTGCCCATGATCACCACGAGCATTAGCTATCCCAGCCACGACGGCTCTTCTGCGATTCGCGCTCTCTTATGGGAGCCTCAAGATGTTCACGACGGCCTGCGTGCCCCACGCGGCTTAATCCAGCTGGTTCACGGTATGTCGGAACATGTTGAGCGCTATGCGGATTTTGCGGCGTATCTGTGCGCGCAGGGTTTTGCCGTCTGTGCAAACGACCACGTGGGCCACGGGGAATCGGTGTCTTGCGAAGAAGACTTGGGGCACATGCCGTTGCGAGGCGGTGCCGATATCCTCGTTGCCGACGTGCATGAGCTGCGCTGCCGCGTGATGGAGGGATTTACGACAGCGTATCCCGATTCCCATATCCCATATGTGGTCTTTGGGCACTCGATGGGCAGCTTCGTTACTCGCGTATACCTTACGCGTCATGCTTTTGGGGTCGATGCCGCGCTGATTTGCGGTACGGGTCAGCAACCCATGCTTATGACGGTGGCCGGGCGCACCATCACCGGACTCATCGCGCGCGCCCGCGGCGAGCGCTATCGCAGCAAGCTTGCCGATTCTCTAGGTGCGGGTGCCTATAGCAAGGCGATTAAGGATGCGCGCACGCCGCTTGATTGGCTCTCGACTGATGAGGCTGTGGTCGACGAGTACATTGCCGATCCCCGTTGTGGCCAGATGTTTAGCGTGGGTGCATACGCCACGCTGGCAACCCTTGTCAAAGAGGCCATTTCGAGCAAGGGAGCGCAGCGCGTGCCCAAGGGTCTGCCCCTGCTGTTTATCGCCGGCGCCGAGGACCCGGTAGGCGATTGCGGGCGCGGAGTGCGTGCTGCCGTAAAAGAGTATCGGGATGCAGGCGTCGAGCGCGTTGACCTCAAGATATACGAAGGCGCGCGCCACGAGATTCTCAACGAACCCATTCGCCAGGAAGTGTACGCGGATTGCGTCTTTTGGCTGGGTGAGCGAGGTCTCTAGCGCGCGCCGTTTATGTGATCGAATTGTAGAGGGATGGACCTTAACAGAGGTGACGGGTGTCCTGATCGTTCTTGTAGCCATCGAGCTTTGAGGTGCAGTACGGACAGCGCGTCGCGTCCTCAGGAATCTCTTGGCGGCAGTAGGGGCATAGACGCGGGGCAGGAGGCTCCTCTTTCGCCTCATCTTTAACAAGCCCCACCTTCTGCGCTGCCTTTTCCTTCATCTCGTTGAGGGCATTCAAAGACTTGACGATTGCAAACACGGCCGCTGCTGTAATCAAGAAGTTGATGACGGCGCCCAAAAACGCCCCGAAGTCGATGGTATTCCCGCCAAGGGACACCGCCATGCCGGGTACCTCGGTGCTGCCACCGGTGATAAACGAGATGAGAGGGCTGATGACGTTTGTCACCAGGGAGTTGACGATCGCGGTAAACGCGCCGCCGATGATCACGCCGACGGCGAGGTCCATCACGTTACCGCGGCTGATGAAATCTTGGAACTCGGCAAGAATGCCTTTTTTCCCGTTTGCCATGACTGGCTACTCCTATTCGTCGCCAAAGCTGATGCCGAGCATCTTTGCCTCGCGCACCAAATCGCTACTGGGATTGACATACTTTAGCTTTCCGGCGACTTCTTCAAGAGGGGTTCGGCACATTTTCCCATTGCGCTGTGCCACCATGAAGCCAAATTCGCCCTCGAGGCAGCCGCGGGCGGCTTCGACGCCGCACTGGGTGGCAAAAACGCGATCTTGGGCATCGGGTTCGCCGCCGCGTTGGGTATGGCCGGGAATGGCGACGCGCGTTTCGCGCCCGGTGACGCGCTCGATGTCTGCAGCGAGGTCGTACGCGATGGAGGGGGAGGTGCGCGCCGCAAGCTTCTTCTTGTACTCTTTCTTGGAGAGCGCGGCGTCCTCCTTGGAGATGGCGCCTTCTGCAACCACGACGATAGCAAAGCGACCGCCGTTTTCGATACGCTGCTCGATGCTTCGCTCTACGGCTTTGAGGTCGTAGGGAATCTCGGGGATCAAGATGATGTCAGCGCCGCCTGCAACGCCAGCATACAAGGGGATCCAACCTACCTTGTGGCCCATGATCTCGATCACAAAGACGCGGCCATGGCTCGAGGCGGTGGTGTGGATGTCGTCGATGCACTTGGTGGCGACCTCGACCGCGCTGGTGAAGCCAAAGGTCATGTCGGTGCCCCAGGTGTCGTTGTCGATGGTCTTGGGAAGGGCGATGACGTTAAGGCCCTCTTGGCGCAGGCGGTTCGCCGTCTTGGTGGAACCGTTGCCGCCCAGCATGAACAAACAATCGAGCTTGAGCTTGTGGTAGGTATGCACCATGGCGGGAACCTTTTCCACGCCGTCGGCTTCGGGGGTATCCAGCTGCTTGAACGGCGTGCGGCTCGTCCCCAGGATGGTTCCGCCGCGCGTAAGGATGCCGCTGAAGTCCGCAGACGTCATAACGCGAAAACGGCTGTAGATGAGGCCCTGATAGCCATCCTCAAAGCCATAGAACTCAACGGGTTCCTGGGAGCAGTTGGTGAGCGTCTTGACGATTCCTCGCATGGTGGCGTTCAGCGCCTGGCAGTCGCCGCCGCTGGTGAGAAGTCCAACCCTGAGCATGGTATTCCTCGCAGTGTGTTTGGTAGTTATAGACAAAGGAAAGTTTACCGCAACTCGTGTCTCTTTACGGGCGTCTGACAAGCCTGTAAACATCATGGTTGTGTTGGTTTTCGATCAGGTGATGTTGACTATGACGCGCGCGGGCGCCGTCACTGGCTGGCGCTCGTGCTCGGGCGATGCGGGCGGGGGGCGCGGGATGCTCCCAGCACTTTGTCGGTTGGAGGGCGTGCCCTTCGTTACTTTTTGTGAAGGCAATGGATTCATGGTACAAAAGAGGGCAATGAACCAAAGGCGGGTTCCCAGCTCATGCTGCTATGAGTGAGGGGCTCGCCTTTTTGTGTATTCGCCGCCGCTGTGCGGCTGCCGATCGATAGGAGATGCGAACGATGGACAACGAGCGTTTGAATACAACGCCCGCAAAGGATGCTCGCAGCGAGGTCGCGAACGTGGACGCGTGCGGACTTTCTGTCGAGGAGCGACGCCGCATTGCTCTTGAGGGTGATACCCATGGCAAGAACAAATGGGCGATTCTGTTTACCGTGCTGGTCATGACCTTCATGTCCACGCTTGATTCGAGCATTGTCAACGTGGCGCTTCCCGTGATGCAAAAGGCCCTTGCCGTAAGCTTGAGCGATATCCAGTGGGTCTCTACGGTCTATCTCGTGGCAATTTGTGCCTCGATGCTTATCTTTGGGCGCCTGGGCGATATGTTCGGCAAAGTCTGGCTCTTCCAAGCGGGTGTGGCACTTTTTGCAATCGGCTCGCTTTTGTGCGGCCTTTCGCATGCATTTGCGATGCTGTTGGTTTCGCGCTGCGTGCAGGGCATCGGAGCTGCGGCGGCTATGGCAAATAACATGGGCATCATCACCGAGTCATTTCCCGTCAAGGAGCGCGGGCGTGCTTTGGGTCTGCTCGCGAGCTTTGTGGCCTTAGGGATGATGTGCGGCCCTGTGCTGGGCGGCGTGATTGTGTCGTCCTTGCCGTGGGAGTATATCTTCCTTATCAACGTGCCTGTGGGCGTTACATGTTTCGTCGCGGGTTTCAAGACGCTACCGCATGTGCGTCCCGACCGCCGTGGTATCAAGTTCGATCTGCCCGGTGCCTGCGCGCTCGTGCCTGCGCTGGTTTTATTGCTGTGCTCGATCACCTTTATGGGCGAGGGAGCCTCCCTCAAGATCACAGGCATGCTGCTGGCTGGCCTGCTGCTCATGGCGTTGTTTGTTCGCATTGAGCTTCATGCGGAACAGCCACTTGCGCGCCTGAGCGTCTTTAGCAGCCTTACCTTCAACATCAACGTCCTTGCGACGCTTATCAGCTTTATCGCTATCGGCGCGAGCGAGATCATCCTGCCGTTTTATTTCCAGGATGCGCATGGATTCTCACCGAGTCTCTCCGGTTTTCTCTTTGCGGTGATTCCTCTGGTAAACATTGTGGTGGGACCGCTTTCGGGCTCTTTATCCGATCGGATAGGCTCGCATATTCCCACCTGTGTGGGCCTGTTTATCTACTCCCTTGGTCTTGCTGCGGTAGGGTTTCTCAACGAGGACAGCTCGCTTCCGGTGATTATTGCTGCCGTGGCGTTGATGTCTTTGGGCACCTCGACGTTTCAGTCGCCCAACAATTCGCTGTTCATGAGCGCGGCGCCTCTGGATGCCCTGGGTTTTGTGGGGAGCCTTTCCGGTCTTTCGCAAAACATGGGTATGGCTTTGGGCATCTCGGGCGGCATGGCGATTCTATACGGCAAGATGGGCGAGGCTGCGGGAAGGCCCGTGGCGGGCTATGTCGTGGGACGTCCGGACATTTTCTTCTACGGCTACCGTTGGGCGCTCATGAGCGTTGCTGCCCTTGTGGCCGTGGGTTTTGTGCTGTGCCTGGTACGTGCCCGTCGTGCGCGGCGCTAGCGTGCTAGGCTGGGGCTCATGGAAGAAAAACGCCTGACATATCGAGAGTATGCTGCGTTTGCGCATCAAACGTCGGCCGAGGTTGCCCGCGACTGCGAGGTTGATGTCTTTCGCGCCACCGGTCCGGGAGGGCAGGGCGTTAATACCACCGATTCGGCCGTGCGTATGCGCCATGTTCCAACGGGGATTGTTGTTACCGCGCGTGAGAGCCGCAGCCAGTTTCAAAATCGAGCATCATGCGTCCGCAAACTTCAGGAGGAGTTTCGTCGTCGCGCCGTGCCGCCCAAGGTGCGTCATGCGACCAAGGTCCCGGCCTCTCAGCGCCGTCGCCGCCTTAAGGACAAGCGCATGCGCTCCGACCTCAAGGCCTCGCGTCGCCGCATCACCGGCGACGAATAATGTGACAAAAAGTCCTCAGGTTTATTTTGTCACATCGCGGTGGGGTTTTAGCACAGTGAGGGCTCCGGGCAGGACGCTGACGGTTGCCTTGTGCGCGCGGATTTGCTCGCCATCGGCCTGGATAGGGTAGTCGTCGCCTTCAAAATCAAGTACCAGACGCTTGCCGCGCAGAAGGTGGACGAGCTTGGACTTTACATGCCCACCGTTCTTTGCGCGTAGGAACAAAGGTAGCGCTACGCCGCGGGGGATAGATCCGGCGGCATAGCAGATGTCGAAGAGACCGTCTGTGGGGTCTGCGTCGGGGCAAACTTTAAAGCCGGAGCCATACGTGGGGCCAAGCTGTACCGTAAAGATAAGAGAGCGCAAGCGGCCCAGGTTGGCACCATCTACCTGTACATTTGTGGGATATGTGCGAAAGCGCCTACCAAAGACGTCAAGCCCGCTTGCCGTGTAGAGCGCGCCGCCGGTAAGGCCCGTGCGCTGGCGGCGCTCCACGGTGTCGATGGCAATGGCCGCGTCGAGGCCAAACGAGAACGTCTGAACAAAGTATTCCGTGCGTGCAGTAGCGCTTTTGGCGTCTATTCCAGATGGCACATATTCGATTTTGCCCACATCCATGCGTGCGGCTTCATAGTCAAAGATCTGCTCGATGGAGGACGCTTGGTCGGCGGGGATACCCAGGGTGCGCGCGTAGTCGTTGCCCGATCCTACGGGCACCACGCCCAGGTGAGGGCGCGAGGCGGCATCGATCTGCATAAGCCCGCAGGCGACCTCGTGGACCACGCCGTCTCCGCCCAAGGCGAGAACGGTGTCAAAACCTTCGGCCTCGCGGGTGAGCTGGGTGGCGTGGCCTGCATGTTCCGTACAGACAAGCGAGAACGCATCGGTTTCATGGGAGTAGAGCGCGCAGAAGCGCTGCATGCGCTCGGCTATGCCACGTGCGGCTCCTGACTGGGCGGCGGGGTTGGCGATGATGAGCGTCTTTCCCAGCGAGCCACTATCTCGAAGCTGCATCCCTTTGGTCCTTTCCGTGCAATGTCCTTCTGCACAAGTATGGGTCAGAAGGGCTATTAACGCCATGGGGACCCGGTGAGCGTGAATGGAGCGTTATTTGTTATCGTTGCTGGCGGTGTTTGCAGGTTCGCCTTCGATGACTATCTCATGGTGGCGCTCGATGGCATGCTCCACGGTATCTCCCTCGTCAAACTCGAGGGAGCGACGTTTGGGCGTGACGATGCGCTGCGCTGGGTACACGCCGCGATGGCCCGCGACGAGGTAGCTCACAAATGCAACGATCACAAAGTAGGCAGCCGCCTTGCCGCTGAACATGTCGATGCCCAGCATGATAGTGGTGATGGGGACGTTGAGTGCGGCTCCAAAGACGCCCAGGAGGCCAAGTGCGGCCATAAAGCTCGGATCGCTTCCGGTGATGGTGGCGATCCACCCGCCAAGCGAGGCGCCGATGCCAAACAGGGGCGTGACCTCGCCGCCCTGGTAGCCAGCGCCCAGAGTGAGTGCTGTGCAGAGTAGCTTGAGGGCGGGATCGTACCAGGTTGTTTGTCCCTTAAAGCCCGAAGCGACCATCCATTCCGAAAGTCCGCCGTAACGTTGAAGGCCAAAGATCATGTACGTGCCCATAAGGACGAGCGAGGAGAGCAACGCTGCCAGGAGATAGCTACGCACGCGATGCCCCCAAAACTTTTTGACCACGCGTATGGAGAACGAGAACAGACGCGCCGCCAGACCAAACACAACGGCGCAGATAAGGACGAGCGCAACGGTGGAAGGCGTCATGGTGGGGACATGGGCAATGGGCTGGAAGGAGTGCTGCGTGCCCAGAAGTCGCGCCATGCCGTCGCCTGCAAAGGAGGCGACAAGGCAATACATACCTGCGCTGTACGTGAGCTTGCCCAGGGTGCACATCTCCATGCCAAAAAAGGCGCCGGCAAGCGGTGTGCCAAAGACGCCGCCAAAGGCAGCGGAGATGCCCGCGAGCATGAGGTCTTTGCGATCGCGTCCGGAGAGCTTGAAGAGCTGGGCCACGTTGCTTGCGATGGTGCCACCAATCTGCACGGCGGTTCCCTCTCGGCCGGCAGATCCGCCTGCGAGGTGTGTGGCGACGGAGCACACAAAAGTAAGGCCTGCCATGCGTGCATGGATGGGCGTGCCGGTAAGGGAGCTGTCAATCACGAGATTGTTGCCGCGTGCCGCACGTAGGCCGTGGGTGCGGTAGACCCAGGCGGTGGCAACGCTCACGATGGGCAGCAGCGCAAAGAGCCAGAGGTGCGCCTCGCGTTGCTCGGTAACAAAGTCGAGCGAGGCAAGGAAGGCCCAGGCAGCGATACCCATAAGGGCCGAGACGAGCAGTACGAGCAACAGGAGGCGGAGGCTCGTCTTCATGTTGTGGAGGTCGCGCATTGCGTCTTTGGAAGCAATGCGCGATGCGATGCCCTTGCCAACGTGAAGCTCGTGTTTGAGGGATGAGGCGGGGGAGTGGATGCGTTCCTTGGCGGATGCTAGGGTGTCGTTGGATGCCATGATGCTCGTTCCTGCGCGTTTGCTGTGATAGGGTGAACGTCTGCATTATAGGCGTCTGAGCATTCTTGATGTTTGCGTGGGCGAAATCCTTTTGCCCGTTGCCATATATTGCACGATATATTAGAATTCAAAAGCCTTGGGACAAGCAGGGTCTATTGACTCGAGCTGCCTAGGTTCTTCGGGACGTGGCGCAGTTTGGTAGCGCGCCTGCTTTGGGAGCAGGATGTCGCAGGTTCAAATCCTGTCGTCCCGACCATATCTTGCGGGCGTAGTTCAATGGTAGAACCCCAGCCTTCCAAGCTGATGACGCGGGTTCGATTCCCGTCGCCCGCTCCAGGAAATTTGCAGGTCAGAAGCGGTAACGCTTTTGGCCTGTTTTCTTGTGTAGCGAGTAACTCCGAGCCAATTAGTTTTGCGATTCGACGGTACCGCTTGCCTTGTGGTTGAGCGCCTCTCTTTGATGGTATACTCGTTCATGGTTAAACCTCGGCTTTCGTGTTCGTGTTAGCGGTTGAAATGGCGGTCGATTGCGATTGCAATCAGCCCTAGGATGAACCCGTAGAGGACGTGTTCCACGTGGTCACCTCCTCGGGGACGGCACGGCGGCGACCGTGCCGGAGCCCCTGCCAGTGGTTTACGTTGCTTTAGCTCCTGTAGTGCTTGCCTCCTTTCGGTTTGTGCTCAGGAGCTGCCTTTTCTTTCGGTGTCCACATCACCGAGGATGGCCCAGAGGTCACTCGAGCATATGTCTTGAGCGGCCTCTCTTTTTGGTCTCCTCTTTTTTCTTTGGTTGAATCCCATTCGAAACGGCGTTGCGTCGCTGCGACTGCGACAGCGAGTTTTGAGTTTTGTGTTCGCTTTTCCCGCAAAGCGAAGCCCTTTGTGGCTCTGTGTTGCCCTTGGCTGTGTTCCCACCTCTTCCTGCAGCTGCCCTGCTTCCAAAGGCCTTCAGCATCTTGTAACACGCAGGAAACGAAACAAGACATTAACAGAATAAAATTGGCCTTCTACCTGCGGCGTTGTGAAGCATGGGAAAATGGACCCATCTTGTTTGTTACCGATACGAAACCTCGTCGTATGATAGCTCAGGCTTTTAACACTAACTTTGGAGGCTTACATGAGCTACACCCAGACGGTCCTCGAGGACCTCAAGGCTCGTTATCCGGAGCAGACCGAGTTCATCCAGGCTGCTACTGAGATTTTGGGCACCCTGCAGCCCGCTCTCGATGCTCATCCCGAGTACGAGGAGGCTGCCATTCTCGAGCGTCTCGTCGAGCCCGAGCGCATTGTGATGTTCCGCGTTCCCTGGGTCGACGATTCCGGCAAGGTTCAGGTCAACCGAGGCTACCGCGTTGAGTTCAACTCTGCGATTGGACCCTACAAGGGTGGCCTGCGTTTTAACCCCACCGTTACGTTGGGCATGCTCAAGTTCCTGGGTCTCGAGCAGATCCTTAAGAACTCTCTGACCACCCTTCCCATGGGCGGCGGTAAAGGCGGCTCCGACTTTGACCCCAAGGGCAAGTCCAATAACGAGATCATGCATTTCTGCCAGTCCTTCATGACCGAGCTGTATCGCCACATCGGCCCCAACACCGACGTTCCCGCCGGTGACCTGGGTGTTGGTGGCCGCGAGGTCGCTTACCTGTTTGGTCAGTACAAGCGTCTGCGCAACGAGTGGACCGGCGTCCTTACGGGCAAAGGCCTGAGCTTTGGCGGCTCGCTCGCTCGTACCGAGGCCACCGGCTACGGCCTGGTGTACTTTGTTGACGAGTACCTTAAGAGCAACGGTGACTCCTTCGAGGGCAAGAACGTTGTTGTTCACGGCTCCGGTAACGTGGCTATTTATGCTGTTCAGAAGGTCGCTCAGCTGGGCGGCAAGGTCCTGGCCTGCTCTGACACCAAGGGCTGGGTCGAGGATCCCGACGGCATCGACTACACTGTGCTCGAGGGTATCTACAACAAGAAGCGCTCCGGTCACGATAAGGGCGTGAGCCTTGCTATGTACGTCGACGAGCGTCCGAATGCCACCTGGCATGAGGGCGACGGACGTGGCGTTTGGCAGCTTCCCTGCGACATCGCGCTGCCCTGCGCTCGCGAGAACACCCTGCACCTAGAGGATGCCAAGGCTCTTGTTGCCAACGGCTGCAAGGTTGTGGGCGAGGGCGCAAACATGCCCACCACGATCGATGCCACTGAGTACTTCCAGGCTAACGATGTTGCCTTCATGCCTGGTAAGGCAGCTAACGCCGGCGGCGTGCTTGTGTCTGGCCTCGAGATGAGCCAGAATGCCGAGCATCTTTCCTGGACCTTTGAGGAGGTCGACGGCAAGCTCGAGCAGCTCATGCGCGGTATGTTCCACAATGTGGACGATACCGCCAAGAAGTATGGCCATGAAGGCAACTTCGTAATGGGCGCAAACATCGCTGGCTTCGAGAAGGTCGCCGATGCCATGCTCGCCCAGGGCGTCTGCTAGGTTTTGCTTCATAGCTAAGTTGGAATGGCTCCTCCCGCTGTGCGGGAGGAGCCATTCTTTTACTATGAGTGTCTAACGTGGCTGTTTCCGGCAGTCTTGTAAGTGCATTTTCATCGTGTGCGAGTTTAGATTGCAGGGGAGCGGTCTAAGTTGGTGGAAAACTAAAATATGTACGACTGCTCGCTTGCTCTTGACGCGAAAGGGCTTGGAATTTCATGTATAAAGCGATTTGTCGGATTGATTTCATCAATTTGTGCGTGTTGAAGCTCTGTTCGGGCTGTTTTAGCTTAGTGGGCTATTTCCTATCGTACATATTTCAAGATTTCCGCCAGAACTATAATTGCATGTTGCACAGTATCGTATATTTAAGGCTGCTAGAATTGCTATTTGCGAACGGCGTGTTTAAAGTATTCATTTCTATTGAAGTTTTATTCACTTTGGCCCTGCATCCAAGTGGTCAGTTCGCGCATTAGTTGATATTGCCTGGTTCGGTAGGCATCAATGTAGTAGCGGAACCGTAATCCTGCTTGGCGATAGAGTCGCTTGGCTACGGCCTCAAGCGCGGCAGCGTCTTTTATCTGTTCGTTGTTGATTACTGTGACCCTGAATCCCATCGCGCTCAAGCCGGCCTCTCGCTTTTCATCCCTGATGCGAGATTCCTTTGAATCGTGAGGGTGACCCTTATATTCCAGGATTTCATTGCTGGCGGGAAACACTAGATCGCCAATTGCATAGGGCATGCTCGACACCGCCGTTGCTTCTTCATTGAAGTTAATGCGATAGTTAGAGATGCCGCCTTCACAGGCAAAGCCTCCGCGCGACATCGGAAGACAGAGCATTCCAAACATCATAATTTCCATGGGGGAGTGTGCGTTGCCCAAAACATACGGTGCTATAGAGCGTGCTTGAATATGCCCCGGACACCAGTTGATTCTTTTAATCCAGTTATTGAGTTCGCTTGGAGCGAGCGCTGCATTGCATTTGAAATAACGCGTTTTTGGAATGGATATCGACGTGCTAGATGCAGCAATCGGTCCCTCGTTTGAGATGTCCTCTGAATCGGAGTCTGCGAACCAGTCCTTATAGCCTGGTTCTGCGAAGGTTATCTCGCTGCAGAATTCTTCGAAAAACGCGTATCCTTCTCCAAAAGAGTGGCAGTTTGCATATTGGGCTGCAATCATGGCTGGGGAGAGAACATCGATTCCCGGTGCAATATTGCAAAGCGAACCCATGGGGAGCGGCTTTGATGAGACATGCATTGAGATGGGGCCGGTGTACCTTCGTTTGCTTTGGTTGTTAACCAACAAATGCAGCTTCTCGCCTGGACTCCAGACGCCCAGCTGTTCCAAAAGGTCGTAATCGATGCAATCGGCGTTAGCGCTGCTGCGGGAAACGGCAAGTTGAATCTCTCGGGAACTCAGAGGCGCCCAACCAAGGTTTTGGTATCGGCGACGCTCGCAGCGCAGGGCGCGGAAGGCAGAAGCGTCGCAGATGATGATATGGCCTGGTTGCGTTGATTTTGCCATGATCCCCTCGCATCAAGTTGGTTTGATAGCCATATGCCACCTACGAGGGTGAAATATGCTCAGATCATGCGACATGGTTGAAAGCGGGGCGTGAGCGGCAGGGGAGGGGTGACACTGAGATCTGGATTACCACTTGTACTGCGCGACATCCCGTCTGTGGAAACTACCTCTGGCAGACAGGGCACGGCTGGTAGAGCTTGCTTGCTTCGCTCAAAGTTATCTCGCTGGTGGGATAGCCGCGCAGGCGAAGCAGGCTCAGCTCGTCACAATCGTAGGTGTGATAGTAGGCGTTTCCCGCGCTCTCGCAAACGTAGACCACGGGCTCGGCGGGCACGCTGCTGCTGGACGAAGTAGACTCCCCCTTGCTCTGCGCGGCCGTGCCTCCAAGGCTAAAGCCCTGCTGCTCCTCGATGGGGCCAAAAGGCGCACTTGTGCACGAAACGTCCGAGCTATCTTCAAGCTTGGCATGCTCGGTTACACGAATCAAACAGCCAACTGTATCTTCCGACGCAGCCACCCACTGTGTGAGCTCATCGGGTTCGCAATCCCAGGGCTGCCATGTGGCGCCAAGATCTCGCGAGATCTCCCAAGACCGGGACTCGATGGCTCCTTGCGGGAAGTTATAAACCTCCGGTCGCAGGGTGATGCCCCACTCCATATCTCCGGAGAGAGGACCGCACAGTTCGACATACATCTTGCGCGCGGGCTTGGCCTCGGCGGCGGGTTGCGAGAAGAAGACGTCGCGAGTCTGGCCGCTGGCAACCCACCAGATATCGAGCGCGATAATCACTATGGCAACGATTACGAGCAATGCTCGCTTGCGAGCGCTGAGATTGTTCTTCTTGTCGGTTGCCATGGCGCTGTCCGTTCTTATCGATTTATGGAAACCCATAATAACCCCTCTAAACAATAGTCTTTCGCCTGGACACGCCGCCTGAGCCTGCACTGCACGAACTCGCGAATCGTGTCTGCGCGAGGGATTAGAATCAAAATGTCGCCTAGGCAAAGGATGTTCCGTGCAGGATAAGAAAAGCTTGTTTGAGCAAGTGACTGCAATAATCTTCTGGCTTTCGCTCGTTGTGGGGGTTGGTTTTCTCTTCTTTGCGGCGTGCGCCCATGCATTTAGCGGGTCAGCTGCGCCCTATAGGGCCAATACCTCTATGTACATAAGTTTGGGCCTTGCCGTGCCGCTGTTGGGATTCATCTTGTTCACGATCGCGAGTTATGGCCTCAAAGGCGCCGCTGAATACTTTGCCATTCTTATCGGAGGGCTTTTGGGCGCTGCGTTTAGGCTGGCGCTTGCGCTGGCTCTCTTTACCTCGCCGATCATGGCGTTTATCTGCATGATGCGTGGCAACTATGCGAGCGCGGCGGTCTGGTTTGTCTCGGGCATTGTTCTCTACTTTGTGGGGCAGGCGTTCAAGACCGTACCCACTGCCGAGGAGCTCCAACAAAAGGAGCTCGAGCGCGAGAGAAAACGTATCGAGGGCGAGGCGCAGATGTAGAAGTGATGCGAGGACGCATACAAGAAGCGCATGGTGAAAGCCGGCCTCATGTGCCCCTATTGCTATTCCGAAAACGTCATCCAGCTGGGAACCACGCGCAAGCCGTATTCGGTCGGGCGCGCGCTCGTGTTTGGCGTGCTTTCGGGCAGTGCGGCGCTGGGTGCGCTCTGCGGCTTTAAAAACCCTGGCAAGAACAAGATGATCTGCAGGTCGTGTCACCGCGAGTTTACGGTTAAGCCTAAGTAGGGGGTAGGGCAATGAAGCTAACGAATGAGGAACTTGATTCAATCCTAGATAAAGCGGGGCTCGAACTTGCGCAACCGTATGATGAGAAGGGTAAATACCTAAAGGGTCAGTACCTGTTCACACGTTGCAAGACGTGCGGAACTCAGGCCCATTACCGCCTCAAGTACATCTTGGATAAAAACGATATAGGCGAGAAGGTTTGCCGCGCATGCTACTGGACGGGCTGGTATGCCGATTGCCGTGTTTTGAGAGACGAGGCGATTCAATCGTTGCTTTCTCAGGGTTACAGTTATAACGACCTGGTCAAACAGGGTGTGATGGACGAAAGAACCGCCTTGCGTCTTTCTCAGGCGCGCGATCTTGCGGAGGAAAACGGTTTCGATCTGATCGACCTTATCTCTGGAAAGCAACCGGGGGATGACCTGCTGCTCGTGAAGTGTCGTGCGTGCGACAAGCAGACGGTCGAGCGCCCCGGTGATGTTGTGTACGGTTGTACCTGTAAGGGCAAGGGGCCGAGCATCTCATAAGTGAGTCTTTGCCAAGGAAGCCCTTGCGCTAATAGACAAGGGCGCCATGCGGATTACTTGCACGGCGCCCTCATTGCGGTTGAGACAAGAAAACGGCTATCGATAAAACACGTCGAACTCGATCCTGTGGATGCGGGCGTTGTCGGGGCCGGCGTCAATTGTGCAATGGTGTGCATCGGTTACTTCTGCCCAGACTTCATGGCCATCGTTGATTTTCGTGACGATCTTCATGACGGCAGCCTCTTCCTCGGGCGTTGCACACCAAGGAATGTCGCAGAGCTTTTCGCCGTCTGCGGAGACGACGTCGAGCCATGCCGCGTCCTTTGGGATTTCGGGGTCTTGCTCAAAGTAGAGGATGGATCCTGGTCCAAGCGCTTCGCGTTGAATTTCCGCCTCGTCTGGGTCTTCCATCCATTCGGTATCCTCGAATTCCTTTCCCCAAAGGTATCCGTATCCAGTTGTCTTTACACTCACGAGGTACGTTTTGTTGGGTGGGAGGGCATCGGCGAAGCCGGGTTTGATAAAGAAAGCTCCAAAAGCCGAGGCAGCAAGCACGGTAAAGCCGCGACGGGTTAATTCAAGTTCGTTTAAGCCGTCCATGTGAATTCCCCTCCTTTGGGTACGGGTTGTCCGCTGTCAAGAAGGGTAAATGTTCGTGGGGACATGGGATGGGGCGTGCTTCCTCTTGCCCATGTGGCGTATTCCATACCGCACCGATGGGGCATCGACTTTAGCATCGCAGATGCGATATCGAAGGGCATCGTGTGCTCTTTAAGGCTCGGCCAGTTTGGCTTTCTCGCCATTCAACGCTGAGTGCTGTGCCATTTGCGTTTTCGCTTGCCGTCTCTTTCGGTTTTGCGTCCGTGCAAGACCCTATAATGCAGTCGAAGGGGAGGTTGGCATTTTTCTTCGTTACGAGGACGTCGAGAACCATATATCTGCTTCGAGGGATTTACTGATCTAGATTCTTGTAGGCAGATTGATACCTGGTCTCGCTTTTTTGCGATGCGGCGCCGTTTTGCCAACTATGCCCAGACTGATTATTTTTAAACGCAGCGTGCGGGCAGCGTTCGGCGTGTGGGGTGTTGAAGACATGTCTTCGAATAGCGATGAGCAACCAGGGGCCGTCGAATTCTTAAAACCGTTAATCTGCCGGGCTCTTCGAGAGGTCCAGGCGCCTATGCATCGGGCACAGTTGATAGCTGCGGTCGCCATGATCCTTGGAGACCTCTTTCCCCTTGCACTTAATGAGTTAATCAAGAGCGGCGATATCGTTATTAAGGACGATGGCTATTGCCTAAAAGACACTTCCGAGACGGTTGCTAACGCTCCCAAAACGGTCAAGGCTTCTGTGGTGCCAGAGCCGGAAAATACGTCGGTTGTTCAATCAGTCTCGACTTCTAAAGCAGCCTCTTCATCTCCTAGGAAGGGGAGCATGGCTTCTGCTCTGAAAGAACTTCTTTCTCGTTTGCCGGAGGAGCGCCCGGTTTCAACTTCGATAGAGAAGTCGTCTGGTGCTTCCGCAGCGGTCGCTGTTTCGGTTGATGCACTCCCGGAAGACCCCGCAGCTCCTGTTTTGAATTCTGTTGAGGTCGAACGAGTGGTGCGCGCAACGGTTTGGGATGATATCTCTATCTTGGAACTCGGACACCAAGCGGAAGAGTACTTCTCAAGTCGAGAGCTGAATACTGTCGGAAAGCTTCTGCACGCATATGGAGATGATGCCGTTGCGCAGTATCACGATATGCTTAAAAGTGCCTTTGCAACTCACTCGCTGTCCTTAAATTCCTACTACGGCAGCAAGATTACTCCGCTTTGTCGCATTTCGGGTTCTTCTGAATTCCTGTTTGACGTCTTTGGCAATCTGGTTGAGATTCCTGAGGACAAGATTGTTCACGGTAGCGTTCCTCTTTACCGTAGCGAGAGGCTTTGTTCAGTTTTCGATTCAGAAGGTTTTTCTTTCCCGCTGTCCCGATTGAGCCTAAATCATGATGTCTATACCAAGTTGCTCATGAATGGCGTGAAGACCATCGAGGCGCTTATGCTTCATACAAAGGAAACCTTGGGTTCAATGGGCCTGACGCCTGGTGAGATTTGCAATGTGGAGAAAGCCCTTGAGCTCTGGCTTCCCGGTTCATTGAAGCTTGGCGAGAGTAAAGAAAGGCTCGACGTTGCGCGTGAGGGTGCTCGCGGAGGCTGGGTGCCGCCATTGCAGTGTTCTGTTGATCGGGTCAAATGTGTGAACAGGTTAGTTAAAAGCTGCATTTGTAAGATTAAATCAGGCGGGTATCTTGTCTATCCCACTTCTTTTAAGGCTATGGTGTCTTCTGACCTTGCGTACAGGCTTCAGTCGGGGAGTAGTCCCGACGAGGCTTCCGGCGATTGCATTGCTGTTCTTTATTCGCACGCTGATGCTAAAGCGTCAAGTCTTGAGGCTTTTCGACGCCTTGAAGCCAAAGACGATGAAAAAGATGAGGAACATTTTGAGGGCGTCATCTAGATTGCTCTTGAGAATGTTGAGAAGGATCGCGCGGCGACAATCAAGCAAGTTAACTATGAGCGGATATTTCGCTCATGCGAAGATTGCAAGTTAAGAGCTGAACCAAATTGTTCTGCCGCCTAGTAGAGTGTTTCGAATCCTACGATCTTCGGCTTGAGACGAAAAACCGCACGCCTCGCGTTGAATTTACGTCAATTCGTATAGTGAAACCCGCAATTACCTCATGCCGTTCGCCCCACACGGGGCCCGTCCTAGCGGTGTCACTTCTGCTACACTGCCAAGCATATCGTTGTATTGCACTATGCAAGCGGACGGAGGCTCCCATGAAGTATGCGGACCTGATCGATGGCCATGCTACTCGAAGCGAGATGCAGGCATTCCTGGTCGGTGGCAAAAACGTTGCCGTTACGGTTCGTATCCCCGAAAACATGCGCGATGCCGCCAAGGAAGCCGCTGAACTCAATGGAGTGAGTTTCACCGCCTTGCTCAAGATGAGTCTCATCGAGTACTTGTCAAAGGATGGGCGATAACGGATGCAGTCAGAGTTTTTCGATAACAGGACCCGTATTGTTAAAGACGGCCTCGTTAATGCTATCGGCAAGGGTGATCGTGTTTCTGTCGCTGCTGCCTTGTTTTCAATCTACGGCTATGGAGAGCTCAAAAAGCAGTTGAACAATTGCGACTCCTTCCGCTTTATCTATACCGAGCCAACCTTTCTTACAAAACGGGCTGCAAAGGAGCAGCGTGAGTACTTCATCCCTCGTGCGGGACGTGAGAAAAGCGTTGGCGGTACCGATCTGGAAATCAAGCTTAAAAATGAGTTGAAGCAAAAGGCAATTGCCCGCGAATGCGCCGAGTGGATTAAGAGCAAGGGCGAATTCCGCTCTTACAAGGACTCGGGCCGAGCGGCTGGCGGATATCTTGTCGTCGATGGTTTGGAGCCTTCGGCGATGCAGCCTATCGAGGGTCTTACCACCTCCGCCCTTGGTACCACTCCTAGTAAGCAACTGACGATGACCATGACGATTCCCGCTCCAATGACGCAGGCGTATTTGCAACAATTCAACGCAGCCTGGGATTCCGATGAGCTCGAAGACGTTACGCAAGCAGTCATCGATTCCATTACCACTATGTACCGGGAAAACCCGCCCGAGCTTATCTACTATGCGGCGCTCTACCAGATTTTCAGCGAGTTTCTCGAAGACGTTTCGGTTGATGACCTTGCAAAGGAAGGGACCGGCTTCAAGGAGAGCAAAGTCTGGAACCTGCTCTACGATTTCCAAAAAGATGCAGCTCTCGCCATCATCAACAAGCTCCAGACCTACAACGGCTGCATTCTTGCGGATAGTGTCGGCTTGGGCAAGACGTTCACCGCGCTCGCGGTCGTCAAGTACTACGAGCTGCTCAACCGCAACGTGCTCGTGCTCTGCCCCAAGCGCCTTTCCGATAACTGGCTCACATATAAAAAGAACTACGTCAACAACCCCATCGCCGCCGATCGCCTGCGCTACGACGTGCTCTACCACACTGACCTATCCCGTGACAAGGGACTGACGGTCGAGGGCAACGACCTCGAGAAGTTCAACTGGGGCGCCTACGATCTCGTCGTCATCGACGAGTCCCATAACTTCCGCAACGGCGCGGACACCTCGTCCAAGGTCGAGGACGAGACGCAGGGAAATCGCTTTGAGAGGCTCCTTAACAAGGTCATCAAGGACGGAGTCGAGACGAAGGTCCTGATGCTTTCGGCAACCCCCGTCAACAACAGGTTCCGTGATTTGCACAACCAACTCAAGCTCGCCTATCAGGGCGATCCCGACGCGTGGTCGAGCAAACTCAGGCTCGACAAGCCGGTCGACCAGGTATTCCGCGATGCCCAGGCGGCGTTTCGCGACTGGTCGGAGCTGCCTGCAACAGATAGGACCACGACGGCGCTGACGGATCGGCTCGACTTCAATTTCTTCCAGATCCTCGACCGCGTTACCGTCGCACGCTCGCGCAGGCATGTGCAGCGCTACTACGACGTATCCGTGATTGGGCCGTTTCCAAAAAGACTCAAGCCGATATCGCTGCGACCGAGTTTGTCGACCTCGGAGGAGGCCGGTACATATTCGCAGATTGCAGAGACGCTTGCCTCGCTTACGCTCGCGGTCTATCTGCCCACGGTCTATCTCCATCCCAGCGCGGTGCCCAAGTACGCCGATGAGCACGGTCGTCCTCCCACCAGCGGTCGCGAGCAGGGAATGGTCAAGCTCATGTCCTCCATTCTGCTTAAGCGCCTGGAGAGCTCCGTCCACGCCTTCGACATCACGCTGGACAAGATCATCAAGGTCATCGAACGCAATCTGAGCGTCATCGATGCGTATCGTGCCGGCATGTCTGGTGCTTCGGTCGAGGGCGTCGAGTCCTTTGAGTACGAGGAGGGGGATACCGACTTTACGGTCGGCACCAAGAGCATGTTCTCGCTCAAGGATATGGACTGGGTCAGCTGGGAGCGCGATATGCTCAAGGACCTCGAGGCGCTCGAGGGCATCCGCCAGCTCATTGCTCCCATCGATGCCGAGCACGACGCGAAGCTTGCCGAGCTCAGGCGCGTTATCGCGGAAAAGATCGAGAACCCCATAAACCCGGGCAACAAAAAGCTGCTGATCTTTACGGCGTTTGCGGACACGGCGGACTATCTCTACGAGAACATCGGAGCCTATGTGGAGGGTCGCTATGGGCTCCAGATGGCGGAGGTCGCCGGCGGCTCGCAGAGCGCCCGCTGCTCGGTTGAAGGCGTCCGCAACGACATGAACGAGGTCATCACCTGCTTTAGCCCCGTGTCGAAGGACCGTGATGCCGCGTATCCGAGGCTTAAGGGCAAGGATATCGATGTACTCATCGCGACCGACTGCATCTCCGAGGGTCAGAACCTGCAGGACTGCGACTGCGTCATCAACTACGACATCCACTGGAATCCGGTGCGCATCGTGCAGCGCTTTGGCCGCGTCGACCGTATCGGTTCCAAGAACGCCTGCATCCAGCTCATTAACTTTTGGCCCGATGTTGAGCTCGACGAGTACATCAACCTCAAGGCGCGCGTGGAGAACAAGATGCATGCGTTAGTTATGGCGTCGACGGGTGACGACGACTATATCAACGAGGGCGAGAAGGGTGACCTGGAATACCGCCGCCAGCAACTCGAGCGCATGAAGGACGAGGTTGTCGACTTGGAGGACGCGCAGGGTGGCATCTCCATCACCGACCTCGGCCTTAACGACTTCCGTATGGACTTGGTCGAGTACCGGAAGGAGCATCCCGAGATCGAAAACGTCCCATACGGCATCGAGGCGGTCGCTGCCGGCGAAGAGCCGGGCACGATATTTGTACTGCGCAACGCGAACGGCAACATCGACCGCCTTTCCGGTAACCCCATTCACCCCTTCTACCTGGTGTACGTTGGCGAGGATGGGTCGATTCTGCATGGATACGCCACGCCCAAGGACATCTTGGACGAGATGAGGCGAATCTGCCGAGGCGTCAAGGAGCCGGTTGAGGACCTATGTCGCGCCTATAATGCCCAGACCGACGACGGGCGCGACATGGCCGCTCAGACGGACCTGCTGGCAAGCGCGATTGGATCCATCGTCGAGGGCAAGAATGAGTCCGATATAGATAGCTTCTTCAGCGACGGGACGACAGGCTTTTTGGAAAACGACATCGAGGGCATCGATGACTTTGAGCTCGTGTGCTTTTTGGTGGTGAGGAGGCCATGCTAGGACTTCCGGTCACAACCGAAGTGGACAGGCGCCTGCCCAAAGAGGCTTTTTATCGCCATATGGATATCGACGCTGCCACTCGGCGCGACCTTACGGGTGGTGTGGCGTCAATTACCGTCGCGAATTCCATTAAGCCGGCGACGACCAATATCGCCGATGGCAAGACGGTGCACGAGATCCTCGTGTTAAGGGTCGATCCCAAGGGCGAGCAGGTGCCCGAGCGCGTCGTGCGTCTGGTGGGCAGGGCGACGCCCAACAAAGCAGTGATTGTCGACAGCGGGTCCGGCGATATCGCGATTTGCGAGGAGGGTCGCCTACTGGAGACGCAAGACATCGAGCGTCTCACCTTGAACGGTTTCGACCTCGATATGGTATGGGATTCCGTGCTCGCCCAAGTCGCGCTGGGAGAATTCGATGGTCACGACGTCTGGGCGAGAATCGATCGCCGTGAGAAAATAGACGGGCTGCGCGCGGAGGTTTCTGCGCTCGATGCCAAGGCCCGCAGGGAACGTCAGATTGTTCGAAAGAACGAGCTGTTTGCACAGATGAAACGGAAGCAGGCCGAGCTTAGACGGATTGAGGAGGAGCAATAGTCATGGAGAAGATTAGCCGGGAAACCCCCGACCTCACGCAAGAGAACATCGTCAAAATCGCTGCGCTCTTCCCTGACGTGGTGACCGAGGCGACGGACGCCAACGGCAACGTCAGGCTCGCCATCGACTTCGACGCCCTTCGCGACGATCTCTCCGGAGAGGTCGTGGACGGCCCGCGCGAGCGCTACCAGTTCACCTGGCCCGGCAAGCGCGAGGCCAAGCTCGAGGCGCGCCGCCCCACCAAGAAGACCATGCGCCCCTGTCCCGAGAAGTCCAAGGGCTGGGATACGACGGAGAACATCTATATCGAGGGCGACAACCTCGAGGCGCTCAAGATCATGCGCGAGACCTACGCCGGCAAGGTGAAGCTGATCTACATCGACCCGCCGTACAACACAGGTCACGACTTCGTCTACGACGACGATTTCTCTAAGACGCGCGCGGAATACGATGCCGAGAGCGGCGACTACGACGAGGAGGGCGGCCGCCTGGTTGCCAACCTCGAGTCCAACGGCCGCTTCCACTCCGACTGGTGCTCGATGATGTACCCCAGGTTGATGCTGGCCAGGGACCTTCTGGGCGATGACGGGGCGATCTTCATCTCGATTGATGACAACGAGTCCAAGAACCTCCGCGCCATCTGCGATGAGGTGTTTGGCGCGGCTTGCTTCGTGGGTGACATTGCCTGGCAGAAGACGTATTCGCCTAGAAACGATTCGAAGGGGATTCCATCTGAGGTTGAGCATATCCTGTCGTACTCGAAGAGCCCCGAGTGGGTCCCGGGCAGACTGCCAAGAACAGCTGAGATGGATGGTCGTTATTCAAGCCCGGATGGCGATCCCCGTCCCTGGTCGTCTGGTGATGCTGCCGCTCCTGGTGCGGCAACTCATCAGGGTATGGTGTATGCCATTCAGCACCCCATCACTGGAGAGCTGCTGTACCCGCCGAACGGTCGATGTCGACCGTTCGGCGGGTACAGCATGCTCGAAATGGGTGGGCTGAATATGAGTTTAAAAACATACATGATGAGGCACGCCGAGCCGAGATTTGCGGAGTATCTGAGGATGAGGTGAGGAAGGACGTAGAAGCCATCGTCCTAAAGAATCCTTGTGAGGAAACCTATACAGCAGCGCAGAAGCGATTTGATGAAGGCAATTGGCCCCGCCTCTATTTTACTAGCGGTGGAAAAGGTGGCATACGACTGAAGCGTTATCTTGATTCCATGGATGGAAAAATGCCCACGAACCTTTGGCCTTATTCCGAAGTGGGTCATACAGATGAGGCAAAAAAGCAGCTAAAGTCGCTCTTCAATGGCTCCGCGCCCTTCGACACCCCAAAGCCCGTTCGCCTGCTCGATCGCATCCTAACCATCGCCAGCGACAAGGACTCCATTGTCCTGGACTTCTTCTCTGGGTCTGCCACCACAGCAGAAGCCGCTATGCGCAAGAATGCCGAGGACGGCGGCAATAGACGCTTCGTCCTCGTTCAACTGCCCGAAGAGACTTCTGGCGGCTGGGACAATCTGTGTAACGTCGGCGAGGAGCGCATCCGCCGCGCGGGCGAGAAGATTAAGGCCGAAATCGACAAGGACAACGAACAGCTCGAACTCGGCGCCGATCCCAAGTCCGTGCCCGATATCGGTTTCCGCGTGCTGCGTGTAGATGACTCCTGCCTCAAAGATGAGTTCGCTGCACCGGACCAGTATGACCAGGCCCAGCTCGACCTCTTCGCCGACAATGCCGCCGAAGGCGCTGCGCCGCTCGACCTACTCTTCCAGGTTCTGCCCACATTCCGCATTGAGTACTCCGCCAAGATTGCCGAGCGCGAACTCGGCGGTAAAACGTGCTTCGATGTCAACGACGGCCAGCTCATTGCCTGTTTCGATGAGGACGTTGACACCGAGGCATTGGAGGCCATCGCCAAAGAGCGCCCTCTCTATGCCGTCTTCCGCGACGCATGCTTCTCCAACGACGCCGCCGTGGCAAATCTCGAGGAGCTATTCAAAACCTTCAGTCCCGACACCATCCGTAAGGTGATCTAGGGTAATAGCTTCATGAGCCTTCTTGCTCTTCTTGGGGGCGAGAAGGCTGTCTTATTACAAAGGGATACGCTTGGAAAACGTGCCATCGCTTGAGGCAATGTTAGCAAAAGCAATGTTGGATCGTTTATGGGGGCGCCAAGGCACAGCGCGTTGGCATTAAGAGGGAAGTTGGCGCATAGATAATGGGTAACAAACAGCTGACTCACCATAACCACTATGTTCCCAGGTTCTATTTGCGACGCTGGTCTTCAAATGGGAATAGCATTTGGGACTACAGGGTTATTGTCGAGAATGAACATGCAAAGTATTGGAAAACCACCAGCCTTAAAGCTGCGGCGGCTTGGGACGATTTGTATACACAACATATAGATGGTGAAGACAACGATAGCGTTGAAGATTATCTGTGTGACCACTTTGAGACCCCGACATCCAAGGTGCTGGAGAAGCTTGATAGCGGTCAGGCACTTTCCGCGCGTGATTTTTCGACTCTCGCCGACTATTGGCTTATCCAATATTTGCGAACGCCGGCTTTTATGGGAGAAAGCTTTGCCATATTAAATGGTGTGTTTGATCCTCTGGTAAAGGAAAATATCGATTCGATTAGCAAGCAGCTGCTGGATAAAGGCAAAGGTTTGTTCACGGGCAAGTCTTCCAGCGAAATCGCAGAGGGTCCCTTTCCCCTACAGCCGTTTGAGGTCGAAGTGAATCCCGAAACGTGCGAGGTTACTGTTCGGACATCCGTCGGTCGCAGTGGGTATTTGGCAGCGATAGGTACGGTGCTAAACGGGCCCGTTGGGACGTATGTACGAAACTGCAATTGGTCTATTGTTCAGGCTCCGGTTGGATTGCACTTTTATACATCTGATAATCCGGCGATTGTTATTAAGCCAGGTGATGATGGATCTTTGCCTGTAGGCGGGCTCGGGCTTGGTCGACGTGGTGCTTGTTTACTTTTACCGCTTGATACGCAAAAAGTGCTATTTGCTCATGTTGGGAGCATTCCGCTGAGTTGTCCCGCTGTTTTTACTAAGATGCAAGTCGATTTAATTAACGAAGCCATCTGCGGATCCGCTTTTAGGCATATTTACTCCAGAAAGAAAGACGATCTGGTTCGTCGCATTCGGCCAAGAGCCGTCAACAGGGATTTTGTGCAAGAAGAGAGAGATTTGCGCGAAGCTTGGAATCAAGATCAAGCAAAACTGGAGCGAGAGCATGAGGTATGGCTCGCTAATAATGCTTGAAAAGCCTAGCCTGGCAGAAGGTCGTTTGTGGCATCTTTTCGATAGGTAACTTCAATTGAATAGTGGGTTTTGACCGTGAAATAACCGCATAAACGGAATTGTGGTTGACCATGCCTAACCCGTTCCTGTACAGTTCACTTACAAGTGAACTGTACAGGAAGAGCTTCTTTCGGAAAGATAGAATGGGGCGGCATGGGCGATGGATATGAATTGGTTAAGTATCAGCTCGATGAGCGCCATGTATTTTGGGAGCTTAAGAATTCGTCGCATAATCAATCCGAGCTTCAGAAAGCAATGGCTGATCGTCGCCTGAAGGAATCCTGTCACAAGCTCTTTAAACAGGTGGAAAAAATAATTGATCACGGTGTTGTTGCATCATGCCAGACCGGAAAGCTCAGATGTTTGGATTCGGAGATAGGACTATACGAGGTAAAGGGTTTCGACGGTGTCGCTCGCGAGATGGCGTATATAGTGTGCAAGGATTCGGCACATATAGTTCTCCTTCGACGCTTTAAGGGGCATCAAGGCAGCGGAAATATACATAAAGAAATAAAGCAAGCTAGAGATCTTGCAGTAAAGGCTTCTGTGCAGCTTAAACTGTTAAATAAAGTCAAATGAGGAGGAAGCGAAGTGGAGACCGTAGACCTCTCTACATTCATGGAAGAAACCAAGTCTGCCGAGACTATTGCATATGACCATGCTTTGGAACTTGCTTATCTTGCGGTGGAAGAGATGCGGAGACAGGGGATAAAAAAGAAGGAGCTTGCAGAGCGGATGGACGTGACGCCTCAGCGCCTATCGAATATGCTCAACACTCATTGCAATATGACTCTTAAGACCATTGCGCAGTTCGAGCTTGCCCTCGGAATACGGCTTGAGTTTAATCCCGCTCCTTCATTTACATCAGAGCTTCCGTATCGGCAGGAATCTATAGCAAGCTGTAGCTGGGGCATAGACCGTTCACAGCAGAAAAGCTCTATGGCAAAAGGCATAGAGCACGCTCCGCGGCTGACGGCGATCAGGGGAGGTCTTGCAGCATAATGGAAAACGCAATAATCGCACCTATTCAGGTCAATGAATTGTTCCTTGTAAAGTCTTCCTTTCAAATTGCCGATTCGCCAGCTGCTGCTATGGATCAAAGACTTGGTCTGGATTTCGTGGTTAAACAACTCGAGAGCGAAGGCGACGAGGGCGTGGTTGGCCTTAGTCTTACCGTAGAGACTTCGCTTGTTGACCGTGAAAATGATGATGAAGAAAAGATGTTCGCAAGCGTCGAGGTGTTTATTTCTGCGCATGCGGCGTTGCCGACGGACGGTACCGGAAGGCAGGCTGAAGAGTACTTGCTTTCCAATGCCATTTCTATGGCGTACGGCCATGCTAAGACGTGCATTATGACCATGACGGGATTATCACCTGTAGGGTCGGTCATGATTCCGGCAATTCTGCCGTTTGATATTGCGCATGATTATCTTAGGGGAGAAGACGACGCCACCGAGGCATAGCTGCTGCGCGACTTGAACTGCGGGTGCATTTGACGTTGGCGAGCTGGTTACGTTATGCCTGGCTAGAATCGCAATTCGTTATGGACATGCCTTATACCAGCGCTCTTGGGACTATTAAAATCAAAAACAATGCGAGAGAATACAGGGCTAGTTCTTTAATTCATATCAGGATGGCGGAGAGCTAGATGCGATTCAAATTTAAGATCCAGCCTTATCAGACTGAGGCCGCTCGTGCGGTGACTGATGTCTTTGCGGGCCAGCCCAATATCGGCGCATCTCTCTATCTCCGCGATTTGGGCCGTACGGTGGGTAGTGACGGTACTGAGGTTTTGCCTGGCTTTGAGACACAAGTTCAAGCTTCTGAAGGCTTTGCCAATACCCCCATTGCCTTGGGTTCTGCAACGCTTCTATCCAACCTAAATAAGGTTCAGCGCCGTAATCGCGTTATGGAATCTACAGGTTTGGCAACGGGTCCTGCTCCCGTGAACCTTGATATAGAAATGGAAACGGGCACCGGTAAGACCTATGTCTATACCAAGACGATGCTTGAACTCAACCGTCTTTACGGTTGGACCAAGTTCATCGTCGTGGTGCCGTCCATCGCTATTCGTGAGGGCGTCTATAAATCGCTCAAGAATACCGAGCAGCACTTTTTCGAGCAGTACGGCAAGGCTATCCGCTATTTTGTCTACAACAGCGCTCACTTGGGTGATATCGACCGCTTCTCGGCGAGCTCCGATATCAATGTCATGGTCATCAACATGCAGGCGTTCAATACGTCCATGAAGGAGGGCGGGCGTTCCAAGGAGGCCCGTATCATGTACTCCGAGCGAGATGAGTTCGCCAGCCGTCGCCCCATCGATGTAATCGCAGCCAATAATCCCATTGTCATTTTGGATGAGCCGCAAAAGATGGGCGGTGCCGCTACTCAAGCGGGTATCAAGCGTTTCCATCCCCTTGTTTGTCTTAACTATTCGGCCACGCATCGCGTTCATCATGATGCTGTTTACGTTCTGGATGCCCTTGACGCTTTTAACCAGCGTTTGGTCAAGCGCATTGAGGTTAAGGGTTTTGAGCTCAAAAACATGCGTGGCACCGATGGCTACCTTTACCTGCAAGACATTAAGGTTTCCAAGAATAAGCCACCTCGCGCGCTTATTGAGTTCAAGAAGCTCGGCGCGTCTGGCTCGGTTTCCAAGCGCATGCAGGGCTTTTTCGAACACGATGACATTTACGCTGCCTCGGGGGAGCTCGAGGCTTATCGCGACGGCTTTACCGTCTCGGAGATTGTGCCCGATACCGATACCAGTCTTGGCTACGTTAAGTTTCTCAACGGGATTGAGCTCGCTCGCGGTGATATTTACGGCGATTCTTCCGCCCGCGATATGCGCAGGGTCCAGATTCGCGAAACCATCAAGAGTCATCTGGAAAAGGAAGAGGCGTTGTTTGCGCGTGGCGTCAAATGCCTGTCCCTCTTCTTTATCGACGAGGTTGCCAAATACCGCGTCTATGATGACGATGGAGAAGAAGGTCTTGGCGAGTACGGTCAAATCTTCGAGGAAGAATACGCCCGTGCGGTCGAGGATTACGGTAAAGGGCAGCAGAGCCTCGATGCCTCGCTCGATGCTGGCCTTGGCGAAACCCGTCGTCGCTATATCGCCTGGTTGCGTGGCATAGATGCGCACGAGACGCATAAGGGTTATTTCTCAATCGATAAGAAGGGCCACTCGATTGACTCTAAGCTCAAGCGTGGGAGCGACGAGTCTGATGATGAGAGCGCGTACGATCTGATTCTCAAGGACAAGGAGCGCCTGCTTTCCTTTGAAGAGCCAACTCGTTTTATTTTTAGTCATTCCGCCCTGCGCGAGGGATGGGACAACCCTAATGTTTTCCAGATCTGCACTCTTAAGCATTCGGATTCCGAAGCCGGTAAGCGCCAGGAAGTCGGCCGTGGTCTGCGACTTTGCGTGAATAGCGATGGTGAGCGCCAAGACCTGGAGGCTTTGGGTGAACAGGACGTGCAGCGCGTCAATACCCTTACAGTTATCGCAAGCGAAAGCTATGCCGATTTCACTAAGGCGTTGCAGGCAGATACAAAAGAATCTCTTCGCGAGCGTCCCAAGGCCGTTACCGAAGACTTTATCAAGGGCTTTGTTGTTCAGGCCGGTGAGGAAAACCCTTATACAATTACCGAGGATGATGCCCATGAAGTCTACTTCGCCTTGGTGACCCATGGCCTCGTCGATCGCAAAGGTGCGCCTACGCAGGCCTTTAAGGAATCGGGGATGACGTCTGTCACCGACGACGATCTGTCCGAGCATCTTTATGCATATCGAAAGGATATCGAAGCGCTTGTTCGAAGCGTCTACGATGTGCATGCTCTGGATAATTACCTTGAGAATGGCCTTAAGTCCAAAGTACGCCGCAACCCGCTCAATGACAATTTCAAGCGCAGCGAGTTCCAGGAGCTATGGAGCAAGATCAATTCCAAGCACTCTTATACCGTCGATTTTGATGATGGGGAGCTGCGTGCCAAAGCAATCAATCGCATCAATCAAGAGCTCTTTGTGGCTAAAGCAAGCTATGTCATGACTTCTGCCGCTCAGCGTTCGACTCAGACAAGAGAAAATCTCGAGCGTGGCGAGTCGTTTGGTACGGCTACGCGTCGTGACTATGAGGTGGGCGAAGGTGCCATAGGTATTACGTACGACTTGCTGGGCGAGATAGCTTCTGCTGCGTGCATTACGCGCAAAAGCGCTGCGGCGATTCTCAAAGGAATTGCTCCGGTGAAGTTCCGCATGTTCCGCGATAACCCCGAGGAATTTATCGCTAAGGTCTCGCGTTGTATCCTTGCCGAGAAGGCAACGATGGTGGTCGATCACATTAGCTATCACAAGCTTGATGATTCATACGATTCCGAGATTTTTACTGAGCAAATGCCCGAAAACATGACGCGGGCATTCGAAGCAAAGCGGTGCATTCAGGATTACGTGTTCTGGGATTCTGAGGGCGAGCGCGATTTTGCTCACGATTTGGATTCCGCAGAGGGCAAGGTCGCCGTTTACGCCAAACTGCCGCGATCCTTCCAGATTCCAACACCCGTGGGCAACTATGCGCCCGATTGGGCAATTGCGTTCGAAAAGGGAAGCGTGCGCCATGTTTTCTTTGTTGCAGAAACCAAGGGTAGCATGGATAGCCTTGCGCTTCGCGATATCGAGCGTGGCAAGATAGCCTGTGCTCGCAAGCTCTTTAATGAGTTTTCTGGCGAGGACGTGCGCTACGATGTTGTTCATAGCTACCAAGACTTGCTCAATGTAATTCAGGGGACCGAGTAATTGGCTATATGTTTGAGGTGGGCGCAGATGCCGTGGGGTGTTTGCGCTCTTCTTCTCTTGCGAAACGATGCGCCCCCACTCCATGTCCGCACGACCGCATACACTCAAAACAACGCAGCTGGCATCCGCCGCCTGTCGTTTGAGAAAGAAGGTCTGCCATGGAGCTTAAGAAGATCGATGCTCAGGAATTCACAACCCTGCCTAATTTCGACGTGGAATACGAGGATTCTGCCTACGCAGGGGAGATGAGCGAGAAAGCTTACAACGTTCTTGCCAATGCCTGCGACGACGCCCAGAGCGGCTACTTTGAAGAGATGCTCCAGGACCTCTACCTCGACCAGGCCCTCCTTGCGCGCGAGATGGATGCAAAAGGCGCTTTTGCGCGCATCGTCAAGCGCCTGTATGAGCACGGTGTTGCCAGCGGCGATGCCGGTTGCTGCTGCAACCTGGCAAATCTCTATCACAATACGAGTGGGCAGGGGAGCACGGGGGATTACGCTCGTGCGGTTGAGCTCTACGAGCTGGGCTCCGATCGCGGCGATACGCAAAGCATGATCAACCTGGGCTACATCTATTACTACGGCCGTGGGTGCGAGAGGGATTACGCACGTGCCTACGAGTGCTATGCTCGCGCGGCGCTTACCGACACCAACCCCGAGGCCTATTGGAAGCTCGGCGACCTCTATGCCTCGGGTAGGGGCGTGCGCAAGAGCGACCGCATTGCCTGGCAGCTCTACTCAAAGGCTTACGAGCTTGCCGGCAAGAGCTCCCTTGCCGCCCGCGCGGCGCACCATATGGCCGATTACCTCATGCGCGGTATCGACGGCGTGGTGGGGCCCGATCCCGAGCGCGCGCTCGGCCTCTACGTGCAGGCAGAGGTGGGCTACTACCATCTGATCGATGCGGGGCTTACGTACTATCAGCGTCAGCTCGACCAGTCTATCGAGGGCCAACGGCTCGCGCGCGAGGCGCTGCAAGAGCGCCATCTAGACATCCGCGCAGGGGAGTAATCGACCCCCATATCGTGTATCCCTCGTGTTGCCTACGTTTGCTGAAGCTTTGCTCACCAAAGTGGCGTGCTATCTGCTATCATGCTTAGGCTGTGCGTCTTTATGCGGGCGTGGCGGAATTGGTAGACGCGCCAGATTTAGGTTCTGGTGGGATTCCCGTGAAGGTTCGAGTCCTTTCGCCCGCACCAATCGCACGAACTTTGTTACCAAGGGCTATCGGCACCCGACGTTTGCCGAGCAGGTTTTATAGGAGGAACGTTGAACATCACCGCTTCTGACGTGCAAGACGCCAAGCTTACCGCTACGGTCACCATCCCGGCCGCCGATGTAGATGCCGCCATCAAGAAGGCTTACAAGGACGCTGCCAACAAGTACCGCTTCCCGGGCTTCCGTGCTGGCCGCGCTCCGCGTCCCGTCATCGATAACATGCTGGGCAAGGAGGCCACCCTCGCTCAGGCCACCAACGACATCCTCGCTGCTAACGAGCCTGCCGTTCTCAACGAGCTGGATATCGTTCCCCTCAAGGAGGGCGATTACAAGGAGCTCGACCTCGCCAAGGATCACGAGGACTACACCTACACCGTGACCTTCTCCCTGCGTCAGTCCGTCGAGCTCAACTCCTATGAGCCCGTCGAGATCGAGATGCCTCCCGCGGAGGTCACCGAGGGCGAGATCGACGCTCAGATCGAGATGCTCATGGGCTATCACGCCACCTTCGAGGAGGCCGACCGTGCCGTCCAGAACGACGACTACGTCACCGCTTCTGTCAAGGACGTCAAGGGCGCTACCCGCTTTGCTGGTGAGAACCGCATGTTCGTCGTTGGTTCCGAGAACTTCCCGACCGAGGTCAACGAGGGCCTCGTGGGCATGAAGAAGGACGAGTCCAAGGAGATCTCCTGGACCCCCATGGGCGATAACGCCGAGGAGGTCACCATCGAGGTCACCATCAATAACGTCAAGGAGCGCAAGCTTCCCGAGCTTACCGATGAGTTCGTGAAGGAGAACTTTGGCTTCGACACCATCGCTGCCATGCGTGACGGCGTTAAGGAAGAGCTCGAGGGCGCCAAGACCTCCAAGCTCCCTGGCCTCAAGGAGAATCGCGCCGTGGCCGCTCTGTCCGAGCGCCTGGAGCTCGAGAAGGTCGACGAGGATTACGAGCAGTCCGTCTTCTCCGAGCTTGGTCAGACCTTCCTGCAGAACCTCTCTTCTCGCGGCATGACCCTCGACGTCTGGCTGCAGGCCTCCGGTCTCACTTCTGAGGCCTTCATCGCCGACCTGCATCGTCAGGCCAACGATGTTGCCCGTGAGTCCCTGGCTCTCGACGCTCTTGCCCGCCACCTGGAGATCGAGGTCTCCGACGAGGATGTCGACAAGGAGTTTGTCGACGCTGGCGTCGAGGACGTCGAGGCTTCCAAGGCTCAGTTCGTGGCCGACGGCCGTATGCCCGCCGTGCGCGACTCCATCCGTCGTTCCAAGGCTGTTGACTGGTTGGTCGAGAACGCCAAGGTTACCGAGGTTGACGAGTACGCCAAGAAGGACGCTGAGTAACCCTCGCTCCTAAAAATAGGCTATGATACCGGCAAGCCGGTATATCTGTACGGTGCTTCGATTCTGCGCTCCGGCGCATCCGGGGCACCGTACGTTTCTATCGAGTATGTATGAAAGGAGTTGCCATGCAGCACATTCAGTCTTCGCTCGTGCCCTATGTTATCGAGCAGACCCCGCGCGGTGAGCGCAGCTACGACATCTATTCGCGCCTGTTGAACGATCGCATCATCTTTTTGGGTGAAGAGATCAACTCCGTTTCTGCCAACCTGGTGATTGCCCAGCTGCTTCATCTGGAGAGCCAGGATGCCGAGAAGGACATCTCGATCTACATCAATTCGCCTGGCGGCGAGGTCACGGCCGGTCTGGCCATCCTCGACACCATGAACTTCATCAAGCCGCAGGTCTCCACCATCTGCGTGGGCATGGCTGCTTCTATGGCTGCTGTCCTGCTTTCTTGCGGTGCTCCGGGTAAGCGTTTCTGCCTGCCCAACTCGCTCGTGATGATTCACCAGCCCAGCGGTGGCGCCCAGGGCCAGCAGACCGAGATCGAGATCGCTGCGCAGCAGATCAAGGCCACTCGTGCCAAGCTCAACAAGATCTTGGCCGATACCTCTGGTCAGCCTTTCGAGAAGGTCCAGGCCGATACCGAGCGCGATCATTACCTCACCGCCGATGAGGCTCTTGAGTATGGTCTGATTGACCGCATCGTTTCTTCCCGCGCCGAGGCCGCGAAGGGAACTAACTAACGATGGCAAAGAATACGACGCCGGATCAGGACAACTTCGCTCCTATCCATTGCTCGTTTTGCGGCAAGACCCAAGATCAGGTGCGTAAGCTCGTTCGCGGGCCCAGCAATATCTTTATCTGCGATGAGTGCGTAGCTGCCTGCTCTGAGATTCTCGAGGAGTCGCTCGCCCAGGACTTTATGGCCCAGGGCATGCCCGACCTTTCCGAGATTGAACAGGAGTTTGAGGTTGAGGACGAGGGCTATGAGACCCCGGTCGCCTCGAGCCTCATCAAACGCGTACCCACCCCGCACGAGATTTACGATGAGCTCTCCGCTTATGTGATGGGCCAGGAGGACGCCAAGCGCGCCATGTCCGTGGCGGTGTACAACCACTATCGCCGCGTACTTGAGGGCGAGGCTGCATCTGAGAATGCGACCGACGACGCTCCTTTGGGCAAGCACGCGGTCGATGCTGCGGATGACGTGGACACCGTCGAGCTTGCAAAGAGCAACATCTTGCTGCTTGGTCCTACCGGTACCGGTAAGACCCTGCTTGCACAGACGCTCGCGCGCATTCTTGAGGTTCCCTTCGCCATTGCCGACGCCACTGCTCTTACCGAGGCCGGTTACGTGGGCGAGGACGTGGAGAACATCCTGCTTAAGCTCATCACTGCCGCCGATGGCGATATCGAGCGTGCGCAGATTGGCATTATCTACGTGGACGAGATCGATAAGATCGCTCGCAAGGCCGAAAACCTCTCCATCACGCGTGACGTTTCGGGCGAGGGCGTGCAGCAGGCGCTTCTTAAGATTCTTGAGGGCACCGTTGCGAGCGTTCCGCCTACGGGTGGCCGCAAGCATCCCCAGCAGGAGCTTTTGCAGATTGACACCACAAACATCCTGTTTATCTGCGGTGGCGCCTTTGTGGGCCTGGATAAGATCATTTCCGACCGCGTGGGCAACAAGGGCGTTGGCTTTAACTCCGAGATCGCCGGCCCCTCTTCCACCGACGAGAACACCCTGCTTCATCAGGTGCTGCCCGAGGACCTCAACGCCTTTGGCATGATCCCCGAGTTTATCGGCCGTACGCCGGTGATCACGCAGACCTGCGCGCTTTCCGAGGACGACTTGATCTCGATTCTTACCGAGCCCAAGAACGCCATCGTCAAGCAGTACCGTCGCATGTTCCGCCTTGAGGGCTGCGAGCTTGAGTTTGAGCCCGAGGCCCTGCGCGAGATCGCCAAGCTGGCGCTCGCACGCAAGACGGGCGCTCGCGGCCTTCGCTCTATCTGCGAGGACCTGCTGCAGCAGACGATGTTCGACCTCCCCAGCGAGGAGAATGTTGCCAAGGTCGTAGTGACTCCCGCCGCCGTGCGCGGTGAAGAGCAGCCGCGCCGCATCATCGCAGCGTAAGCGCTCGCGAGGCAGCTCGCCGCGGCTCACACGCATCAACGGGTTCAAGAGGTTCACCCTTTTGAACCCGTTTTTTGTTGCCGCGCGTACCGCTGCTTTTGCGTCGTTGACGTGTGGTATTCTTCTATGTGCGCCACATGTGGCGCGCTCATTTTTTATTGCTACGAAGTACTTGATGCCCGGGAGAAATCCCGTTTGCCTTTCGTAGATTCCGCACGAGCCGAAGGCGCCGGTGGCGCCTTCGTGCGAGCAGGACTTGACCGAGCGAAAGGAAAACGGGATTTCTCCCCGAGAAGGGGAGCGAGATATGACTGAAGAAATGCCAAAGGTTTACGACCCGTCTGAGAACGAGCCCAAGATCTTGCAAAAGTGGCTCGATGGCGGCTACTACAAGCGTCGTGCTGGCGTGGGCGACTGCACTGTCACCATTCCGCCCCCCAATGTCACCGGTAAGCTCCACATGGGTCACGCTACCGACGACTCTATCCAAGATGCCATCATCCGTATGGCGCGTATGCGCGGTAAGTCCACGCGCTGGGTGCTCGGTACCGATCATGCGGGTATCGCCACGCAGACCAAGGTCGATAAGAAGCTCAAAAGCGAGGGCATCAGCCGCCTGGAGATCGGCCGCGACAAGTTTATCGACG